>OJMG01000258.1_pt1 | contig 51427 bp, 50 predicted proteins | sample 1597141 | NCBI WGS metagenome assembly OJMG01 (sample SAMEA2452119, study PRJEB22498) | human gut metagenome | biome: human feces; feature: human gut; material: feces | place: Australia | collected 2012 | reverse complement strand
ACCAGAGTCTGATTTAGGAAAGGAAGAAGAAATGGAGGATGATTTATGAGTCAACGAACAAATCATCCGTTGATTTTAGTAGGAAGTAATCATCAAAAAATTGCTTATATTTCAATGGAACATTCTGATAAATGGGGCCATCAGAAAAACGTTCAGTTCTCAATAAATCCAGAACCATCGTTTTTCAGAAAGAAAGTCTTTATAGGAAAGCCTTCAGAATTAGGACATGCATTAAATCAATGGCATTTGTCAAATATTGATAAAGAAACATTAGATAAATTTCTTTTAAAGTCATCTATTAATTTTTACAAATAAAAAAATCTCGTATGCCCCTACATAATAGGGCCCTCCATAGATACGGCCATAAATCAGCCCTTATGGTTACGAGACAATAATAATATATAAGTTTCGTAAAAAAAGTCAAGTTATTTAGAAAGGATTATAAAATGATTAAATTAGCAATTTTAGGCTTATTAGCCTGTACTTCTTTGTTCGTTTTCCAATTGATAGAGCCTCTTATTTCTTGATTGGAAAGCTTAGAGGAAAAGATACTTCAAGAGAATCTTATCTGATATCTTTCCCTTATCGTGTAGTTAGAGGTCATGGTGTATCGGAAGAAGATGGTCATTCTTTTGATTACTACTATGTCGAGGGTTACGCCTGTCCGAAAGAAAAGAAAGTTTACCTTAACGCTGTTCTTTAGGGATCTCAGGTTGATCTTCTTCTTGCAAACGGTCTTGAAGGAATCGTTGATAGAGGATCTTCAACTGAGACGATTAAAGAGTCTTCTTATTTTGATGATTTAGCTTAATTTTTCTCCTATGTTTGGTCAATCGATTGATTGACCTTTCATGACAGGAGAGGAGTTTTACATCTGATCTTTCTCTTCTCCTCTCTTGTCCTGAGAGGTAAATAAAATGGCGTGGATTAATGAAAAAATAAATGATTTTGTCACCTATCCGACTGTGAAGAGGACAAAAGAACGTAGAGCAATTTGTAAAAACAAAATTTTAGAGTGTGTTCTTGATGATGAATCCGTCAAATATTACTGGGCAAACGGATATAACTGCGATAAGATCACTCATTTTTTTGGAAAAAAGATCAAAGTTAAAAAATAGTTTTTTTGCTAAAGGGGGATATAAAAATGGCAAGAAAAAAGCAGACAAATAACAAAAGTCAGAATGTTCAGTTAACTCTTTCTTTAATTCCTTCGAATGTTAAGAGAAAAAATGGATTTAGACATCCAAACAAAGCATCTAAGAGATTTGCAACTGAGTTAAAAGCTGGAGCGCATATTGATAGAAATGGTGAGATTATGAATCCTTTAACTCCGACTCAGAAAGCGTATCGTTCTGGCTACCTTGATTATTCTTCTGATCAGGCTGGATTGTATAAATGGAAGAAGAAAAAAGGAATTATTAAGTGATTATGTTCAATTTTTATCGTATTCCACTTCATTTTCGACATAACAATTCTACTCATCATTATTCAGTTATTGGTGGAGAAAATAATAAACAATATGCTTATATGACATTAACTCATTCTGCATATAGTGGACATAAAAAGAATATACGTTTATCCATTAATCCAAATTCAGCAGATAAAAAAGATGCGTATTTAGTTAAACGTATATTTATTGATAATAAAAATAAATTTAGTTCAGTTCTTCCATATTTACAAATAAATAGTAAAGATCAAAAAGAAATTTCTGATTGGTTTAATAAAAATAAACTTTTTCGAACATAAAAAAAGCAATCAGTATTCCAGGGGTCATTAACCTCAGAAGGTCTGTTTTTTAATACAGCGACTGATTGCAAAGAAATTATATCACATTTAGAAAGGATTATAAAATGATTAAATTAGCAATTTTAGGCTTATTAGCTTGTACTTCTTTGTTCGCTTCTGTCGACAAACCTAATACTATTACTCCTCTTAATAATGAAGTGGTTACTGCTGCTACTGATCTTAAAGATACTTTGGTTGGTAAAAGAAGAACCTATATCGGTAAAGAGATTATTTCCTACGATGAAGATCAGGAATTTATTACAGCATCTCCTTTATCTGATTATGATTTTTTCACACAGCAACCCTTTGAAATGGAAGAACATATTGATTTTTATAGAATGAAAAATCAGTTATCTTCAAAATATCAATTTGTTGAAATTGATTTTTCTGGATTCTATAAATCGATAAATAGAGTTACTTATGGACCTAATTCTGTTGACCTTACTAAATCTAGTACTATTAGTTGGGATACTACTAGTATGTTTATTGATTTAAATAGTTTTGATTTTCCTATGACTATTGATGGTAATGAACAAATTAATCTTAGTGGTGATATTACGGAAGGGGGCCTAATGGAAAGATAGTTAATTTCTATGCTTATGTCGAATCCAATTTAGTTCCCGATGGAACGACCGTTGATGTTCCTATTAATGTTGATAGTGCCCCTACGATTGATCAGATTTTAGAACAAGTTAGTGCTAAGGATCTTCTTGGTGAATCCGTTCAAGTAACTTGTTCTGAAGAAGAAAAGGCTAAGTATCTTCCTAATAAATTGGGATCATACAAAATTGAAATAACCGCGACCGATAAGTATGGTCAAACTGCACACTGTTTCTTAAATTTAAAAGTTATTGATATTGTTGCTCCAACGATTCAATTGAAGAGTACACTTAATTTCAACATCGGTGACAAGTATTCTGCTGATCTCTTGAAAGCTAAATTTACTTTTGCTGATAATGCGACCAGTAAAGGCGGTTCTCTTGGCGAACCCAAATTTGAATTAAATGGTCAATTAGTAACTACTGAAAAGACCTTTTCTGCTTCTGATATTGGTACTAAGACTTTAAAAGTTACTATCGCTGACTCTAGCGGTAATACTACTTCTAAAGATTTCTCTCTTGTAGTAATTGATAATGTTGCGCCTGTTATCAAGATGAAGGATGGTGCCGAAGGTAAAGTGACTGTTGGTTTAAGTCGTGTGCTTTCTTTGAAGCAATCTGAATTCTTGCAACTCTTTGAAGCGACTGATAATGTTACTGCTTCTAATTTGTTGGTTTGGGGAATTGATGGTGAATTCATTCCAAATTTAGTTGGTAAGCACACTGTCAAAGTTACCTGTACAGATGCCGCTGGAAATATGGCCGTCTATCCCGTTGAAGTGACTGTTGATGCTGATCTTCCTCCCGTCTTTATCTTAGGTGATGCGCTTATTGGAGCTACTAATGATAATCCTTTATCCAGCGCTCAGTTACAGCGAATTGTTACTCATGGTCTCTATGCTGCTCGTAACGTTAGATCTGTTTTAATTGATGATACCGAGTACCAGAAGAACGCAACCAAGGAAGGTCGTTATGCTGTTCCTTACAATGTTGAAATTGTTGAAGATGATTCTTCTATCACTACGGAAAATGGAGTAATGACTGTTTCTGTTACTGATACAGGATCCATTGAGGAAGAAGGTGGTGAAAAGTTGTCTGGATGGACTAAGTTCTGGCAGTGCTTTAAGAACTGGTTTAAGGGCGTGTTCACTAAGTTTAAATTTGATTGTTGGATTACAGATGCCGAATGGGAAGTTCGTTTCCCTGAGACAGAATCTTCTGAATCTACTTCTGAAACAACAGCCGAACTTCCATCTGAGTCTACTCTTTAATTTTGAATCCCTATAGTTTTTTTAGATAAATGGGCTTTGGGTCGGGTTGTAAAAGACTCGACCCTTTTCTTCAAAGAAGGTGTAATTTTATGAATAAAAGAATAAGTTTTTTATCTTTAATATCTTTGTCTCTTTTAACGTCTTGTGGTATTGATAAGGTTCCTGATTTAGATAAGTTGATAATAGGATCCTTTCCAATCGTTCAGACTCAAGACGGTCAACAGTTTGACCATTATTTATATGTCGATTTTTTGAATAGAGGCGAAGAACATAAAGAAAAAAATTATGATTTGGAAATTTGTTTGAACAATAAAGGTTTTGACACTAAATATTCTTCCAGTGTTGATTCTTTAGGAAATAAAGCAAGATTTATCAATCTTGCAGATTATGTTAGTAGATTTACTTTGTTTTCTAATTTAACGGATTTTATTAATTTAGGTGGTTATTTTGTTTTTTATACTTCTGTTGGAAAAATGGCTGCTGGAGTTGATTCCTTTCTATCTTCTCCTCTTACTTGGACTCGGTCAGGTGTAGTTCTTTCTATCGGTGTTAATGAAGAGCCTAATCAAGAATTACCTATTAAAGTTGGTCAGATCTATAAGGAGGTGGTGCAATGATTTCTAAAATTGCCATTGGCATTACTACTTTATTATCCGTTTTAGGATCTGCTCCTGTTGTTGCTTCTTCTTCAACTTCTCCTTATGATCCTCAATCAACTAATGTTTATTATGACTTAGCAGTTCTTTATGGTGATTCTAATAAAGATGGATCAGTAACTGATGATGAGTATTTAAATTTTCAAATTAATTCTTTAGCTCCCTCTGGTAAAGTTGGTGAAAATACTTCTTATAAGTATTTAGGAACGATGCCTTATTACGTGAATGAACTTTATCTTTATTTATTTTCAGCAACTAGAATTGATGACTGTATTTTAAATGATAGAGGGCAAGTTGATTTTGATAGTTCTTCTTATTCTTATTTATTAGATTATCAAAATTCTTCTACTCAAAATCCTGTGACTGGTGAATGGATTGATGATAGTGTTAAGTCCAGTTCTTTAAAGCTAGTGAATTATTATCATTCAAATAAAGGTTATTATTATAAGTTTTCAATTCCTGATTATCTGGCTGTTCGCTCTGAAGATAACACTTATCGATTTAAGCCTAGAAATTTAAGAGTTTTAGATGTTGGTGGTAAGTTAAAGCAATCTTTTGATTTTGGAGCTTCTAACGAAAATGAATTACTCTACGATTCAAATTGTCATTCTTCTTCCGCTCCTTATGTGTTTTTTAGCGAAAAAACATATGAAATTAAAGCTGTTATGGATTTATGGTTAGCTCCTAACGCTTCTAAAGTAGATTATGATAAAGGATTTTATTTTCTTCCTATTAATAAAACCGAAAATATAGTTTCGGCATATGAAATTTTTTACGTTTTCTTTTTTTTTGATGGGGATTTTCATCCTGATGAAGTTAAGTCAGTTACGTACAGTGCGAGTGTCGACGAATATCAAGTAACACAGGTTGAAAAAGTAATTAGCGCTACTGGGGTTTATCCCTCTGTTACGCAAGATATCTATTGCGGCACTATTGATTCTTATCAAGAAGAGACTGTAGATAAGTATTCTTCATCTTTATCTTTAATTTCCTCCAATCAGATTACAGGAACTACTTCTGCTGAAATTAAAAAAATAGATCAAACCTTTGATTGTGATACATGGTGGAATCATGATCAGATGACTACTTCCTATTCTTGGAAATCAATAGTATTACTGGATGAAGTAGAAAAGATTCAATCTAATCAGGATGAAAATTGGGAACCTTGAAAGAATTTTATTCTTAGCGATGATCATCGTAATTATGATTTCGCTTATGGAATTTATAGCGACCAATTACAAAGACAAGTAAGTTTTCCTAAAAAGTTAGATACTCTTGTCGCTGGTCCTTCTACTATTTATGAATGGTACGAAAGAAAAACTACAGCGCATGATTTGCATGATGTGGTAACTCTTGGAATGAATGTTGTTTCTCAAAATAAAGAATTTTCTATTCGAACAATTCATAATCCCTTAACTACTCGTAAGGTCTATTTAATGGGCGCTCAGGCTCCCTCCTTAAGTGACTTCTTAGTAAATGATATCAGTAATTTTTTCAGCAATATTGGTGGGCGGTTTTGATTGTTGCTCTTGTTGCTCTTGCTATTCTTGGAATGATTTTTAATCCTGTTTTCTCTATCTTAAAATTCATCTTCAATGTTGTCTTATTCGTCATTAAATTAGTTATTGAAGTTCTTTATTTTATTCTTGTTTGGTGGTGGCTTGCCATTATTAAGAAAGCGAAAGGCGAAGATGTGCCTAAGTTGTGGTTATTTTGAAAGGAGTTATTTATGAATAATCAATATAAAAAGAAATCAAGTTATTCTTCTTTTAAGAAAGGTGAGAATGAGTATGTTTTATACTCAATTCCTGATTCTATTGTTTTTAATGGTTCATCTAGTAGTAATCATTATTATATTCAAGATGAGTATGGTGGTTTGCATCAATTGAATCATCTTTATGTTGTAGATCCTGAACGCGGCAATAGATTGAGCTTTAATCGTGCTGTTAAAGGGCGTACAGATGGTATTTTTGATAATTGTCCTTTCATAATTCAAAATGCTTCTAGTTCAGTGACAAGAGATAAATTATTAAAACATTTTATTAGGGATAATAAAAAGAAAATTATTATTTCATAAAAAAAGGGAGGTAGTGTTACCTCCGATATTCCGTATTTGGAAGGGGAGAATATAGGTTGCGTGGTTGTATCTAGCTTACATGAATGAAAGGAGAAAGTCAATACTATGATTAAAATTAAATTTATTCCTGATTTTTTTCCAATTGTATTGTTGCCTTAATATTGGATTTTCTTTCTTTCTTTTTATATTGTGTATCTTCCGATCTATTTTTTTGTTTTGTTGTTCTCTCCCTGGCGCAGTAAAAAGTCTTTAGTATCTTTCTATAGTAAGAAAGCTAGTTTAGATCATCGCACTGTTTCTTATTCTACGGAAAAAGAACCAGAGTCTGATTTAGGAAAGGAAGAAGAAATGGAGGATGATTTATGAGTCAACTTCAAATAATTCTAGTTTCTTTGATTCCTTTATATGCGATTGCTTGTTTCTTTCTTCTTTCTCCTCTTGTCACCTATTTTCAAAGAAGAGGACTAGCATCTTCTTGTGTGAAAACCGAACGATTTTTAAGCGGCTCTATTTTTGGTCTTGTCACTTATATTTGTGGCAATATTGGTGCTGGTAAAACAACATGCGGAGCTGGAATCTGTAATGTTCTTTCTAAGATCAAAAAAGAACAAGCTTATCAGAAGATACAACAGGTTTCATTGATTCTTCCTGATCTTGATTACAACAAGATTGATTCAATTATTTCTTTAGCTTTTTCTCTTAAATTGACGAATACAGATGCCATTCTTCAATTTCTTCTTGATAAGGATGATAAGATTAAAAGTTATATTTCGGATAACTTTTATGATAATGGTCTTTATCCACTAACTAGAGTCTCTTTATTACGTGATTACATTGATGCTTATTTAGCAATTATTCGAAACCGTTATGTTTATTTCAATAGAAGAAAATTCTATTGTTATGTAACGGACAATTGGGCGATGAACTATACTCCAGAAATGATTGATCTAAAAGATAGACATCTATCTCAAGATTGGAAGATCCAACGCTATTCAGTCATTTTTGAAGACGAAAAAATTCTTTCAGGAAAAGTTTCTACAAATTATCAAGAAGTAGCATCCGAGGATGGTGGAGCTGATACCTTCCTTCGATTGATTCGACAAATGGGAAAAGGAACGATTCATTATATCAGCACAGCTCAGGATTTTGACCGCATTGTTAAACAAGAACGAGAACTGGCAACAGGTATCTTTTATATTAAAAAACGAAAAGAAAATCCCATTATTGATTTACGTTATTTTTTTAACGAATTCAAATTGGATCTTCTTCAACGCTGGGTATTCTGCATCGAATCCTTTGTTGATTATTTCTGTTCTTCTCGTCTTAAGTTCTGGATGAAGAGAAAGAGGATCCTTGAAGAAAACAGTCTACCGATTGATGAAGTAAATTCCAAAGTTGAAAAATATTCTATTCAATTTTCTAAAAAAGCTAACTTTTTAAAAAAGAAAATAGCTTTGTTAACTCAGCAACAAGAGAAGTACTTCGCAGATGGTTATTTAACATATCAAGGAGTTTACTACACTTCTGCTTCTGATGTTGGAAAGTCGAAGCAAGACTGTTCTTCTCTTCGTTTAGATTTAAAGCTTACTTTTCCTCTTCGATATTGTTACGGTAGCACTGATTCTTATGCTTTCTCTATTTTTAATGATTGGCTGTCTTTAGAATCCATTGAATCATCTGATTATTACGATCCAGCGGATCATACGATTCCACGGGAGAAGGATTCTGACGTTGAGGATTACCTCAATTCGGTAGTGAAGAAACGTACGCCAAAAAGCCGACGTCGTTCATCGCTTCATATTTCAGAGGCCTAGGCTAGCGCCGATGAGCGTATCCGTAAAGGCAATCGGGAGGGAACAGGCTGCTAAACTGGAGTTGCCGACGATTGCAAGTATTTGTTTAAGCTTCAAGTTTCGTCGGCCGAACAGGCCTCTAGCAGCCTGTTAGAGGCGGTCAAATGACAAGCGTAGCGATACGCCGTAGGGCAGCATTTGACGGCCGTCCGATGCCGTTTCCGTATCCGTATCCGTTTTTGTACCGCAAACTGTACCAAACTGTACCGGTGGTGATGGCTTTAGGCCTAACCACCGGTCGGGAACGGGGTATTCTAACAGCCTATTTAAGACGCCAAGAAAAAATGTTATTTATTGTAAAATTTATCGATATTTATCGTAAATTTTTAGAAAAGGAGTTAACAACATGGAATGTTTAGAAAAGATCAGAAGTACAGCGTTGATAGATTGGTTCCGTTTTACATGTTTTTTCGAATTGGATCCATTGTTTCCTTCGGAAATGGCTCGTCAACTTTTTGATTTGTTAAAAGTAAATCCTGATTATTTCACTTGTGACAAGAATTATCTTTATAACCTTAAGTACAATAAAACTGTTGTTTACGACGCCGATGTTAAAGTTGGTTTGGATGTTAAAAACGAAGCTCGAGTTGAAGGTGTTGCTGGTCAATTTATTGTTGATCTCTCTGGTTCTGCATGTAGATCCTTCGAAAGTCGTGGCGGTTCCTGGAAAGAATTAATAACTTTTCTTGTCGGTCACAAATGTCGATTCAATCGTATTGATTTAGCTATGGATGACATCGATGGAGTTTTAGATTTGAATTATATTAAGCGTAAAATCAACGAACAATCTTTCTCTTCTTGTTTTCGTGGTAGAAAAGAAAACGGAAGAATTGGAAACGAAACATATTTGACTGGTTGGTATGAACCAGATGACCTTGATGATAAGGGCATGAAGTTATTAGATACTAGTAAAGGTTATACATGTTCTTTTGGTTCAAGACAATCATCTACTTTTTTAAATATTTATGATAAACTTTCAGAACGTGAAAGTAAGGGAATGATTCCAGGAGTTCATAGTTGGATTCGTTTTGAAGTTTCTTTTATTAGAGGAAAATGTGATTATGCTGTGCGTAATATAATATTGCCTTCTATTGAAAATGAAACCTTTGGAAAGACTGTCGCTGGTATTTTGCGTGGACTTATTGAATTTAAAGAATCACCTAGAGGTTCTAAGGGTGATGTTAGAGCGCTGTTAAACACTCATATAAATCGATTAAGAATAGATAGAAGATATTGTTCATTTCTTCATAATGCTGCAAAGATTAAAGTTCCGTCGAATCAAGCTAAAGTTGAGCAGTCAGTTACTCGTACGGTAAATTGGGCAAAGGGTTATTGGCTTTCTTCCTTAGCTACATTGTTTGCATCTCCTCGTTATGCAATGAATGAAATTCTAAATGCTTTGTTTGAAAAGATTGATGAGCAAGAAATATTGACGTGGCAATTTGTTTCAAAGGTTAGAGCTTATACTCGTTCATTAGGTGCTGAACTTTCTGTTGATGAAATCTTAGATAATCTTCAATCTTATATTGACACTTTTGGCGGTAACGTTGATGTACGAAAAGTATTTGATGAACGTCTTGCAAGAGATCGTGCGAAGATGAAACCTTATGAGAAGTTCTTGTCTGATCTAGAGCTTGATGATTTAGAGCCTAAAGTAGTGATTACTCCATCAGGTGAAGTTTTGCCTGATCTAGAGCTTGGTGATGATATTTGTTAGGTGAGTTTATGCCAGTTTATAGTTATAAGACAAAAAATGGAAATAGGTGGTTGTTTAAAGTCTGTGTTGGTGGAAGACAATACCTTCGAAGAGGCTTTCGAACGAAGATGGATGCGAAACAAGCAGAAATAAGGTTTATGCTTGATGATTCGAAAAACTTTAGTGATCCTCTTCTTTCGGAAGTGGTTTATAGTTATTTGAAGATTCATGGTGAAATTTTGAAATTTTCTTCTAAGTATCGTTTAGAAGGTAAAATTAAAAATTATATACTTGGTAAACTTAAAGATAAACCTATTTCACGTTATTCATTTTTAGAGTTAAATCTTTGGTGGGATTCAATAAAAAAAGAACCATTAAAAAATAAAAATGAAGTTCTTGGTATATTGAATGCTATTTTTCATCACGCACAGGTTTACTTTAATTTTACCGGCCATGAATTTGAAAAACTTGTTCCTTATAGAGACTTTTCTATTAAGCCAGTAGAACCTTTATCTAATAAGAAGTATTTGACAGTGTATGACTTTAAAAAAATTTATAGTTTAGAAAAGGATCCTTTTTTTCAAGTTTATTTATTAGTATCTTTTTTTCTAGGAATGCGAATATCAGAAGTCAGAGGACTTCAAAGAAAATGTTATGATGGTAAATATTTATATGTTTATCAACAAGTTCAGGGAAAGAGTGGTTTAGGTTCTTGGTTATTGACTTCGTTGAAGACAGACTCTTCTTCTCGTATTTATTTACTTCCTATGTTTTTACGTCAACGTTTAGATGATCATATAAAGAAGTATCATCTTGATTCTCAGTCTTTTATCTTTTTTGGAAAAAGTAAAAAAGATAAAATGCATCTAGAACCAATATCTGAAAATAGTATAGTTAGAGAATTGAAACGTTTGTCTTCTGAATCTGGAATTTCTTTTTCGTCTCATTCTTTTAGACATTCAGAAGCTACTTTATTAAATGAAGAAGGTGTATCAGCTGATCAGATAGGAGAGTATTTAGGTCATTCTTCAAGTGAAGTAACAAAGAAACATTATATTCATGAGACAGTCGAACATCGACAGTCAATCGCTGACCTTTTAGATGCAAAATATCAGAAGATTTTTTCGTAAAAATTAAAAAGAATTGTATCAAAATTGTATCAAAAACAAAATCCGCCACAAAAAAAGCCCGAGAAATCGGGCATTTTTACTTAATGGCGGGGAAAGAAAGAATCGAACTCTCAATAATGGTTTTGGAGACCACTGTTATACCACTTAACTATTTCCCCGTGGAAAATTAGCCTAATTATAATAAGTTAAATTCAAGCAAATGTCAAATGAAACTGTGGATCGGAAAGAGAAAAATGAATTGAATTGAAGCGCTAACCGATCCACAGGAGTTTTTTATTTTTGATATTCTTTTGCAAGACGTGAAACCATAGCCATATCTGCTTTGCCGCTATATTCTGTTTTAAACTTAGCCATGATATTTTTTATGGATTTATCTTCTAAATTTTCGATGATGGATCTAACTTCATTTTCTTCCATCATCTTTGGCAAATACGCTTTAATTATTTCAATCTGCCTTTGGTCATTAGCTGCTTCTTCTTTTCGATTGGCGTTTTCATACATGGCTTTTTCATCTGTGAGTTCTTTTACCGTTTTATTCAGAATCGAAAGCATATCAGCATCGGTCATTTCTTGACCGCTTGCTTGTTTCTCAATTTGTTTTTTTTGATAAGAGGCGATGACAATTCCTAAGACACTTTGAGCATTGCTGTCATGATTTTTTAATGCTGTCATCTTAGCTTTTTTTAAATCAATTAATGTAACCATATTATTCCTTCTTTCATAGAGGTTATTGTCTATCATTAAGATAGCGAATATAGGAACGGAATCCTTCTTTGCTTGCTTCCATAGGATTGTCTAAAACTCTGACAGGGATAGATAATTGACTTTGAAGATATTTTGCCATACCTCCTAAAAGTGAGCCGCCACCTGTGAGAATTAAACCATTGCGAGAAATATCGGCAGCAAGTTCCGGGGGGACGACAGATATGACATCGGTGATTTTTAAAACGATGTAGTTTGCAAGAGGAATTAAGACGTTTTTAATTTCACCGGAGGAGACAATGACACTGGAAGGAAGAGAGGTGATTGTGTCGCGACCTTTGACTTCGACTAATCTATTCTCGCTTATGTCAGCGATAGATCCGATACGCATTTTAATGTATTCGGCGGATTGGATACCGATATTTAGGTGTTGTTTTTGAATCATATAGCGACGAATTGCTTCATCGAAAGTTTTTCCAGCAACATTCGTAGAATCAGATGCGACGACTTCTCCCATGCTTAGTAAGGCGATGTCAGTGACACCTGCACCGATGTCGCAAACTAAAGTTGCGTTAGGAGCAACCAAAGAGGATAAATCAGTCGCAAAAGCGGAAATTTTAGCTTGTGGTTCAATATAAATTTCTTTTGCTAACAATTTTTTTCCTAATTCAATCAGAACTTTTCGATTGGTTTTTCCAGAAAGGGAGGGAGCAGTGAAAATGAGAGAGGTGATACGGTTTCTTTTATCAAAGCGCAAGCGTTGGAAAACTTGAGATAAAAATTCAGCAGTAGCATCATCATCATAAATCAATCCGTTGATTATCGGATGAATTACTTCGACGGTATAGGGCGTTTTTCCTTGAATCTTCGAAGCTAGAAAACCGATGTCTTTTACTTTATGATTTGCTTTGTTAAAGACAATACAGGTTGGTTCATTGAAGATTACTTCATCGGTGAGAGAAGAATAGATAACGGTGTTATCGCTTCCTAAATCGATTCCTAAATATTCTTTTTTCATAATTTCATTTTACTCTTTTTTTGAAAATAAAAAAAGGTTCTCAGGCGTTTATTAGCAAAAAAGAAAGAAAGTAAAAAATTTCTTAAAATTTCGAAACAAAATGTTTTATTAAATTGATACATTAAATATAAAATATATATAATGATTTCGTTTTCTTGTTAAACAAGAAAAGTAAAGGAGGTGTTGCATGTTAAGACTAGATAACATCAAAAAAGACTACACGATGAAAGAAAGCGTCGTTCATGCATTAAAAGGTATTAACCTCTGTTTTCGCAAGAATGAGTTTGTTTCGATTTTAGGACCTTCAGGCTGTGGTAAAACAACGCTGTTGAATATATTAGGCGGATTGGATCATTACACAGAAGGCGATTTAATTATTGAAGGAAGATCGACAAAATATTACGATGATCGCGACTGGGATATCTACCGCAATCATCGCATTGGTTTTGTTTTTCAAAGCTATAATTTGATTCCACAAGAAAACATTCTTGAAAACGTCGAGTTGGCGTTGACAATTGCAGGTGTATCGAAAGAAGAAAGAGAAGCAAGAGCAAAGCGCGCTCTTGACCGCGTAGGGTTGACGGGAATGTATAAGAAAAAACCGAATCAGCTTTCGGGAGGTCAATGTCAAAGAGTCGCTATTGCAAGAGCGCTTGTTAACGAACCGGAAATTCTCTTAGCGGATGAGCCGACTGGTGCACTAGATAGTGAGACATCTGTTCAAATCATGGAATTGATCAAGGAGATTTCTAAAGAAAGACTGGTGATTATGGTCACTCATAATCCCGAACTTGCAAAACAGTACTCTACTCGTATTATTTCACTCCTTGACGGCGACGTCGTCGATGACACCAACCCCTTTAGTATTGAAGAGGAAGATAAAGAGAGAAAAGTAGAAGAGGTCAATCTTGTCCGCAAAAAAGAAGAAGCGAAGATGAGCTGGTGGACCGCTTTTAAACTTTCCGCAAAGAACTTGATTGTGAAAGCCAAAAGAACGGCTATGATCATCATCGCGGCATCCATCGGTATTGTCGGTGTTTCGGCAGTCTTATCTTTATCTGGCGGTGTGACTGGGTATATTGATTCCATGCAAGATGAAATGCTTTCTGGAAATCCAGTACAAGTGATGAAATCAGGTTTTGATTTAGAAAAACTGATGGCGTTAGCAACGAGTTCTTCTTCGGGAGATATTTTGCAAGAAGGAACAAAAGATGGCTATATTAATGTTGATTTTATTGTAAAGCAACTTATAGATAGTGCAAAGAAGATGGGCTCTTCTATGGTCGTGAATGAGATCACTCCAGATTATTATCAATATGTTTGTGATATGCCGAAAGAATATTATCAAGAAATTTATATGGACTACGGCATCGATGTAAATAACAATATTTATACTGAAGATCTCCTTGAAGGAGAAGAGAAACCCAAAGAATATTCACTTTCCTTCATCTTGACTGTCGCCGCCGAAATTGTCCGTAAAACACAATATGCTGACTACGCTTCTATCATCTCTACGATGAATAGCAGTCTTTCTCAAGGTTTTGAAAACGGTGACTATATCGCACATCAATACGATATTGTTAAAGGTAAGATTCCGGAAAAAGAGGACGAAATCATGATTGTTTTGAGTAAAGATGCAAAAATTAATGATTTGCTCTTAACTCTGCTTGGCTATTTTAGTCAGAAACAATTCATGAACTTAGTTCATAAATTTATGGAAGATGGCAAATATGATGAGGAGATGTTTGAAGAGCAACGTGAGATAGCTATAGATGAGTTGATGTCAAAGACGTTTACTTATTTCCCTAACAATACTGTCTTAAAGAAAAATGTTTTGCCGATGACTTCAAATATTCGACCTTTCTTTTATTCTTATGAGCGTGACTCCTCTTGGCAAAATGGATTGCCGTTAAAAGTTGTGGGTATTTTAAAACCAAAACAAAATCGACAATATTATTCTTTAGGCCCTGGATTTTATTACACAACTGCCTTTACGAAACGTTATTTGCAAGACAACTATAATTCTCAAATATCGAAGTTTATTCGTGATTATGTTGCGGAAAATAAAGAAGTAGAAGGACTTCCTTCCGGTTCTCTTCCTACGAAAGATCCTAATACAGGAGAAGATATCCTTTTCAATTACGGAATCTATTATAATTTCCCTTTAACTTATGAAGGAACCAGATATGAAGACAATATCGGCTTCTTAGGAACAGGAAATTCGATGTATGAAATCTTCGCTTCGATGACGGGAGGAGAAAAAGAAAAAATTCGTTCTTCTACCCTTCTAGTAGAAGCGGTCGGTGGAAAACAATATCCTGTCGGTATGTCATTCTATCCAAATTCTTTTGATAAGAAATATTTAGTCACGGATTATCTAGATCGTTGGAACAGCAAAGAAACGATCGAAGTTAATGGAAAAATGTTGACAGATGAACAACGCGATGAAATCACATATACAGACAATCTCGAAGTTGTTATATCTATGATCAATAACGTCATCTATATCATCACGATAGCTTTGATTTGTTTCACCGCGTTAGCCTTGCTCGTTTCGACAGTAATGATTGGTATTATCACCTATGTTTCTGTCATGGAACGTATCAAAGAAATTGGCACCATTCGTGCTTTAGGCGGCCGAAAGAAGGATGTATCAAACCTCTTCTATGCTGAGACTTTGATCATCGGTTTTGCCTCGGGAGCCTTTGGTATTGCCTTTACATATTTGCTACAACTCATCGCCAATATTTCGATATCAATGAACACACCGATTGCTCGTATCGCGACCCTATCTCCTATTGCGGCGCTCATTGTCATTCTTGTATCGATGGTGTTAACTTCTGTCGCAGGACTTGTTCCTGCAAAATCTGCAGCAAAGAAAGACCCCGTAACTGCCTTGCGCTCTGAATAATAACGTTTGTCTTTTAAATAAAGTTACAACAAAAATGGTTCGGTTTAACCGAACCATTTTCTATATGTAAACTTTATTTTTCGTATTCTTCAGGATGATGAGCTTCGTATTTCTTTCTCACTTCTGTATTGAGAATACGTTTTCTCATACGGATAGATTTTGGAGTGACTTCAACTAGTTCATCGTTGTTGATATAGTCTAAGCAATCTTCTAAAGACATCTTGCGAGGGGATTTTAAGACAACAGTGACGTCTTTGTTTGCACTTCTTTGGTTGCCCAAAGATTTGTCTTTAGACACATTGACGACTAAGTCATTTTGATACTTGTTTTCGCCAACAATCATACCTTCGTAAACTTCGACACCGGGACCGATATACATGGTGCCTCTTTCTTCTGCAGATTTGATAGCGTAAGCAGTGGATTTTCCTTGTTCGTAAGAGACTAAGACACCGACATTTCTTTGGCCGATAGCTTTGTTGATCTTGGGACGGAATTCACGGAAGGAGTGATTGATAATACCATAACCTTTGGTTAAAGTCATAAAGCTATTCATGAAGGAAATTAAACCGCGAGAAGGAATGATATAAACCAAACGAGTCTGACCATTCTCGCTTGTCATATTGATTGTTTCAGCACATCTTCCACCAACCAGTTGCATGACAGCGCCGGCGTATTCATCTGGAACGTCAATTTGTAAATCTTCAAACGGTTCACATTCAACGCCATCGATGACTTTTGTGATGACCATCGGTTTGGAAACCTGTAATTCAAATCCGGTGCGGCGCATTGTTTCAATTAAGACAGAAAGGTGAAGTTCGCCTCTACCCGTGACAATATAGGATTCGTTTGTTGCCGAAACTTCAATTCTCATAGAGACATCTTTTTGCGACTCTTCATAGAGGAAGTCTGCGATTTTTTGTGCTGTTAAAAGAGTTCCTTCTTTTCCGGCAAACGGGGAGGTGTTGGCACCGAATTCCATCTTCATGGTCGGCTCATCGATACGGAGAGGTGGCAAAGGTTCCAGGCAGTTGTTAGGACAGACAGTTTCACCGACAGAAATATCAGGAAGACCGGCAATGCCGCAAATATCACCAGAGTGAGCTTCTTCTACTTCAACTCTATTTAAGCCCTGATAAGAGAAGAGCTTTGCTACTTTAAATTGTGTGGTTTTTCCATCGAGTCTGATACAAGTTAATGTGTCACCTAAACGGATTTTGCCTCTGTCGATTCTTCCGATACCAATTCTTCCTACATAACGGTTGTAATCAAGCAAAGAAGGTTGGAATTGAAGCGGTTTAGATTCATCGGCACTCGGCGCGGGAATCGTCTTAAGAATCGTATCAAAGAGCGGATCCATGCCATCTTTTTGATCGTTAGGATCTGCAGTGTAAGAAGAAGTCATGTTTAAAGCAGAGGTGTAGATGACTGGGAAATCAAGCTGGGAATCATCGGCGCCTAAATCCATGAAGAGCTCTAAAACTTCATTTAAAGCTCTCTCAGCATCTGCGCCGGGACGATCTACTTTATTGATGACAACAACTGTTTTTAAATGATAGGAGATCGCTTGCTTTAAAACAAAACGGGTTTGTGGCATCGGACCATCAAAAGCGTCAACCAAAAGACAAACACCATCTACCATATTCATGATTCTTTCGACTTCGCCAGCAAAATCAGCGTGTCCAGGAGTGTCGACGATATTGATTTTTACTCCTTTGTATTCGACTGCTGTTGTTTTGGCTAAAATTGTGATGCCTCTTTCGTGTTCCAACGGGTTGCTATCCATAACGCGGCTGCTGACTTTTTCATTGTCGCGGAAGGTGTTACTCTTCTTTAAAAGAGCATCCACTAAGGTGGTCTTTCCGTGGTCAACGTGTGCGATGATGGCAACATTTCTAATGTTTTCGTTCATAACTCATCTCCTAACAAATAACTAATAATATACAAACGTTTTTTATTATATAAACTACTAATAACTTTATAAATCTTTTTTTCTTCTTTTGAGAATAAAAATGCTTACATTTTAAAAATAAGTCAAATAGAATGTGATTTGCGATATGAAAAGAAAAGAGAGTGAACAAAACGAATTCACTCTCAATGACGTTCACATAGCAAGATCGAGGTCTTCGTACAGTTTTTCTAATTCCTGATCCAATTTTTGAATTTCTTCCTCTAACGCTTTCATTTTATCGTTGTCGGTATAATTTTCTTCAAGATAACAAGCGTCGCAACAAGTTTTTTTCTTCTTTTCAGCTCGGTCGATTTTTTCAAGGATTTTCTCGGGAGATTCACGAGTGAGACGCGATTTTTTCACTTCGGGAATCACTTGTTTTTTTGCTTCTAAAAGCGCCGATTTCTTCTCTTCTTTCCGCTGAGCATTTTCTAATTCGAGTTTTTCTTTTTCTTCTTGGATGATCTTTTGTAGTTGTCTCTCTTTAAACTCTTCATAAGGTCCTTCATAGTAATAACCAGTTTTATGATAAAGATATAAGAGTTTGTTACAAGTTTTATCAATGAAATCTCTGTCGTGAGAGATGATTACTAACGTACCTTCGTAATCGTTTAAGGCATCGACAAGTTCAGAAATAGAGACCATATCAAGATGGTTTGTCGGTTCATCTAACAAAAGTAAATCGTAGTCTTCTAAGGAAAGTTGAAGAATTTCAACGCGCATCAATTCACCGCCAGAGAGATCACATAAACGCTTTTCGTTGCTCTCTCCATAAGTAAATCCGTAACGTGCCAAACCGCTGTAAATTTCTTCATTTGACATTTTTGGATATTGATTTCTAAAGTGATCAAAGAGTGTTTCATCGCTGGAATAAGAACGGATATCTTGGCGAAGAACACCTATATTCATGTGAAAATAGCGGCGTATATTTCCTAAAATAGGCTCTAGTTCATTGAGCAAAACTTTTCCAAAGGTAGATTTTCCGATACCGTTTGCACCCATGATAGCAAGGTGATCTTTTCCATATAAAGTGAAATTGATATTGCTGATTAAGGGGGTGTCATAACCGATTCCAACATCGTTGAAATCCATCAATTTTTTGCCTTCGCGTATCTCGCCTTTTAACCCCATAGATAAAGTTTTTTGATCTCGGAAACGAGGATCTTTCATCGCATTTGCATTAAGACGCTCTAACTTTTTAACACGATCTCTTGCACGGCTTGCAAAGCGTGGCTTTGGCATGTAAAAAGTGATAAAGCGCTCTAAGCGAGCTCTTTCTTCTTCTTGTGCTTTGAATTGAGCTAAGGCGTTTTCGTAATTGTCTTTCTTCATCTTAGCGAAGTTGTCGTAGTTGGCGTTATACATAGTAAAGACATGATTATCGATGTCTAAAATGTGATTGGCAAGATGCTTTACGAAAGCGATATCGTGTGAAACAAATAAGACAGCACCTTGATAAGAAGATAGATAATCTTCTAACCATTCTATAGATATAATATCAAGATGGTTTGTTGGTTCGTCAAGGATAAGAATATCTGGATTGATCAAAAGAAGTTTTGCAAAGGCAACACGCGTTTTCTCTCCGCCAGAAAAAGTAGATATTTTTCTGTCATAATCAATTTTGCTGAAAGAAAACATATTTAAAATCATATCAATTTTATAGCGATAGTTATAGCCGTCTTTGATTTCAAAATCGTTTTGCAGTTTAGAGTATTCTTCCAGTAGTTTTTTATCATCTGCATGAAGTGCAAGTTGTTCTGACAACTCTTTGAGCTTCTTTTCTTCTTCTATCAGTGGCGAAAAAACAGAAAGGGCTTCTTGGTAAAGCGTGTTTTCTGTGTTTTCAATGACATCTTGGGACAGATAACCGATTGTCACATTTTTGGAGAAGATGATATTTCCATCGGTGATTTCTTCTTGGCCAAGAATCATTTTGATCAATGTGCTTTTACCCGTTCCATTGGGACCCAAAATCGCTGTGCGATCGTGGTCACGCACAATAAAGGAGACCGGTTCAAAAAGCCGTTCGCCTGAAAATTCCTTTGTCAGCCCTTGTACAGACAAGAGTACTTCCATATTTTATCTTTCGTTATTCTTTCTCTATGATAAATCTTTTTGTTTGTTTGTTGTAAGAAATCAATTCTTCAATGACGTGGGGAACTTCAACTTCCACATCAGAGAAGTCAAAATAGTTAAGGACATCGGAGACAAGATTGTTCATATTTGGGCGTTCGGAATACATAGTTAAAAGCAAATCGCCTTTGTTGACTTTGTCACCGACTTTCTTGTTTAAGATGATACCTGCTGCCGGATCAATGATATCTTCAGTAGTCTCACGACCTGCACCAAGTTTCATGCTTGTAAGACCAATTTCCATTGTGTTGATGGCCTTAATATAACCGCTTTTTACTGAGCGAACAGGAATAGTATAAAGCGCTGTAGGGAATTTCTCAGGATGTTCAACATAAGAGACATCTCCGCCTTGTGCTTTGACAAATTTACGGAACACTTGGAAAGCGCGACCATCTTCAACAACACCTTTTAAGGCCTGAATCGCTTTTGCTCTATCTTTATAAAGACCGGCTTGAAGGAGAATTGTAGCGCCAGAAGAATAGCAAAGATCAGTAAAGTCTTTAGGACCATTACCATGGAGAGTATCGATCGCCTCTTTTACTTCGAGAATGTTGCCGACTGCTAAACCTAAAGGTTGGTTCATGCTGGTGATTTCAGCGCGCACATCACGTCCGAAGTGAGTGCCGATTTCGACCATAAGCATTGCTAAATTTTCCGCATCTTCCTTTGTTTTCATGAATGCGCCACTACCGTATTTGACATCTAATAAAATGCAGTCGCATCCACTTGCTAATTTCTTGCTCATAATAGAAGAGGCAATTAAAGGCATGCTGTCAACCGTTCCTGTGACATCGCGTAAAGCGTAAAGTTTTTTATCGGCAGGATCGATATCTTTGCTTTGCCCGATAATGGACATACCGTTTTTGGTAACGTCATCAATAAATTGTTTGCCGGGAATGACAACAGTCATACCAGGAATGGACTCTAATTTGTCTAAAGTGCCTCCGGTAAAGCCCAAACCTCTTCCAGACATCTTAGCGACCTTTACACCTAAAGCAGCAATCATTGGGCAAAGAGCTAAAGAAGTCTTATCTCCGACACCACCGGTGGAGTGCTTGTCACATTTGATTCCGGGTATTTTGCTTAAATTGATAATTTCACCAGAGTTCATCATGCTTTCGGTCAAATTGAAAGTCTCTTCTTTGTTCATGCCTTTGAGGCAAATCGCCATTAAGAGAGCAGAAGATTGATAGTCTTTGATCGTGCCGGCACAAAGCCCTTTAATCCAATATTGGATTTCCTCTTGTGTGAGAGCTTCTCCGTGTTTCTTCTTTTCGATAATGCTGATAATGTCCATAAAAAATACCTCTATATGATGTTATATATTATAACATAAATTTATTTCTAAAAAGAAAACTGCCCGAAGGCAGTTTATTATGAAATATAGATGACGACCCAGCGGTCATTATTTATGCCGTTTGCATTGTCGTAAACGCGGATGAAAATCGTGTGTTCTTCCGTTTCGCCGACATAATAAAGTTCAGAATGTTTGTTGATATAAATGTATTCTTGGTCATCGCTTGCTTCACCATTTGCACAGAGTGCGCGCTTGGCTTCAAAATACTTTCTAGCATTACCAACTAAGGTATAACCACAATTTGAGTTTTCATGAACAGGAATTTTGGTTCCGTCACGATGCGTGAAACAAACTTCCTCTCCTTTTACAAGTGTACCGGTGAAAGAGTATTCTTCACCGCTATAAAATGGGGAGGCGTGACGAGAAAGTTGATAGCGGGTTTTACCTTGTGCAAAATAGATATCTACACCATTTTCGACATCGACAATATCCCCTTCTTTGTACATGGATTTGGGGTGGAGTGGAGGGACTTCCTTGCTTTTATCGGCTTTCATTTTTATTAATGCTTTTTTCTGATTCATAAAAATTTCCTTCCATGTCATAACTTAATTATATGATAGAATGTTTTTATAGTAATACCAAACAAAATTTGTAAAAAAAATGAATTGAGAGACAAAAAATATGACAAAGTTACAAAACATTGCAAATCTTCTAAACCCATATTGTACAGAACAAGAAATAAAGCAATTTTTATTGTGTTGTGAAGATAGGCCTGTCTCCTCTCTTTTGGTCAATACATACTTTCCTGAAAGCTTGTCTTTTTTAAAGGATTTAAAACATGATGAAGAAGATGCTCTTTTGTATCGCTTTGACAAAGAAACATTTTCTTTAGGAAAAAGTGTTGAACATTTTGGAGGGGCATTTTATATGCTGGATCCGAGCAGTGCAACAATCAGTTATTATTTATCTCCTTTATTGAAACAAAATTTTGTATCAATTGATCTTTGTGGAGCACCGGGTGGAAAAAGTATCTCTCTTGCGATGCGACGTCATGATGGATTGTATCTTTGTAATGATATTTCTTATACCAGAGCAGTGGAGATTCAAAAGAATACCCAGCGTTTGGGTTTGTCAAATGTGCTCTCTGTATCTATGGATCCGGTGAAGATGGATTTACCAGCTGCTTTTGATCTTGTCATTTTAGATGTTCCCTGTTCGGGTAGCGGCATGTTTAGAAAAGAAGAAAAAATGTTAGATGATTGGTCGATGGAAAAAGTAGAACGATTGCTTCCTGTTCAAATGGAACTCTTAGAAAAGTCATATCATCTTCTGAAAAAAGACGGAATAATCGCTTATAGTACATGTTCTTTGTCTGTTCAAGAAGATGAAGAACAGGTAGAACAATTTCTTAAACGTCATTCCGATATGGAACTTATTGAATGCAAGATAAGAAAGGACATTGTTAAAGGAGTAAAAGGAATCGGATACCATATGGTACCTGGAATTTTTGATGGTGAAGGAATTTACTTTGCTTTGCTTCGTAAAAAGGGTGGTGCTGAATTTTCTTTCCAGGAATTAAAAAATAAGGGGAGTTCTCCTTTGACAGGAACTAAACTGTTTGCATATCGCAAAAACGAATATATCGTTTCTCGTATTTATAAAGAATTAATTGATCTTCCTTTTATCGCTCCAGGAGTTAAAATTCATGATGATTCCCCTTACCCGAAGTGTATTTATGATCACGCTTATAGTAAAGTTTGTCAGGATATACCAAAAGTTTCTATCGAAGAAAGTTTGGCTAAAGAGTATATAAGAGGAAATGAAATTTCCCTTTCTGACTCAACTGTTAAAGATGGTCTGGTCGTATTATGCTATTTAGGTTATCCGCTTGGATTTGGAAAGAAAGTCAAAAATCGCATTAAAAATTACCTTCCGAAAGGATTGCGTGAGAATTTGTAAAAGCTCTTTTTAAATTGAAAATTATTTTTTAGAAAAAAAACGACACGTTTTACGTGTCGTTTCTTATTTTCTAATGGTGCCAACTGCCGGACTCGGACCAGCCACCTGCTGATTACAAATCAGCTGCTCTACCGGATGAGCTAAGTTGGCAAAGATGGTGAGTGCTACAGGGATCGGACCTGCGACCTCTTCCGTGTGAAGGAAGCGCTCTCCCGCTGAGCTAAGCACTCAATAGAGAGCTAAATCATTTTATCATTTGAAATACATTCTTTCAAGAAAAAAATTAATATGCCACATCAAAAGAAACAAATTTCTCAAAAACAGCAAAAAAAATGATTTCGGTAAAAAATAATCGCTTTATCTGTGAAAGGGTACTATACTATAAGTGTCAAATGTTTCATATTGGAGGTAATGCTATATGAAATGGTTTAACTCTCTTCCAAGACTTGTTCAGTTTATCCTTCTTTTAATCCCTGGTGTTAACTGGATTATCGAAATCATTGTTCGTCTCACCGCAGTCATCGATGATACATCGACAACAAATATTCTTGGTATTGTTCTCGCTGTTCTCGTTCCTTTCTGGGGCTGGGTTGACTTGGTTTGGGTTCTCCTCAAGAACAAGCTTTGCTTAACTGAATAATTGTTTTGGAAAAAAAGACAGCTGCCTTATCGCAGCTGTTTTTCTTTGCTTTGATATATAATATTTGTGAGGTGATTATTATGAATTATTCAGAAAAATTAATTTCTCTTCTTTCCACATCGCATTCTGCGTTTCATGCGGTAAAGAATATTGAAACCGAGCTTGTAGCTCAGGGATATACAAAATTAGACGAGAGAAAAAACTATCATTTAGAGAACAGCGGAAAATATTACATAAAAAGAAATGATACCAGTATTATTTCTTTTCGCTTGCCGGAAAGAGTGGATATAAACACACTGCGGTTTTTGATTACAGCGACCCATAACGATTCACCGACTTTCAAATTGAAGCCTCAACCTCTTCTTAAGGTCATGAACCTATTGATGTTAGAAACAGAACCCTATGGTGGAGGTATTTATTCCACATGGTTAGATCGCCCGTTGACTATTGCTGGCCGTGTGATGGTTTTATCACCTAAGGGTTTAGAAACAAAACTTCTTTATATTGATGAAGATTTACTAGAAATCCCTAATGTAGCTATACATATGAATCGAACAGTAAATACAAATGCCTCTTACAATGCAAATGTTGATATGAAACCAGTTTTTGGAACGGTGGAAGAGGACTTCACGTTTGATAAATATTTATTAACGAAGCTGGGTTTAGATGAGACTTATCAAGTTATTTCTCATGACTTATATTTAGTCAACCGCGAAAAGCCTACCTTATTGGGTAAAAATAAAGAGTTTTTGGCCAGTGGAAGATTAGATGATCTTTCGGCTGCATATTCTGCCTTGTTCGGCTATTTAGAAAGCGAAAATAAAGAGAGCATTTCTGTCTACGCTTCTTTTGATAATGAAGAAGTTGGAAGCTTGACAAAACAAGGTGCAAATTCAACTTTTCTTCAGGAGACTTTACGAAGAATTGTCGCTTGTTTCCAAGAGGAAAAAGACGATTATGAAAAGACGATTGCCCGCTCGATGCTTCTTTCTATCGACAACGCCCACGCAAACCATCCCAATCACATGGAATATTCATCACCGACAACCAAAGTGATGCTCAACGGAGGTTTTGTCATCAAGTATAATGCAAATCAGACTTATACAAGTGATGCTTACTCCTCTTCTATTATCAAAGCGATTGCAAAGAAAGAAAACCTCACTTATCAAGAATATACAAATCGCAGCGATTTAAGAGGTGGATCTACACTCGGTAATATTTCGAATGCAGAAGTGTCTCTTACTTCTGTAGATATCGGTTTACCACAGCTTGCGATGCATTCTTCTTATGAGCTTATGGGAACAAAAGACATTGAAGTCATGGTAAAGCTTTGTAAAGCGTATTTTTCCAGTGATATCGATTTAAGCACAGACATTATTCATGTTTAAATGAAAAGAAAAAAGGTCCTTAGGAAATTAACCTAAGGACCTTTTTCTTCAGGGGAAAACGGTGAAAAAAAACGTCTTCACAGGAAGACGCATTTTTTACTATGGTGGGTCTTAGTGGGCTCGGACCACCGACCTCTCGCTTATCAAGCGAACGCTCTAACCAACTGAGCTAAAGACCCATATCTTCAAGGCGAGAATTATGATAACGCAAAAGACAACGGATGTCAACAATAAATCGAAAACTTATTTGAAAATTACCACATATAATGTAATAAAGTATTTTCGTGTTGCATATTTTAATGAAAATAAGTACAATAAAGCCATACTTTAGGAGGAAATTAAAATGACTAAGGTTACTGTTAACAAGGATCTTTGCATCGGTTGTGGTGCTTGCACTGGCATCGCTGCTGAAGTCTTCCAGTTCGATGATGAAGGCAAGGCTGAAGTTTATGCTGAAGTCACCGCTGACAACGAAGCCGCTGTCAACGATGCTATCGCTGGATGCCCTGTCCAGGCTATCGAAGCTGAGTAATTCAGACAAAAAAAGAGTCGCCTTTTATCAGGCGACTTTTTTTGTGCTCTTTTTTATCAAAACAATTTCAACGTTGAGGACTTTTGTGATTTCTTTATCGCAGTGATTGACCTGACGGAAAAGTTCAAAAGAAAGGCCGTCGGAAGAAGCGTCTCGGATAAGAGAGTTGTCCTCTTGATAAGAGGTTACTTTATAACGGATGTTGGGATAAGAGTTTTTCATATAATTCATGATGAGTAAAGCACCTTCTTTATTGGCTTTAATCTCATCTGTATGTACCATTCCTGAATCAGTGATTGTGATGCGGTAAAGGTAATTCTCGCGTATGATAAAGTCGTTTATTTCTTCTGTTTGTTCTTCTAAATTAATTGTCTTTTTGGTGTTGCTTTTCTTTATCCACTTGCGATGGCGTGAAGATAATTCTTTCTTTTTGAAATAATCATTGCTGAATTTGCGGAAAGAAAGTATGTGATAAGGAATGCGAAAATCGTTTTTGTTGGTGAAGAAATAACGGTGTACACCAAAGTATTCGCTTTTCAAATAGGGGTTGATAATATAAAAAGAAATCAATTCAAACAAGATGAAAACAATCGTGTACTTAATGGAATAATATGGTAAATGATAAATGAACATATAGGTGAGAAATCCACGGCTTGGAACAGGGAATATCTCTGGGTTGTTAGCTAAAATAGCAGAAGTGTTTATTTGAGAGATGTCTATGAATTGATCGTTATGAAAATGCATCGGCGTGAAATAAAGATAACTTAGAGCGGTCATAATCAAAGAGGTTAAGACGATACAAATAAAATCTCCGATGATTTTAACAAACGTTTGCCGCTTGAAAAAACGAACGATATAATTCAAAGAGAAAGAAATTGTAATTAAGATTAATGATGAAGCAAATAATGCGTAAATCGATGAATCGATAGGATAGAAAACCCCATCAAATCTAGTTAAAAAGAATAATAACATCTTTATAGTCGTGACTATAATTGCAGATACAGGACCATAAAGAGCCATCGCGATTAAAACGACAAGATCACTGATTTCCCAAAACATGTATAAAGGTGTTTTCATGAAATCAAATTGACCTAATAGCAAAAGAAGATATCCTAAGACAGATAAAACAGCGACAACGGAGATTCGAAAGATTCTCTCTTTTCTGGTATAAGTGTGTTCATGTTTAGTCGCTGTCATAGGCAAAGTCCTCCTTGAGGAAGCTGTTGTGCGATTTATCATAAAGACACTGTTGAATCATCTTTTCAATCTCTTCGGAAGGTATTTCACGAACTTCGCCTTCTTTTAAGTCACCTAAGAGGATAGAACCGATGCGAATACGAATGAGCATTCGTACCGGATGATCTAACGTTTCCATCATATGGCGAATTTGTCTCTTTTTTCCCTGTCGCAATGTAATTGACATGATGGCGCCATCATCTTCTTCTTTTAAGACAACAGCTTTACACGGCAAAGCTGTATAACCATCTTGGTAAACATATAATCCTTGTGCGAGCTTTTCAACCTCATCGCCGCGGAGTTTGTTTTTTACTTTAATCAAATATTCTTTTTCAGGCGCAGAAGAAGGATGTGTAACCAAGTTTGCAAACTCGCCATCATTTGTCAAAATCATTAAACCAGTAGAATTGTGATCGAGTCTTCCTACAGGAAATACGCGGCCGTATTTTTTGGAAACATAGTCTAACACCGTAGCTCTTCCTTGCGGGTCAGAAAGGGTTGATACAACATCGTAGGGCTTGTTAAACGCTAAATAGACAGGTGACTTTTCTTGGTGAGAGTTTACAATCTCTCCATCGATAGATATTTCGTCTTCTGTTGAGCATTTAAAACCAAGTTCACTCACTTGTTTCCCATTTACAAAAACGCGGCCTTCTAAAATAAACTGTTCCGCTTTGCGGCGTGAGCAAACACCTAACGACGATAAAATTTTCTGTATTCTTTCTTGTTCCATATATGCGTTATTATAAAATAAGTTGAGTGAAAACACAAAGTGTTGAGAGGATTTATTGATGAAAGTTTTTATAGGAAAACCGGATGATCTCTTAAATCGATCAAACAAGGAATGTAAAGTATATGATGTTCTAGATAAGATGAAGATTGTATATGAGCGCGTGGATCACGCTCCTTTATATACAATGGCGGATTATCAAGACGTGGAAAAGAGTATGAAAGAAGGAAAGGTGTTTAAAAATTTATTCCTTTGTAACCGTCAGCAGACAAAATTTTATTTGCTGTTTTTACCTGGAGATAAAAAATTTAAAACAAAGGAGATATCAAATCAAATCAATTCTGCCCGTCTTTCTTTTGCAACAGAAGACAAGATGCAAGAGCTTTTGCATGTGACCATGGGGGCGTGCAGTCCGTTATGTTTGATAAATGATGTAGAACAAAAGGTGACATTTTTAATTGATCAGGATTTTTTAAAAGAAAAATATATTCTAATTCACCCCTTGGTAAATACAACAACCCTTAAATTGAAGTGTGAAGACCTACTTAAGGTCATAGAGCAGGGGGCAAGACATACGATTCAATATGTTGCTTTAAAGGGAGAGTAAAAATAAAAAAACCTAGCATAGCTAGGCAAAATTCTCAATTGGTGGATCAAGCAGGACTTGAACCTGCAACCACTCGGTTATGGGCCGAGGGCTCTAACCAATTGAGCTATTGATCCCTAATGGTGGCTGCGGGGAGGGTCGAACTCTCGACATATCGGGTATGAACCGACTGCTCTACCAACTGAGCTACGCAGCCAAATAGGCAACAAAAATTATACCGAAGATAAGAGGGGATTGCAAGAAAAATATAAAAAATAATTGAAATGATGTATTTGAGCAAGTGATTTACACAAAAGATAGCGAAAACAAAATTTATTTTATCGAGTTTTTAAAGAAAAAAGCAAACTCTAATGAGTTTGCTTTATATTTTTTTATTGGTGGAGCTGACGAGGATCGAACTCGCTACCTCCTCCATGCCATGGAGGCGCTCTCCCAGGTGAGCTACAGCCCCAATAAATCCGCTTATTACAGCGGAGTTAATTATATCTTGAAATCAGAAAAATGTCAACTAGTTTTTCATGCTATTTCCGAAAACCTTATTTAAGATTTCTTCGCTGAATTCATTCGAAGGTAAAACAGGTTTTAAATTGGCGTCGTTCGCTTTATCTAATTCTTCGTGCAAAACACAAGTGAGAACGTCGATAGCAAGGTTAGCGATTCCATCATTGTTGATGATTAAATCGGCGTAGTTCGCACTTGGCGCGATAATTTCATCATACATCGGTGCAACCGTTTTTAAATATTGGCTGACAATATTTTCATAGCTTCTTTTTCTTTCGCTGTGGTCACGAATAAATCTTCTTAAAAATCTCACTTCTGGTGAAGCGGTAATAAAGACTTTCAAGTCTCCCATTTCGCGTAAGGATTTATCGACCAAAGCCATAATACCTTCGACTAAAATGATTTTTTTAGGGATAATGTGTTCCACTTTATCAGAACGATTATGAATTGTGAAGTCGTAAACAGGTTTGTCAATGGGCTTATCATTTTTCAAGTCCATGATTTGTGATCTTAAAAGTTTCCAGTCAAAGGCTTTCGGGTGATCGTAATTGACTTTCCTTCTGACTTCTAGTGGAACATCTGTTTGATCCTTGTAGTAATCATCAATTGTTAAACGACAGATGTTTTCTTCACCAATTTTATCGATGACATTACGTGTCACATATGACTTTCCAGAGGAAGAACCTCCTCCAACTAAAACGATACGAGCCATAATTTACCTCGGTCTTTCCTCATCTATTATAAATACATGATGAAAAAATGGAAAGAAAAGATTATAATATCGTTTAATGATTTTATGGGGGTAATTATGAAAAGAGTGTTGTTGTTTGCAGTCTTAGCTTCGTTGACGTTGATTTCTTGCGGTGGGAATACAAACCTTCCGAGTGACAAGCCTACAGAATCAACGCAAGATTCCGTGACTACGACTGCACCAAATAGCGAAAGTGATACAGAGGGTTCTGTTTCGTCTGTTAAACCGGATTCTTCTGTCAGCACAGAAAAGCCCAGTGAACCCATGGAAGACATTCCGGAATATTATCGCAATAAGGTAGACTTTTCTTTGACAGGTGCTGCACTTAAAACAGATTTATTTAAATTGATTAGCAAACATACGGATGTTGGTTATAGCGGATTATATAACGTGTATAAAAAGAGTGACATTCGTCCTGATGGAACTGTCTGGGATATGTATTCCAACAAAAAGTTTTATTACGGCAGCGGAACTTGTGGAAACTATTCACAAGAAGGCGATTGTTATAATAGAGAACATACCATTCCGCAGAGTGTGTTTAACAAGAGATCTCCGATGAGAAGCGATGCCTTCCACGTGGTTCCAACCGATGGAAAAGTGAATGGTATGCGTAGCAATTACCCGCACGCAGAAGTGAGTAATCCGACTTATACCAGCTCCAATGGTAGTATGCTTGGTACAAGTACAGCATCAGGTTATTCAGGTAAAGCTTTTGAGCCTATCGATGAATATAAAGGCGATTTTGCAAGAATCTATTTCTATTTTGTCACTTGTTATGAAGACAAGATGAGCAGTATGGAGAACTATGCCTGTTTTGCTAGAAACACCTATCCTTCTTTATCGAAGTGGGCGATCAACCTTTATCTCAAGTGGGCAGAAGAAGATCCTGTTTCTCAAAAAGAAATCGACCGCAATAATGCGGTATATAGTTTTCAAAACAACCGCAATCCATATGTCGATTTTCCTGGTTTAGAGAAGAAAGTTTGGGGAAATTATTAAAACCAATTTAAGATTACGAAATAAAAAATGGCTATCCGTGATGGATAGCCATTTTATTATTATTTTGAATTAATCATCAATGTAAGGAAGAGTGGGGTCGGTATAGAAACAATTTTCGTAGATATAGATCTTTAAATCAGTAGGATCGCCGCTTTCATAATAGGAAACAAGTTTTTGTAAGAATTCATCATTTCTTTCAGGACGGATGGAGAAGATACCTTGTCCATGGCGTAATAAGAATTGATTGCACAATAAGTTTGCGCTTCTCTTGTTACCATCGACAAAAACTTGTTCACGCATCAAATAGCAATAAAGGTCAAGACCTCTTTCGATAAAGGTCTTTTTCTGTTCCACAATGTCGCGGATGGTATTATTGACCGTATAAGGATCGGGAATTTGAGGGACATATTCTGTTCCGGAAATGGTGACAGCAACAGAACGAACTCTACCGGGTTCATCGCTGACGCCTCTTCCGTTGACAATGCGATTAAGTTCACATAATGTGGCTAAATCGGTCGGCTCATCCAGCATGTCTTTTTCCATCAATCTCATGTATGCGGTTTTTAAATTCTTTAACTTTTTTAAACCGGTGGGGCGAGGACCAGAAGGTTCTGTTCCTTCTAAGATAAATGCTCTTGCTTCAACAAAGGAGGTACGAACGCCCTCTAAGTAAGCTGCGTTGTAAACCAAATCGACGAGGTTCTTTTCAATGAGGTCGTTTTCCTCCTCTAATGTCATTGGTTTTTGGTCTTTAAAAATTGTCTGCATAACGGACTCCTTTCCTATTGCTTTTCCTGTTTTACAGGAGATCTATAACGCTTATATTTTAACATAGTTAAGCGCTTTCTCAATAGGTTAAATCAATTATTTTTTTCAATTGTATAAATGTGGTGAAATTTATAAAAATTGGTCAAAAAGATTAAAATATTTAAAATTTATACTTTTTTATCGTTTTTTTAAATTTGTTTTATACGCTGATTAAAAATTGTAAGGGCATACAAAAAACGGGGAAGTTTATTCCCCGTTATTATTTTCTGTAACTTTGTTTTGAGAACTGTGTTTCATGAAGTTTGCACTGACAAAATACTTTTGTATTCTCGGAGAACGTTGCATGAAAACAAAGAGGAGCCTGTTGAAAACCAATTCGTAAAGCAGGCAAGAAATTACACCTTTGAGTAGGTTGAAGGGGAAGTAGACAATGAAAACTAAACCAAAATAGGAAAATCCGGAAATATATTGTTTCATACCTTCGATAACGGCAGCGACTGCTTCGCTATCAAAACAAGTAGTGAATCTACCTGTTATAAAGGTTGGAGTGATAAACAAGATGTTTAAGAAAGTGAGGATAAAGGCTTCTAAAAGGATGATAGAAACATAACCGACAATTCGCATTTTCCATCCTTTGTTGAAAAGGTGAAATACTTTAGCGCTTAAGAAAAGACAAAAAGTAAAGGTTAATGATGTGATGAGAGCGGTGATATTTCCGATGCCAAAGGGTCCAACAATACCATGAATTGCAAAATCGAGCAATGTTTTTAATATGCTAACTGTAAAGCCGCCTGTAAAACCATACATTGCATATCCGATCAGTACAACCAAATCAGAAAATTCAATCATTAGCCAGGGGGCGATGGGGTAGGGGAATCTAACAAAGCTCATGAGGACAAAACCTAATGCAGAGAGCAATGCTAGAGTTGTCATTTGTACAATGACTTCACTTGTTTTTCTTCTCATAAATTACCTTTCTGTTAATAAAAAAACCTGAAACACGCGTTTCAGGTTAAAAAAAGTAAGGTGATATGAAAAAAATCATATTGCCATTCTTCCATCCAGCCTTTACTGTCGCCCCTGGAATTTCACCAGATCCTGAAACAAAAGTTTCTTGCGGGGTATACCGCCGAGAAGGAATTTCACCTTTCCCTGAATCGCATGTTCATTATAACAAAGAAAAACGAATATGTAAAGAAAAAAGTAAGAGACAATGTGGAAGAAATAAAGAGTTGAAACATTGTCTCTTACTACTTGATTAACGATCTAATTTAGAAAGATCAAAAGTGGAAAGATAGTTCATGATTTCTTCGGAAACGCGTTTGAGAGTGTCGCCGTCCATTGGGTTGTCGATAGCGGCTTTGTTTAAGAGGGCACGGAAAGGTAAAGTTCCACCAAGACGATCAAAGGCGAGATATTTTTCAAATGCTTTTTTGTGATCGCGGTTTGCTTCTGTGAAGAATTCTAAAGCGACAACTTGAGCGATCGTATAGTCAAGATAGTATAAAGGGCATTGGAAAATGTGCATTTGTTTTTCCCAGAAACCGCCGCTTTCTAAATAAGGGCTGTCTTGATATTGACGATGGGGTAAATAAGTTCTTTCTAATTGGCGGAAATATGCTTTTCGTTGACTGTGAGTCAATTCAGGGTGTTCGTAACAATGTGTTTGGAAAGCGTCGATAATACAACCATAGGGGATGAAAGTGATGGCGTCACAAAGATGTTCATACAGGTATTTTTCCGTGTCTTCTTTAAAGAAGAGATTCATCCAAGGGTAAGTTAGATACTCCATGCTCATTGAATGCATTTCGCAACATTCCATACCAGGGGAACGATAGGAAGGGACAATGGTGTTTTCGGCGCCGAGAAATCCCTGCAAGGAGTGGCCGAATTCATGAGTGAGAACATCAACATCACCGCTTGTACCATTAAAATTAGAAAAAATAAATGCGGTTTTTAAACTCGGAATATAGTCCATGTAACCACCGCCAGCCTTGTTTGCTTTGGCGATGACATCCATGCAATTATGTTCGACCATGAAATTGAAATATGTGCTGGCAACCGGGGAGAGTTCCGCATACATCTTTCTTGCGGCATCAATCAATTGATCGGGACTACCTTTTGGCGTAGGGTCACCTGATTTATAAAAGATTGCATAGTCGTAATAACGAGTGTCTTCACCATAGCCTAAGCGTTCTTTTTGTGCCTGGAAAATTTGGTTAGAGAGCGGAACGATATAGGTTAAAATTTTCTGACGGTATTCTTTTGCATCTTCTGGTGTCCAATCGAGTCTTCCCATGCGATCATAACCCAATTGAAGGAAGTTTTGATAACCGAGTTTTCTAGCGATTTTTGTTCTTACTTCCACCATGCGTGTATAGATTTCACCGATTTTTTCGTCGTTAGCGCTGTAAAATTCATTGACTTTTAAGCTAGCCTCTCTTCTTACATTGCGATCCATAGATTTGGTGAACTTACCCATTTGAGGAAGAGAATATTTTTGACCATTGTATTCGATGAGGGCAGAGGCGAGAAGATTTGTATACTCAGATACCAGTTTGTTTTCCTCTACTAAATCCGGAACAATTTCACTGTTGAAAGTCTTCATAGATAAGGCGACTTGTTCAAAGTAAAGACTTCCGAAAGCAGCGACGAGATCGTCGCGGAATTTGGAATTGTAAAAATCTTTGTCGAATTGATTTGTGGCCTCGTTGATGCTGGGGGAAATCTCATCCATGAGATCATTTAAATCGGAATAATATTCATCGGCAGTATTGATGGTGTGATGAATGTTGATAAGGGAAAAGGCAGAGGCGATATCATCGCTTAAAGCGAAGTAGTCTTTGACAACTTGAACTGCATCTTCTCCGTTTTGTGCGTTGTTAAGACGAGTGTCTAATTCAGAAATGGCGCGAATGATTTCATTTTTATCAGGGCGCTCAATTTTAATGTCTTCTAGATTTTTAAAATCGCTGTTGAAATGTTGAATCATAATGTTATCCTTTCTAGTTTAGATGATATATTTCACTGAATTTGGCAGTAAGATAATCGATATAGTCTTTTGCCGAGAAGCTCTCACCGGAGATATTTTCAATCCATTCTTTCGTATCAAGAAGAGAGGCTTTTTTAAAAACATTTTCTTTCATCCAATTTAAGATGATATTCATTTTACCTTCAGATACGACCTTGTTGAAATCAATTTCTTTGCACATGCGTTTGACATAAATACAATTCAGAGCATTTCCTAAGGCGTAGGTGGGGAAGTAACCGAAACCAGAGGTCCAATGAACATCTTGTAAGATGCCAGTAGAGGCATCGATGTTATCAATATCTAAGATTTCTTTTGTAAGGAGATTCCATTCTTGATCTAAATGTTCGATGTCTGCTTTTCCTTCCAAAATCTTTTTCTCTAGTCGATAACGAATGATAATATGGAGCGAGTAGGTTAATTCATCCGCCTCCGTGCGGATAGAATTGTTTAAGTCGACATAGTTTACTCCCTCGTATAAATCTTGTTCACTGACATCGGAGAATTCTTCACTGAATATTTCCTTGAAAAGGGGGTAGATAGCGTGGATATATTCTTTACTTCTTCCGATGACATTTTCATAAAATCTTGAGACAGATTCGTGTTTTGCCATGGAAAGAGATCCTTCTCCAAGGTGTTTTGTAAAAACTTCTTCTGGTATATTTTGACCAAAGAGGGCGTGTCCTCCCTCGTGAATGATGGAGTACATATTGGAAATAAAGTTTGTTTCGTAATAATGTGTGGTAACGCGGGTATCATTATAAGAAAGTTGAGCGGTGAATGGATGTTCGGTCGTAGAAAGAGATCCGCGTTCAAAGTCAAAGCCGTTAAACTTTAAAAGTTCTTTTGAAAAACGTTCTTGTTTGCTGATACTTACTGGTCTATGCAAGAAATCATGTCGAGGCGTGTAATTGGAATTTTTAATTTTCTTAACCAAAGGAACAATTCCTTTTTCTAGTTCGTCAAAGAATTGATCTAAATCTTCGGAATCAAATCCTTCTTCATAGTCAGAAAATAAAGAATCGTAGGGCTTTTGAGGATTGTAATTATCGCGTAAAGAAATTCTCTTTTTTTCAATATCAGCAATGTTTTTTAATGTGTTTTTAAAAATAGGATAACTATTTTTTGCCTTGGCATCGATCCAAGTTATATATGCTTCATTGAAGAGTTTTGTCATTTCTTGGTGCAATTCAGGTGTGACTTTTTTATCTTTTTCAATGTTTCGATATAACAAGGTTACAAGTCGTTTATTGTATTCATCAAGCGTTGCTAAGTCGTTTTGATAAAGTGAAGTTACTGCATCGATATAGTCTGCGCTTTTTTCGATTTCGAAGATTTTAGCGCTGAAGAATGATATGCCATCGGCATCGTCAATCATTCCTTTTGGTGGGACTGCGGTTTCCATATCGTAGTTTAAAACTTCTATGGTGTGCTTATATAATTCAATCTGACTGAGTAAAGAATAAAGCGTTAAAAGATTTGCATTGTTGTTCATGTAAAGATCTCCTTTCCGGTTTTTATCGATATGTCTAATATATAAAATACCACATTGTACACCTTTTGGCTTTTTGAGAATCAAAATTAGAAGAGTGTTGTTATAATCTCAATTTCTTCTATTCTTTTAAAATTTAGTAAAAAACGATAAAAATCCCGAAAAATAGAATAATATTTTTATTAACATCTTTTGAAGATGAACAATATGTGAGATAAGAAGAAAACGGTATATATATATTTATATATATTTTAGTACTAAATATTATTTTTATATGATACAATTACAAAGATATTAAAGAGGTAAAAGAAATGTCAAAAGAAGTGTTTTCTTTAGATTTCTTCGGCAAGAATCTCACTGTTGAGACCGGAGAAATCGCAAAACAGGCTGACGGTTCTGTTTTTGTTAAATTTAACGATACCGCCGTTCTTTGTGCTGTTTGTGGCGCAAAAGAAGCTAAGTTAGGTCAGGATTTCTTCCCGCTTACGGTCAATTATTTTGAACGTCAGTATGCGGCTGGTAAAATCCCTGGTTCTTTCTTAAGAAGAGAAGGAAGACAGTCTACAAGAGAAACTTTGATTTCTCGTTTGATTGACCGTCCGATTCGTCCGATGTTCCCGGAAGGATATGTTAACGAAACTCAGATCACTTGTCAGGTGATGTCTGCTGATCCGGATGCTTGCACTGATATGACAGCAATGTTTGGTGCTTCTTTAGCACTTTGTGTTTCCGACATCCCGTTTGAAGGTCCGATTGCTGGTGTTCATGTCGGTAGAGTGGATGGTCAGCTTATTATCAACCCCACACAGGATGAGATGGAACGTTCGGATATAAATCTTTCTGTTGCTGGTACAGAAAAAGCAATTAACATGGTTGAAGCTGGCGCAGCAGAAGTTAGCGAGGATGATATGTTAGAAGCTTTGATGTTTGGTCATGAAGCTATCAAGCAGCTTTGTGCTTTCCAGAAGGAAATTGTCGCTGCTTGCGGTAAGGAAAAGAGACCTCTTAACATCTATCATATTGATGAAGAATTTGCTGCAAAATGTAGAAATTATATCGCGGAAGGTCAAAGCGAAACAACAGAAAATAGAATTATCAAAGCAGTTTCTATCTTTGATAAACTTGAAAGACAAAATACGATTGACGCCTTAGAAAAAGAAGTGATTGATTTAGTTGATCAAGCAAACTTCTTAACTGGTGAAAAATATGAAACAATGCAGGCACATGATCTTGCTGTGAACGAGGCGAAAGAAGTTTTAGAAATTGTTGTTAGAAATGAAGTTCGCAGATTGATCACTGTTGACAAAGTGCGTCCGGATGGAAGAAAAACAGACGAAATTCGTCCTTTAGATGCTCAGGTTCACCTCTTAGCTAGAGCTCATGGCTCTGCGATGTTTACTCGTGGTCAAACACAAGTAATTTCCGCTTGTACTTTAGGTTCCTTAGATGATGCTCAAATTCTCGATGATATCACTGGTGATACTACTAAGAGATGGATGCATCATTACAATTTCCCGCCTTTCTCTGTTGGCGAACTTGGTAGAATGGGTACTCCCGGTCGCCGTGAAATCGGTCATGGTAATCTTGGCGAAAGAGCTTTGAGTTATGTCATTCCTTCCGAAGAAGAATTCCCTTATACCATTCGTTGTGTTGCTGATGTTTGCGAATCTAACGGTTCTTCTTCACAGGCTTCTATTTGTGCTTCTTGCATGGCTTTGATGGATGCTGGTGTTCCTTTAAAAGCACCTGTTTCTGGTATTGCGATGGGTTTGATCACTTCTGGTCCGTTGGATGGCAATCATCCTTATACCATTCTCACTGACATCCAGGGTATGGAAGATCACCTTGGCGATATGGACTTTAAAGTTGCGGGTACTCCAAATGGTATCACTGCATTACAGATGGATATTAAAATCCGTGGTATCACCAAAGAAATTTTGCGTGAAGCTCTCTATCAAGCAAAACCGGCAAGAAAACAAATTCTTGACGTCATGCTCGCGGCAATTCCGGAGCCGAGAAGAGAACTCTCTGATTATGCTTTGAAGATGAAGAGATTTGAAATCGCAACAGACAAGATCCGTGAAGTTATCGGCTCGCAAGGCAAGGTGATTAACGGTATCATTGATGAATGCAACAAAGATGTCAAAATTGATATTAATGATGATGGTAGAGTTATTCTTTATTCCGTCCACAAAGATATGATTGAAAAAGCCTATGGCATGATTATGTCTATTGCTAAAGTTCCCGAAGTTGGTGAAGTCTATGATGCGAAAGTTGTTCGCGTTGAATCTTATGGTTGCTTTGTCAATCTCTTCGGAAACACTGATGCTTTATGTCACATTTCTAAATTAGATTGGAAACGTGTTGAAAAAGTTGAAGATGTCTGCAACCTTGGTGATACACTCAAAGTTATCATCACTGGAATCGATGCTCAAGGTAGAGTCGATGTATCTCATCGCGAATTCCTTCCGAAACCAGAAGGTTATGTTGAACGCCCGGAACGCGCTCCTCGTCAAGATCGCAAACCGCGTCGCGAACATAAATAGAATTTCTTTTTTCACTTCCTCGTGCGTTAATGCACGAGGAAGTTATTCTCTGATTATTGTCAAAGGAGGGGTTATCAATGCATAGCTTTAATAAAAAACTTTTAGTTTCTATGACCTGTTTGACTATGATTGCGCCGCTTTCTTCTTGTGGAAACAAGTTGATGGGGAAGATCATTTTTGATCTCAATGGTGGCTCTTTTCCGGCTGATTTTAATACGATGGAATTAGTGGGACCAGCAGGTGCAAAAGTTGAAGTTGATATTCCCGATCCTACAAAAGAAGGATATGAATTTGTAGGATGGCGTGAAAAGAAAGAAGATGGTTCTTATCGAATCGTCAGCAAGCAATTTGATGAGACTGATGGTAAATATTATTTTCATTATCCCTATGTTGAGGATACTTTGTATGCTTATTATGAAAAGTTAGTGACTCTTTCTTTTGATTTAACTGAGGCGGCTTCTCAAAATGGTATTTTAGTTGAACCAGAGAAAAATCCGGAGTCATTCAAAGGTCAAAATTTACATGGATATGTCAATAAACCAATTTCAACAGATGCTCTTCCAACTGCAAAAGCGGACGGATCTCATCTCACCTTTGAATATTGGTATACCGAATACCCGTTGAAGGCCGTACAAAACGAGAATAAAGAAACATATTATCAGTTAGATGTCACACAAGAAAAAGGTGTTTACAAATTTGATAATACAGCTTTTTCTGAAGGAAACATGGTATTCCCAAGACCTTTAGATCAAGAGAGTTTTACGCTGTATGCTCATTGGAAAAAAGATCCTAAAATTACTATTCATTACAATTTAGATGGTGTTTCAGATCAATCATTCCAAACGAAAGAAGTGGATTTTTCACAAAATTTAATCGCTCAGATTAAACGTGATTTAGGAATTGATTTTGGCGCTGAAGCGACAGGCTATCGCTATTATCCAGTCGAGACAAAAGAACATCGATTTGCTGGTTTTTATACCGATCCGGCCTTTAAAAATCCGATATCCTTAAATTCCTCCATTATGGATAATGATATGGATATTTATTTGAAATGGGATGATCATATCAATGTTGTATTAGATTATGCAGGCGGAATGGTCAATGGATTAACTTCTGAAACGTTTTCTGATTACTACGAAGGCGATATTTTAGGAACAGAGTTTTATGATGCCCATCTTCCAGTGAAAGACAGTGGAGATTTCCTTTACTTTGTTGATGAAAAGGGAGGCGTCTTTAATTTTATTCATCCTCTTCCTGACACCGATTTGCTTTTGACAGCTGTCTATGATGATTATCCGATTTTATCTTTAAATTATGATTATCCGGATAACTTTGAAGGAACTCGTTTAGAAAACAAATCTTTTGTGGTGAAACCGGGTGAGAGCATTGTTTCCTATTTGACAGATTTTGAAAAAGCGTTAGAGTCGGTACAGGATACAAACAATCATTTAGATGCAACATATTTCTATTCTTTGGATACACAAGGTAAAGAAATAGTTAATATCAATACGGATATGCCGATGGAAAACTTTACTTTAAATTTGAAAATTTTCTATCAGTGGTCCTTTAAAGTCAAAACATTTGCAAACCTTTCAGCCGATGGAAATTATACAGAAGTTCCCGATCTAACTTATTCGCAGTATTTCAATATGAAAGACATCGTTGATTATGATAGTTTGGGTGTTGACTTTATGGGTGAACAAACGCTCGATGGAGCCACTTATCTTTATAATGGACTTTATTTAGATGAGGCGTCGAAGGTTCCTGTCACAGATAAAGATTTTGATACTCTCGGTCTTGCACAACTCCCGCTTTCTGTTGTGAATGACAATCAAGAAAGTGTTGTGGAGAAAAAGTTTATTCGCCGATTGACAAAAGCGATAACTCTTACGTTTAAGGAAACTGGACAAGAGGATAAGATGATGAAAATTGTTCCGGGTTCGAAATTGGCTCGCTATGAGAGTGCAATTCAAGAACTTCTTGGTAACTATACTCGCCTTTATGTTGTTGAAGAAGGTGTGCAAAAGAATATTGTGACGATACTTCCTAAAGAAGATATGGTCGTTTATGTGGAAAGATAGATAAAAATTTCTTTGGAATGTATGACAAAGAATAGAAAGAAGAATGTATGAGTTTAACTGCAGGTATTGTTGGATTGCCTAATGTTGGTAAATCGACATTGTTCAACGCAATCACAAATAGTGATATTTTAGCGGAAAATTATCCCTTTGCCACTATTGATCCTAACACGGGTGTTGTAGAAGTTAACGATCCTCGTGTAGATGAATTGGTTAAAATTTTTAATCCTAAGAAAACGGTACGAGCAACTTTTGAATTTACGGATATTGCCGGATTGATCAAAGGAGCTTCGAAAGGGGAAGGCTTAGGAAATCAATTCTTGGGGAATATTAGAAATACAGATGCAATTATTCATGTTGTCCGTTGCTTTGATTCCTCGGAAATTCTCACATATAATGGTAGAGCTGTCGATCCCGTTTCAGATGCGATGGAAGTCAATTTAGAGTTGATGCTCGCTGATATCGATGTGATGACCAAGCGTTTGGAAAAAATCGAGAGGAAGGCTCTTACTACGAAAGATAAACAATCGTTGACAGAGGTGTCAGCCCTTCATAAATTGATAGAAGGACTCCAGCATGAACAAATGGCAAAGGATGTTGTTCTTTCTGTCGATGAACAAGAAATTGCCAAAGAATTCAATCTTATCACAATGAAACCTGTCATTTATGTTGGCAATGTGGATGAAGATAGCTATGCTGATCCGATGGCAAATAAATATTTTGCACAATTGGTTGATTTTGCTCATCAGCAAGGTGCAGAATGCATACCAGTTTCTGCCAAAATGGAAGAAGAACTCTCGCACATATCTTCGGAAGAAAGAAGGGAGTATCTTGAAAGCCTCGGCACAAATCAAACAGGTTTGGACAAAGTTACTTTTGCCGCATACCACATTCTTGGACTACGTACTTTCTTCACTGGTGGTGAAGATGAAGTGAGAGCGTGGACCTTCCATAAGGGATATACTGCCCCCGAGTGTGCGGGAGTTATTCACTCAGATTTCCAAAAGTTCTTTTTGAAAGCAGAAGTTTATTCTTATGATGATTTAATTCGTCTTGGAACTGAGTTAGCGGTAAAAGAAGCAGGAAAAATGCAAACGGTAGGAAAGGATTATCTTGTCAAAGATGGAGACATTCTCTTTATTCGTTCTGCCGCAAAGAAAAAGTAAGTATGATAAATTTTGATATTCGCACCGGGTTTGGTTACGACATTCATCGCTTGGTAAATGTGCCTGGAAATATTCTTTTATCCACAGTTAAAATTCCTTCGAATAAGACAGTGGATGCTCATTCGGATGGGGATGTATTGCTTCACTCGTTAAGCAACGCATTATACTCTTCTATTGGCAAAAATGACATTGGTTATTATTTCCCCGATAACATTGAGAAAACAAAGAATATGAATTCTGTTATGATTTTGGAAAGCGCCCTGAATTCCATTCGCGAATTACATTATAAGATACAGAATGTTACAGTAGATATTCATTTAGAAAAACCAAAATTGATGAATTATCGAGAAGAAATTCGTACTGCATTATCGCAACTCCTTGCGATATCTAAAGATCGTGTGGCAGTTCATTTTAATACAGGAGAAGGTCTTGCAGAAGTCGGTCAAGAACGTGCGATTATTGTTTATAGTCAAGTATGTATATTAAAGGATGAAAATTAATATGGATATTCAGCAACAAATCAAAGAAGAATTAAAAAGAGTTATTATTGCTCTTGGCGGAGAAGTTAAAGATGATGAAATAGTACTTTCTCCATCAAATACGCGAGAACACGGAGATTACGCATCGAATCTCGCTATGAGAAAAGCAAAATCATTTCAAACGAATCCGATGGTGTTAGCGGAGAAAATCATTGCCGAATTCAAACTTGAAGGCGTGGATCACATCGAAGCTGCAAAACCGGGTTTTCTTAACTTTTTCTTAAAACAAGATGAATTAGGAAGCATCATCAAAACTATCGTTAATGATCCTCAGCATTATGGTGATTTGGACCTTGGTAAAGGAATCAAAGTCAATATTGAATATGTTTCTGCTAATCCGACAGGAACTTTACATTTAGGTCATGCGAGAGGCGCTGCTTTAGGAGATTGTCTTGCTAGACTTTATAAAAAAGCAGGTTATGATGTTACCAGAGAATACTATGTAAATGATGCCGGTGTTCAAATGGATCATTTGGCAGAATCGTTAATGATTCGTTATTTATCTCTCTTTGGAATTGAAAGAGCTATGCCGGATGATGGTTATCATGGTCCGGAAATCATCAAGCTCGCACAAGAATTAAAAGAAGAAATTGGCGATTTATACGTGAATGAACCGGAATCGCATTTAGAAGATTTTAAAAAGTTTGGCGGTGATAAACTTCTTGATGCAATTAAAAAAGACCTACATGATTTCCGTGTTGATCAGGACGTATATACTTCTGAAAAAGCAATTCGCAATCGCGGAGATGTGGAAAAAGTCTTAGAGCAGTTGAAACCTTTCTGCTATGAACAAGAAGGGGCGTTATGGCTCGACACAACAAAAGATGGTGATGATAAAGATCGTGTATTAGTTAAAACGGATGGTAATTACACTTATTTATTGCCGGATATTGCCTATCACAATGACAAATTCAATCGTGGTTTTGATCTTCTTATCGATATGTTTGGTGCAGATCACCACGGTTATATTGCACGCTTGAAATCATCTCAAAAAGATTTGGGCCATAATCCAGAGGCTTTAAATGTCTGTCTTGTTCAGATGGTTAGATTATTCAAAAATGGTGAAGAATTTAAGATGAGCAAACGCACCGGCAACGCGATCACGATGAAAGAATTGATTGACGAAGTCGGCGTTGACTCTGTTCGTTATTTCTTTGTTTCTAGAAGCGGAACTTCTCATTTAGACTTTGATATTGATTTAGCTAAAACATTGGGAAGCGAAAACCCAGTGTATTATGCCCAATACACCCACGCGCGTCTTTGTGGCATTATGAAAAATGCAAGTTCTTTCTATCCTATTGATTATTCTTGTTCGCAACTTACCAGTGAATCTGAAAAGGATCTCTTAATTCTTTTGAAAGATTATACCAATGTAATCAAGAATGCTACGTTAGAAAACGAACCATATAAGGTTACAAATTATATTCATACTTTGGCTCAAACAATTAACGAATTTTATACCAAGTGCCGTGTTATTGATGATAAGAACCCTGAGTTGACAAGAGAACGCTTGGGTTTGGTAGAGGCTTGTCGTTATGTTCTTGCATCTGCCCTAAATTTAATTGCTGTTGAAGCCCCGGAAAGAATGGTTTCCAGCGATAAAGTAGAAAATAATTAATTTTTCTTTTGCTAATTCTTGTAGATATGTATACTTTAAGTGATAAATAAAAGGAGATTATATTATGCTTAAAAAATCTTTAGTAGATACCGCCTATGAAATTATGACAGAAAGATACGATTCTGGCGATAAAAATCCAGTCGCGTTTTTAGAACTTTGCCAAGGCATTTGCGAAAATCTTGGCCTTTCTGAAGAAGCTTTTGCACGACTCGTTTCACGTTTTTATACTGATATGACTTTGGATGGCCGTTTTGTTTTAAAAGAAAACAACACATGGTCACTTCGTGAACATGAACTTTATAAGAATGTTCATATTGATATGAACGATGTTTATTCCGAAGATGATCTTCCGGACACTCGTAAAAAGAAAAAGAAGAAGACAGATATCTTCGACGATATCGATGACATTGATGATTCTGAAGATTTGGAAGATATCGATGATTCTGATGATCGCGATGATTACGAGGATGAAGAAGTTGATGATGATCCTTATGCCACAGATGAAGAAGATGAAGATGAATTATTAGTTGGCGATGAGGATGAAGATTCAGACGATAACGATTAATAATAAAAAAGCCCTTTTAAAACAAGAGGGCTTTTTCGTACAAAAAGAAAGGTAGCAACGAAAATGAATTATTTTGACAGTGAACGTGAAGCAGTTTTCTCCGCACTTGAAGAAGCAGAGAGTATTGTCATTTTTGGACATAAAAACCCAGACGGCGATTGTGTCGGATCAGTAACGGGCATGAAGCATGCCTTAAAGACATTGTTTCCTCAAAAGAAAATTTTTGCTGTGGGAACGCATCCTACCTATTTACCCCGCTTCATCGAACCCAGCGATATTGTTGATGATGAAACAATCCAAAATTCTTTAGCGTTAATGGTTGATCTTTCTGATTTAGATCGTGTGGAAGATCAACGTATTCGTACTGCAAAATCTATTGTTTGTATTGATCATCATGTAAAACAATATGAACAACCTTTTCCTGTATTGCGTGATGAAAATGCAGCTTCTTGCACTGCGATTATCACGAGATGTTTAATTTTGCGTTATGGAAAAATACCATCAAAAGAAAGTGCACTTTATTTATACATGGGCTTAATGACAGATTCTGGAAGATTCCAATATGATTCTCGTCCAGAAACATTAGAGACAGCAATTGAATTAATCAAGACTGGAATTGATACGAATGCATTATATTCTGAATTGTATCGCCAAAATTCTAGAGACTTGCGTTATCGCTCAGTTATCTACTCCAACTTTAAAATGGATGGTAAGGTTTGTTATGTTTGTATCACTAAGGATATGTATGAGCCGTTAGGATTATCAGATAATGAAGCGAGTGGTAAAGTTAATTTATTATCACTTCTTGATGATCATCCGATGTGGGCGGCATTTACCGAACAAAGCGATGGTACAATTCGTTGCGAACTTCGTAGTAATGGTCATTATAATGTTCAGCAAGTTGCGGTCTGCTTTAATGGCGGTGGACATGTTCCTGCGGCTGGTTGTCGATTGACTACATTTGATGATGTTCAAAAGGTTGTTGATCGCATGAATGAAGAAAAGGAATTTTGAAATGTACGAGACGATTCTCCAAAAGATGATTTTAGCAGGTAAACTTGCAAGTGAAAAAATCATGGAAATTTACGAAAAGGGATTTAACGTAGAAATTAAAGAAGATAAATCCCCTGTCACAGATGCTGATATTGCTTCCGATAAGATTATTCGTGAAACTTTATCCTGCTTTACTGATGTTGCTTGGTTGAGTGAAGAAGATACCGATGATGCATCACGTTTAAGCAAACAAAAACTATTCATCATCGATCCCCTTGATGGCACAATTGATTTTGTTCAAAAAGATGGCCAATTTGGTATCAATATTGCTTATGTAGAAGATCATAAACCGGTTGTGGCTGTAGTATGTGCCCCCGCTCAGCATCAAATCGCATATGCCGTTAAAGGAAAAGGGGCTTATTTGATTCATGCAGATGGCACAGAAGAAAGATTGCATGTGTCCGACAAGACTGAAAACCTCACGCTCGTTGTTTCTAAAACAAATTGCTCTAAGTTTGAAGAAAAGCAATTTGAAAAACATAGTGATTTAATTAAAGAAATTATCCCTATGGGTGCATCGACAAAAGCCATTTATATTGCAAGTGGAAAAGCGGAAGCATGTATTCGAATGACTGATCAAACAAAGGAATGGGACACGTGTGCTCCGGATCTTCTCATTACTGAAGCGGGTGGGATTTTTGAAGACACTAGACTAGAACCTTTCGTTTATAATCGACGTGATGTATACAATCATTTCGGTTATGTTATGCTCAACAGAAAAGAAAATGAGGTTATATTAAAATGAAAAAAACATGGCCAGCCGCTTTAATCTCTTTATTTAGTTTTATTCTAGTCGGTTGTGAAGCTCCTTCTACTGATAGCGGAACTACGGGAACTATAACATCCGATTCTAACCAGCAATCTACCGATGGACAAGATTCCGTTTTCAGTGATACAAACCAAACAGATACTAGCGATACTAATCCATCTATTGAAGAAAGTCATCAAGAAGGAAAACAAAAAGAGATCACTATTTTTTCATTCAATGATGTTCATGGCTCGTTGGTTGAATCTCCATATCATGGAGAGCTAGGTTTAGCTAAATTAGATTATGCTATTCGCCATGATGTAGACTATGATCCTGAAACTAGCATTATTATTAATTGTGGTGATGCATGGCAGGGTGGATATCTTGCTCACGAAGATAAAAGATTAACAAATGTTCTTCTTGAACAGATGAAAATTGATGCTTTTGTTTTAGGCAATCACGAATTTGATTGGGGAATTGAAAATATCGAAATTCAGAAGCAGGCAGCAAAGTTCCCCTTTTTAGGAATCAACATTTTCAATGATAAAGGACAGTATGCAACTAATCTTGCCGATCCTTCTGTAATTGTAGAAAAAGGAGGAATTAAAGTCGGTATTATTGGGGCTATGGGTCCCGGCGAAGAATCTTCTATAGCGGCTTCTCAGCTGGCAGGGTATTCCTTTAGTGATGATATTAAGTTGATTACAAATGAAGCAAAGAAATTAAAACAACAAGGATGTGATTTAGTTATTTTAGGTTGTCATGATTCAGCCGAGGGTTTCTTATACAATGTAGCCTATAGCACTTCAATAGATGAAATTCAGGCGATGTTTGGTGCGCACACTCATCAATTTGAAGCTCAACTTCTTCCTAATTCCATACCTTATGTTCAAGGTGGAAGTAATTCACGTGGCTATTGTAAAATCAAAATTGATGTCGAAACAAAGAAAACAATTTCATATCGTTATGAGTCTTGTTATGGAAAATACCATAACACTCCAGAAGAAAATTTAAATCAGGATATGATTCATACGATTGATGAAGCAAAATCTAAATTTGATGGAACAACAGAATTGTGTAAATTAGATGGCGAATTCAATCGTTATGAAGAATTAAATCGCTTCGTTCCGATGGCTTTACATGATGTTGCTGTAGATAATGGCTGGAAGGGCGAAAACAAAATTATTGGCTTACATAATTTAAGTGGTATTCGTTCTGACCTTCCCTCTGGAAGTTTAACTAAAGAGTTACTTTTTAAAACGTCGCCATTTGATAATAAAGTAAAAGTAATTAAAAATGTACCAGGAATTAAATTGGCTAATCTAATCGGAACAGTGAATGATAATCACTCGACAAAATTCTACGCATATTATATAGAAAATGATATTTCTTTCAGTTCTCGTCAAACTTATGATGTTGTTACAATTGATTTTGTTTCCGAAGGAACTTACTGGGAAAGGTATGGATTAAATCAATATGAACAGTTTGAATTAGATAAAAATCAAGGCTCAACTATTTATATGTTTGATTGTTTAGTTAAATTCATTGATCTTTATAAGCAAGCAAATAATACAGATACTTTCCACGCTGCAGATTTTAGATAATTTTCTGAATTATACTAGTAATAAAAAAAGAGACTACTTTATATTATTTTAATAAATTGCTAACGATTAAAATATAATATTGTGCAATTATTAATACGTAGTCTCTTTTTTATTTCAAATTAAAAAGAACGATATTAATATCGTTCTTTAGTTGTAAAATTATTTGCTTAATGCGGCAGTCTTTTTTGCGGCTTTTTCAAAATCTTCTAATCCCTGATCAGTGAGAGGATGTTTAACTAATTTAGTTAATACTTTATAAGGGACAGTTGCAATATCAGCACCAGCAAGTGCGCAAGATTCAACGTGAGAAACAGAACGAATAGAAGCGGCGATGATTTTTGTTTTATAACCGTAATTTTGTTTCACTTTAACAATATCTTGAATGAGTTTTAAAGACGGCCAACCATTGTCATCAAGTCTTCCTAAAAATGGAGAAACATATGTGGCGTTTGCTTCCATTGCCAAAAGAGCTTGTGCGGAAGAAAAACACAAGGTTACATTTGTGGGAATGTTAACCTCTGAAAGAGCCTTGCAAGCTTTTAATCCAGCAAGCGTCATTGGAAGTTTAATGACAATGTGTTTGGGATCAATCTCATAAAGTTCTTTTGCTTGAACCATCATACCTTCAAAATCGTCCGCAGTAACTTCAGCAGAAATAGGACCGTCGACTAATGTGACAATTTTCGAAATGACATCTTTTTGCGTCAAACCTTCTTTTGCAATCAATGCAGGGTTTGTTGTAACTCCTTTAACAAATCCCCAATCGCTAGCAATAGCAATTTCGTTGATGTTAGCTGTATCAATAAATAATTCCATGAAATAATTCCTCGTTCAAAAATATATTATAAAGGTGTCTTTTATCTAATTCAACATCTTATAAAATTGGAGCAGTTGGATAACGTCTTCTAATTCCAAAAAGAGCAAGAAGAGTCATGCCAAGATATGCGTTATAGTGGGAAGCTTTTTTATTGTAATCATAATAAGGTGATGTTTTATCGGTAGGATCTAAATAAAGATTTTCTTCTAACTTTTTATCTAAATTTTTATAAAGTTCTTTGTTTAGTAATTTCTTTTCAGACAAATATTTTCTAAAGTACATAATCAAGAAATCGTTGTTTCCTTTGATTTCGACATAATTAATTGGAATTTTTTGAAAAGTTTTCTCTGCTATTTCGACTGCGTCACGTAAATTTTTAGGTAACACTCGACCATCTTCTTCAATAGATGACTTTGTTTGTAATATAAGATCTAATCGTGTTTGTTCTAAGGGGACTATATTTTCTAATGCCGCAAATGTTTTTTTCTTAGCGTTTCTCATCAATAAATAAACGATTCCTGCGGAAATTAAATATAAAGCAATTAAGCCAACAACCACAAGAATTACGATAACCCATTCTTTCATTTTATAGTGTCCTTTCTTTAAGAATAATTCTTTTTTAATATTATAATAGTTTAATTATAGCTTAAGACGAAATGAGTATAAAAAGAATTGTGGATATTGCGTATAATAAAAGATAATGGAGTAATGATTATTATGGAAAATAAGATGGAACATAAAGTGAAAAACGCTGCTGTTCTTTTAATGGCAGGTAAAAGTCAACGATTTCAAAATAACAATAATTCTCAAAAACAATTTGTTGATTTTTATGGAAAAGAAGCCTTTTTATATCCTTTAGAAAGCCTAATATCTTCATTACTTTTTGATGTGATTGTTTTAGTATGCGAAGCAGATCATGTAAGCGAGGTGAAAAATATTATTGAGCGGGAATATTCAAATTTTAAGGTTGATTTTCATTTAGTAGCAGGAGGCAAGACCAGAAACGAATCAGTATTTAATGGTTTGAAATCTTTGTGCAATGAAAATATAACAAACGTTTATATACATGATGCTGCTAGGGTTATTTTGCCAAAAGAAATTTTATTTAATATTCAACAGGCATTAGAGAAATATGACGCTGTAACACCTGTTGTTCCTGTTGTGGACTCCTTAATGAAACATGGTACCTATATTGATCGAGAAGATTTGTATAGAGTGCAGACTCCCCAGGCGTTCAAATATGACAAAATATTAGAGATATATGAAGGTGGATATGACGAAAAAGACACAGATGATTTTAGTAAGGCTGTGCGTGCCGGATTAAATTGTTTCAATATAAAAGGTTCTGAACAATTATATAAACTTACCTATCCGGAGGACAAAACAATTATTTCTGCTTTGATTAAAGAATATTATAAATAATTTTTTGCGTTGGGAATGCTTTATTTTTTTGATAAAAATATTTATATTAATATATACTAATAATATATACATAGTATATTTTATGGTAATTAAGGAGAACAAAAATGATTAACGTTTCTTTACATGGAGTTGATTTATCAAAATTAGATTTCAGTAAAATTGATGAAAAGGGATATCAAGTTGCTAAGACTATCAAAGATAGAAGTGGTGAGGGAAATGATTTCCTTGGTTGGTTAGACTATACATCTAAATTATCCGAGGATGAGATCAATCGTATTGCTGCGGCAGGAAAGAAAATTCGCGAAAATTTTGATTGCTTGGTGGTTTGCGGTATTGGTGGATCATACCTTGGTGCGAGAGCGGTTATTGAAGCAATTAATGGCTTATATGCATCTGATGATTTTGAAATAATTTTCTTCGGAAATACATTATCACCAGATTACACTGCTCAGGTTTTACATCATCTTAAGAACAAGAAATTCGCAATAAATGTTATCTCTAAGAGTGGTACAACTACAGAAACAGCAGTCTCTTTCCGCTTGTTAAAAGATTTATATATTAAGAAGTTTGGAAAAGAAAGCTTAAAGAATGCGGTTTTCGCTACCACGGACAAAGCTCGTGGAGCTTTGAAAACTGAAGCAGATGCAGAAGGATACGAAACTTTCGTTATCCCGGATGATGTTGGTGGAAGATATTCTGTTATCACCCCTGTTGGATTGCTTCCTATCGCTACAGCTAATATTGATATTAAGCAATTTATTAAGGGTGTTATCGCTGGTGAACAAGAATATTCGGATTTAGATTATAAGAAGAACCCTGCGTATTATTATGGTGCACTTAGATATTTGTTAAATACAGATTTTAAATTCCCTTGCGAAATGTATGTTACTTATCATTTACAATATGCAATGATTGGGGAATGGCTTAAACAACTTTTCGATGAATCTGAAGGAAAAGATGGTAAAGCTTTGCTTTGTACTTCGGCTACTTTTACTACAGACCTTCATTCTATGGGACAGTTTATTCAACAAGGTAGTCCAGTTTTATTTGAAACGATCATTCATGTTCAAAAACCGAATGAAGATGTTGTTGTTTCTGCTGACGAGAAGAATTTAGACAATCTTAACTATCTTGCGGGAAAGAACATGTCTTATATTTGCAACAAAGCATATGAAGCTACATTAAAAGCCCATACAGAAGGTCATACTCCCGCAATTGTTTTAGAGGTTGAGAAATTAGATCCCTATACTCTTGGTAATTTAGTTTATTTCTTCTTCCGTGCCTGTGCATATTCTGCTTATCTTTTAGATGTTAATCCGTTCAATCAACCAGGTGTGGAAATTTACAAGAAAAATATGTTTACCTTATTAGGTAAACCTGGATACGAGAAGTAAATCGTGATTGATGTAGGCTTGCTGCAAAAAAAATGTAGCAAGCCTTAATTTTATCTTGATTATTGTTTTTTAGTTTGGTACAATAAACAAGCGCTGAAATGCAGGGATGCTTAGCTCAGTTGGTTAGAGCATCGCCTTTACACGGCGGAGGTCAGGGGTCCGAGTCCCTT
>OJMG01000250.1_pt1 | contig 51869 bp, 75 predicted proteins | sample 1597141 | NCBI WGS metagenome assembly OJMG01 (sample SAMEA2452119, study PRJEB22498) | human gut metagenome | biome: human feces; feature: human gut; material: feces | place: Australia | collected 2012 | reverse complement strand
CCTGCCAGAGCAAGCCCGGCACCAATACCGACAACTGCTACCCCGATTAGTGCCAGCGAGCCACTCAAAGCGAGAATAGAAGGAACCAACGGAGTCAATACAGCACCTGCAACACCGAGGATAGCAAATGCACCTGCCAGGGTAACGAGACCTTTCACGATGGAATTCCAACTCATGGCGCCGAGAATAGCCAGTACCGGAGTAAGCACCAAGAGGGCACTTGCAGCAACAAGAAGCGCCGCAGAACCTGCAAGAGTACCTGTCATGGCATTCAGACCGATTGCAAGAATGGCCATTGCGCCGCCCAGAGTGATAAGACCCTTGGCGATTTCCTCCCAAGACATTGAACCCATCTGGTTAAGAGCATTGGCAAGTATAAGTAAAGCCGCAGAGACAGCAATAAGACCAGTGCCGATGCCAATCATGCTTTTCGGCATGAAGTTGACGGCAATTGTAACCGCCGCCAAAGCCCCGGCCATAGCAACAAGACCTCTTGCAATTTCGTCCCACTGCATTCCAGAGAAGTCTTTTACAGCCGATGCGAATATCTTCATGGCTGCTCCGATAGCAACGAGTGCTACACCTGTAGAGATTACATGTTTAGCGTTACCAGTAAGCTTGGTGAAAGCGGTAACCTCAGCAAGAAGCACTGCAATAGATGCAAGCCCCTTACCGATTTCTTCCCATTTCATCTCGCCGAAGTCCTTGCAGGCAGAAGCCAACACCTTGATTGCTGCCGAAAGAATCATGATGCCTGTAGCCGTAGTAATGGATTTACCGCTGAATTTTGCGGTTCTCAGGAACAGAGAAACCTCGGCAAGCAATACACCAACGCCGACAAGACCTTTCGCAAGCTGGTTCCAGTCCAATTTAGCAAGTTGCTCGCAAACAGAAGCAAGAATCTTGATTGCGGCTGCAAAGATCACCATTTGAGTAGCACCCTTGATGATGGTTTTACTGTTGGAACTCATAGCTTTGGCTGCGGCAACCATCATAGTCGTCAAACCTGCAACACCAATCAGACCAGTAGTAAGCTGCTTTGCATCCAGATCAGCAATCTTTTTAAGTGCGCTCGCCAAAATCAGCACTGCCGTAGCAATTCCGAGCATAGCAGTTACACTCTTCATCACACCAGTTGCCTGACCGCTGATTTTGTTGAATACAGCCATCGAAGCAAGAAGTTCAGCGAATAGCACAGTGATTGCTCCAAGGGCTACATTCAGCTTTTCGCTGTCCACAAGACTAAGCGCAATCAAAGATGCAGTAAGAATAGCAATAGCCGACGCGATCTTCAGCAATGTACCAGCCTGCAACTGAGTCTGGTAAGCTTCAAAGCATCCTCGAACACTGTCAAGAATTCCGATAAAAGATTCCTTGAAACTGCCGATATCTTCAATAGCTTTTCGGAAGGTGCCGACAAACTTTGTGATACCGACAGCAATAGCACCGAACGAGATACCATTCAGCAGATCAATAATTCCGCTGAAATTAGCTTCACCGAGATTCTTTGCTAAAGAACTGCCGAGTTCGCCAAGGATTTTAACGATGCCACTTCCGATTGTCTTAACGGCGTTCCACACAGCAGAGAGAAGCTGAACAAATTGGCAATTAGCAAGAGCCTCACCAATGACCTCAAAGGCGACGATAACCCCAGATTTCATCTCACCGGCTGCTTCTCCGACTTGAGTCATCCTCTCATGAATTCGCTCAAGCAGAGAATGAAACAATTCGAAATTGGCGGATTCAAATTTTTCTTTGATCTTGTTCTTCAGTGTGGATAAAGCTGTCATAATTGTCTGTATGACCGTAGCGATACCCTCACCAACTTTCTGGAATGCTCCGCTGGTTTTGATAAACTCATCAAACGCAACAATAGCATCGCCAATCCCACCAGTGAAACCAAGAATTCCATCTCCGAGTGTCCCAAACCCGCCAAACAACGGTTTAATTGCCGTAAATATAGCAGAAAAGGCTTGTTTAACGATGTCCAAGATCGCAAACAAGCCTTTGAAAGTGGATTTTAGATTAGCTGAAGCTGTATCACTGAGCTTCAAATTTGCTGTGAATTTTCGCAAATTCTCAGTAATATCATAAAGCTGCTGGGCTGTGGTGGGAGGAAATATCTCACGGAATGCCTCATAGATCGGTTTGATAACACTCTGAACGCCTTCAAAAGCATTTTTAAGTGCCTCAATCAGTTTGGTTCTTCCGCCAAGATCTTTCCACCCTTGCAACATCTCATTGCGAGCATCTGCTTGGGCATCGATAAATCCACCGATAACCTGGCTGAGTCCAGTCCAAAGTTCTTTGGCTTCCTCAAAATCACCAAACAGGATTTCCCATGTATTTGCCCATCCGGAGCCTACGGCTTCCTTGAGAGTATCTATCAACTGAGTGAATGTCTTAACATCCTGTGCAGCCGCAAATGCTTTAGCACCGATTTCAGTCGTTTCATCCGCATAATTGCGAAGAGTACCGACCAGAGCTTCCGTGGTCATCCACTGATCCTGCAAAGAATCATTGAAGCCATGTGTAGCATCGATGACATTACCCTTAACCGTTTTATACATGCCGTCGGCAGTTTTAGTCAAGGTGCCACAGGCAACAGCCGACTCAAGAAGCTGAGTCTTAAATTCAACGGTCGCCATATTAGCATTCTCAATTGACTTCCAGTCAATCAGCTTGACATAACCGGCAGACAGTGCCTGCGCAAAGTTATACATGGCACGGGATGCCTCATTTGCATTGGCGCCGGACACAGCGGCAACATTCGACACACCCTGAATAGCCATTACTGCATCCTCAAGACCGACACCAGCATTGGTAAATTTACCGATGTTGGAAGTCATATCCTGGAAGGAGTAAATGGTCTTATCCGAGTAAGTGTTCAATTCCTGAAGATACTTATTAACTTCTTCAAGAGAGGCGCCGGTACTCATCATGATGGTCTGAATTGACCCCATCTTCAGCTCGTATTCCTCAAAGCCCTGACTAATGGGTTCGATTGTCAAGGAGTGGAGCATCTGTTTACCGGTATTTACAACTGAGTTGGTGATGTTTGCAAGGGCGGTTACAGCCATGATCTCCAATGCCGAGAATCGAGTCTTTACTGTTTCAACCGCAGAGCCAAGCCCCGACATATCGACTTTCTTAGCAGCACTGTCAATGCTTTCAAGACCTTTTGTAGCGCCGTCCATATCCAAACTTTTCTTTAATTTTTCAATGGTGGACAAACTGGTTTGAACATTGCTCTCAAACTGCTTATTGTCAAACCGCATTTCTACGACTCTTTCGTCGATAGTTTTACTCATAGCTTCGTAACCTCCTTCCATGCTTCATTTGCAATTTTATCGAAAATAGGCTGGATAGCAGGATTGATGTAATCTCGACCCTGTACCCAGCCTCCGTTACGAGTTCCATGTCCATACTGCAAGATAATTGCAATTGGAACTCCATTTTGAATATTCGTGTTATAAAAACTAATAGATACCGAACCCTTCTCCTGTTTTATTTCGTAATTCCATGAATTTGCAGTTTTTCCAGTATCTCTCGGCGTAGCAGACGCAAGGGCTGCCACACCTTGGCGACCGTATTTATCAAGGTCCCCTATTCGTGCTACTTCTTCCACTCTTTCCAGATACCTGGTGAGTTTATGGAAATCGCCCTTTTGTCTGAAACTTATCATGATATATTCCTCAAAAATTATTATTTAGCAAGGAAGTTTTAATTCCATACCTGCATATAACATAGTATATAATGTCATATTATTATACTCTGCCAGTTCCTGAGCCCTGCATTCATCGCCTAAATAATCTCTTGCAATCTGACAGAATGAACCACCTGGCTCTACTGTTGCATATCTTTCATCTGTATTTTCCTCAGATGTGTCATTGTCTTCCTCTGATTCTTCTGCATTATCCGAATAATATTTTGCTTCTACAGCTGCCTGATAATCAGCCCAGCTATATCCTGCGGATGCAAGTTTCTGCTTGCGTTCTTCCCCATTTCCATATTCGCCGCGATATATTGCATCTACTACAGACTCATCTATATCATCACTTGGTGTATTAGATGATTCATTGAGAATGCTGCTTAAATAATCATTAAATATTCTTAATCCGAAATCATTTATTATGTCTAATGTAGTTTCATAATAATCAGGAGCTGTTGCGTAATTGTAACCTACCCAATTATCATTTTCATCTCTATCTGTTCCATTAACAGCATTAGTGAGACCGTATAATTCTCCCTCAGGGGTATTGGCAGATGTGGCGTCATCGTAATTATTCCACTGCATCAAATCCAAATATCCATATAAAGCTCTTGTAACATCTGGATATTTTGCAAAACTGTCTTTAATACTCACATAATTTCCATCAATATATTCAGTAGTATCGCATTCAATATCACTTCCTTTTATTCCAAATAATGAAGAAGCATTTAAGTTCCACCCTGATTCTTTAGCTGCCTGTGCAATGATAACAGCTGGGCTTATAGTCTTTTTTCCTTCCCTTATATATTTCACACATGCATTACATACAACAGGTGCGAGTGTATTAACAAAATCATTAACGTGTTCATACTTAGTGTTTATTATTGGCATATTCATACTTATTCTCTCCTATCCTTTTGAATGAAATCTCTTTCTATTTGCAGCATTTATTGCAGCGTGCTGACGATATAGTTCCTGCTGACTCATTTTCTTTTTAGGTTGATTCTTCTCATTGAATACCCTTATCAAAGTAAGCAATCTGTTTAAATGCCATTTCTGACATTCCATAGGAATATTGAAACTAATCATCCAGTAATAAATAAGTTCCGCTGTAATCTGCTCTCGATTTGTTGTTACTTTCTTTTTTGTTTCAGTGAACCAAGTAGCAGTCATTGGTAACGCAATATACCTGTTCACTTCTTCTATGTTTGCTATTGTTAAATAGTTGTAGCAATCGTCTGGTACATTCTGCGTAATGGTCATACATCGCACATAGTCAATAATTTCCGCAGTGGTTTTCTCTTTTTTGTTTATAAAAGGCTTATTCCACTTAGCTTCCCATTTAGCAACTGAAACCAAAGAATGCTCTAACTGTAATTTTTGTTCCTTTGTATAGATAAACTGTTCATTCTTTTCATCCCATAATTCAACTGAAGGTATTACGATATTAAGCATCTGTACACCTCCCAAATGAATTTACTGTGCCGTTCCCGAAACAACTGTTAAATTCTTATTCTCTGCTGCCGACTGTGCTGCATCATCCTTAATTTGTGGAATGATTGCATTAATGAAATCAGAAGCAGCATTAACATCTCCAGATAAGAATAATCTCTGAAACAGCACGTCATATGCCGGTGATTCTGTGAACGCTTTACTGATTTCTTCCCCTTTTTCAAGTCTTCTTCCATCTGCCGACTTGATGCCGTATGCAGATAAAATAATTTTCTTAAATGAAGCCATAATTTCCGGAACATTCTTAGCATTTACAATTCCCATGAGATACTCTGCGAGACCACCAGGCATACTTACCTCTAACTCCGTAATCTCTGTTTTGCTAAGGTTGAAATAATGGTCTTCTGTTCTTTCTGTTCCATTGAAATCAACATAAGTAATAGTTTCTTTATGCATTTTGAATTTCTCCTTTCAAATAAAAAGCGACACCAGCCGAACTGAATACGTCGCATAGACTGAATATTTAATTAACCTTCTGTTGTCATCATGGAAATGATTTCATCAGGCATTGGAAGTCTTGGCTCAGTTGATCCAGAACTATCTGTTCCATAAAGAATACCTTCCAGCTTCTGAAGCTTTGTGGCATCTACCTTTGTTGAATCGAATGTCATTGTTGCTGTTGCTTTAAGCTTCTTGCCCTTAACAGCCGCAGTAACTTTAACAGGTGTTGCACTATATTCCCAAGACATAGCCAATGGCTCTGGACTACCATTTACAGATGAATTTTGTTTCTCTGATGGAGAAGCAAGACAACCCCATACTAAGTGAAGCTTATAGCCATGGTCATTTGACTCTGTATCATTTCCGAGAATAGTCTTATATGCAAGACCGAACTTCTTACGGTTCTGCTGACCTGCATATACTCCCGGTGCAATCTCTACAGAACCATCACATTCTGCAAACTCATCCGGAGCCATGTATGCTTCAATAGTTCCTCCAGCTGTTTCAGCAGACATAAGATTGAGATACTCGATGTTATCTGCATAAATCTTATTTGACTCTGCTCCTCCAGGACTGTCTGTAATAGAACTTACACCATTCCAAGCAACACCCTTTGTGTAGCCATTTGTCTGAAATGGGTAAAGAGCGACTTCACTGATACCAGTTTCAAACAATCGCTCACCTTCATTATCCCATGTAAGTTTTGACATATTGATTTCCTCCTAATAATAAATTTCATATACTGTATGATTCAAATTATCCTTGGTATAGGCTGTATTGAACCTGCACATTGGTAACTCAAATACTTTGTCTACTATGTCGCTATCCGGATTACTATCTATAACTGTCACCGAATAACGATTTGAAGACAAATAAACCCTGTCATCGGCGTACCTCTTATCTTTTCCATTAAGGGCATACACAATGGCAGGGTATTTCATACTAACAGATGCTGGCGTCTGAAAATAAGCTCGACATTCTTTCCCTCTCTCCGGGCAATCTAATATGCCGCAAAGAATACTATGCAGTTTAAGTCGTCTGCTCATTATAAACACCTCCAACTGTCAGAATTAATCGTGGATACTGAACTTCTACGCTCGTAATTTTCCACTTAGCTCCCATAAATACGATATATCGCATATTCTGGAAATTCTCATAAGCAAACGGGTCAGCAATAATACTAAACTCATTTGAAATATTAAGGTTATCATTAAGTGATGTTCCTGTTTCGTGCTGAGCCTTACTCCTATTAACATCACCATAATGATTATGCTCTACAATATGGTCTGTCCATACACCGGGAGCTGTTTCTTCTGATACGGAATAACCAATTGCTCCAAAAAATTTACTCATTTTGAAATTTCCTTTCTAAGATTTATCTTAGCCTGCTAAGTCGCCAGTCTGCTGACCCTTAGTATCTGTGACATCTTCCTCAATAGCAATTGCTGAGTGGACTCTTGTAAGAGCTCCAGAGCAGCGTGTCTCAAGAAGTGATTTCTCCTGGTTGAAGTCGATATCGAACTGAGTGAAGTGTGTGATTTCTCCACCCTTTGTTGCTCCGAGAGAATAATCCTGAAGATTTACGACAAGAGCGATAAGCTTCTTTGTCTTTCCATCTGAAGTCTTTCTTGTCTTGTTAGCGAACTGCTCAGCTGTATTGATGCTGCCAACATTTAACGCTGTAGCAAGCTCAACCTTAGAAGAGTAGATTCTTCTACCATTCAAATCTCTTGCAAGAAGCATTACATTTGCCATATGCGGTGTGCAGTATAAGTCTGGTGTACCAGTTCCCTTATAGTTCTCTCTTGCATAGAGTAATGTCTGTACCATTGCTTCAGCGTACACATAGTTATCACCGAAGTTTGCTCTTGTATTTGTTCCCTGAAGCTCAGCCTTCATAGTTGTAATATCGAGATCGGTATGAATTGTGTAAAGGTCGTCATCAAGCCAGATTGGTCTGATATGCTCTGGGAAGATTTTATCCTCTGCACCATCATCACGACCGTCACCAATCATAATTGCCTTAGCAAGCTCCTCGTTAAGGTTCATACGATCAATGCTGTACAGATATGCAACATAATCGAAATCAGTGATGTCAACAATGTCATCTCTGTTAAGTGCATTCCTTACATAAATAGTCTGTGGGTCTGTTGTTCTTCTTACAAGATTGAAGTTTCCTGCTAACTTCTTCTGCTTTCCTTTCTGGTAGCCATGTGCTTTAAGAGTGTCAATATTTCTGATATCAGCCTGTGTTGTTCTGATTCTTGACATAGGTGACTTATGTACCTTAGAAATAACAGTGCTAATCCAACCCTGATCATTAGTAATAAGCTCCGGTGCACCAGGTCTTACCTCTGCATACTCTGGGAAAAGCTTAGAAAGGTCTCCTGTTGCAACACCACTGCTAGTTGCATCATGCTGAAGTGCATTCTCCTCTGCATACATCTGTAATGCATTCTTAAAAGTACCAACTGTTCTCATCTTTGCTGTCTCAATTATAGCCACCTGGTCAGCATGAGAAAGTGTGTTATCCTGTGCCTGCACACTGTTCTCAAATACGTTATGTTTCATCGCCATTTTATCATTTCCTCCTTCATTATCATCTGAGTTATCATTGTTTTCATTATCTTCCATAATTGTCCCGATAACGGCATATACAGCAGTCTTCTGCTTTTCTGTAAGTGAGTCAAAGACATCTTCTACAGTCTCATCATCTTCGGACTTTTCTTTTTTCTTATTTTCTGAGTCCTTAGTTTTCTCTTCATCATCCTGTTTGTCATCGGAGTGCATAAACACTGTTACACCCTCGTCATAGCAAACAATTATTCCAGAACCATCCTCTCCATGAGCAATTACATCATCAATAAAAGCTCCAGGATTAGCCCCAGCAATTACAAGACTAACTTCTCTGATTAATCCATGAATTACATCAGAACCTTTCTGCATTAACTGATTTGCAAAGATTGACAATGACCTCACATCGCCATGCTGCACCAGTTCTTTTGCAGTTTTACCTTTTTCCGTATCGTTAAATTCACAATACGCATATACACCATCTTCGCGATTTTCAAGATGTGCTAATCCAAGTACATCATCAACATCATGGTTGTGATTCCAAACAAGTGGAACTGTTTCTCCATTCTGTGACTTGAACGCATCTTTCTTAATTACACGACCATCGGTGCAAGTGAGATTATTTCGTGTGGCATAGCCACCAAAATCATACTTCATTTTGAATTTCTCCTCCTATATCTTGATTTTCATCATCAGTCTGAGTTGCGATTCCAGAATCAGATTGTGATATGTTACTATTTCTCAATTCATCCGCCTTAGGGTCATCAGATGGTTTCCATCCAATTACCTGACGCATTTCATTTGATGATGCTACTTCATTTCTCGTAAACTTGTCCGTTATCTCAGCAATTTCACTTATTGGTACAAGTTTGAATGGGTCTCTAAAGAACTTGATTGATTTGTTCTTTGTACGGGCGGTCTTTGTAAGGAACTTGCGTTTCATTTCATCAACAATCGCTGACAAAATTGGTTCTATTGTCCTATTATAGTAATTAAGCATTGTCTTCTCGTCAGCCGTTCCATCTAATATGCTCTGAGTGATACCTAACTGGCTATATAGCATACTCGTCAAATATTCAATCTGCTTCATCAGATTATTCTCAACCGAACGATTTAACTGTGTAACATGCTCCGTTCCATCAATATACGCAATTCCATACTTTGAGCCGGATAACTGTTCTTCTATATCTTTCCTTCGAAGTTCAGCCTGCTTTCTTCTTGCATCTGATTTGATAACATATGGTAGCTGGATAATTAAATCCAATTTTCCGGAACTGCTCTGTTCATCAACAGCATCCAAAAGATTCAACTTTCGAACCAATCTCTGCATTGTAGAATTCGGTTCATTAATAACGGCATAAAGCGGATTTTCAATAATTGCTACGTTTCTCTTTGGCATAGTAATTGTCTGCCTTACACCTGTCTGTTCGTTATATACCTCCAGCTTTACATGCTGTGGATACCAATCAACTACTTTTCCTACTCGCATTGACGTTATATCAAATCCATTAGATATATCTGGGTCAATTGTGGTATCAATAGGTACTATCGCCACAACACCTTCATCCATCATCGACATGACGACATCCTGTATGAATGCTCTTCCTGTCTGATCAAGATTTGCCTCTAATGATAAGCAATCATTAAGTCCAGATTTTATAACATTTAAAAACCGCCCTTCATCATCCAACTGAACATGCTGAATGTTAATGGCGGCTACATCTAAAGCTATTCGATTGTAAACAGAGGTCACGATAGAACGCTCATTTCCTCTTGTGAGTCTAAATCTGTCTGGTCGATATGCATATCCTCCACCTATACCATACTGATAATTGGCAGTGGGGGCTCGATTCAGAAATGCATTCCAGGCGTGTTTCAGTCTGGAGCCAACTGTTAATTCCATTTTGAAATTTCCTTTCTATTTTATTAAATCATTTATCTTTAACTTTTCTATAGATTTTACATGTTGTTTTCCGGCTTTTAAAACATCTTTGGTAATTGTTGTTTTAGAAGTTATTTCTACTTTATTCGGATTGATTATTATCATAGCCGTTTTGGATGTGCCAGATAATCTATCATGTAAATCTGGAATCGCATCATATCCTTTATTTCTAAAATGTTCATACAATATTTTTGATTCGCTTGTATATTTCGGATCGCCAAGAAATGAACTTACAGAATAGGCTATTTTCACACTTCTCTCATTATTTGGATTAGATAATGAATCACAAAGTTCTTTACTAGATATGCCTCTATCACTTACAACCATCGAATATATCGAGTCATTAAGACTGTTTAATAGTTTTTTATTTGATAGCAATAAGTTTGCTGTTTCTTTTACAACTTCGTTATCGGAAGGCATTTTGAGTGTATCTTTTACGCTAATATGTTGAACTGTATTACTACGTACTCCTAATAATTTATTAAGTTTAGTGGGACCAAGATTTTTAATATACCTTGCAGCATCATCCTTACCATAGCTGACATATAAACCACCAGAAGCATTTACATCTAATTTCTCTTGTCCGATTCTATTGAATTTAAACCCTTTCGGTATACTTTTTGAACCATCTTTATTTATAATTATGGATGTATTACTTTCTTCGTAATACTTTTTCTTACCAGCCGAAGTTAAAGAGCCATCTTTATTCTGATAACGACGAATACCACAACGTTGTCCTTTAATACCGTGATGTCTTAATTCATCGTTTTTTTTTTTGATATTACGCTCATTTTACCTCCTTATTCAAACATATCTCGATTGAGCTTATATGCGACATAGGCATCCATCATAGCTGCCACTGCATCAATTTTCTGATCATATCTTTTCTTTAACAATTTACGGTTTCCGTTAGTATCCTCTAAAGTAATACAGTTTCCCATCGTAAATGTCATAAGCTCTTCATCGAACAGAAGCATTCTATCTTCTGATAATTTCTTTAATTCTCCAAGGGGAACTGATTCTGTCTTAGCTCCCTGGATTACTTTTTCTACACCAAATACACCATTTTCCTGTGTCCAACGTTCTACGAAATCTTTTGCGTTATATGGGTCGTACCCAAAACACCTTACATCGTAACCACTTTCAATAATGTAGTTGTCCAAATCTTCATATACATCCATCATATCTAGAACAGTTCCTTCCATAACAATAAGACTACCTTCTTTAATGAACTCGTCATACTTCAATCTCATTGCAGACTGTAATTTCATTAATGTTCTCTGTGTTATGTAATTTCGTGTCTTTACACCAAATGCACCATTAGATAATGGAAACAGAAACGTAAATGCACAGAAGTCATCTCCCTGTGATAGATCTCCACCTAAAGAGCATGGCAACTGCCAAAAATCTCTTTTTCGATGTGGCAGAGTTTCTTCATATGTGAAGTAATACGTATAACCTTCCATCGGCAGACCAAATCGTTTTGCAAGTATATCATTTCTTGCTGCTGGGGCTTTCTCTGCTCTTTCAACATCAAGCTGATATGTGTCATAGCTGACTGTCTTTCCTAAGTTTGGATTAGCCTTCAACCACATATCTGGATTTGAAACTTCTTCGACAGAATCAAGTTTGTACCACCAGATAGAAACATGAGGGTTAATATATTCACCTTTTAGGATGTCCTGCAATTCCATTTTGATTGTATCGCCAGCTCCGTTACGGACTGTACCTTCAGAGCTAATAGCAACAATCAAATAATCGTCTACCTTTGACGCACCCTGCTCAATAGCACCGATTACGTCTTCTCTGATATCTCCGGATAACCATTCATCAACAGTTGCAACCTTGAGCTGCAATCCCTGTAACTTATCTATCCTCATCGGACGTATTTCCAATAACGAACCGGTAAGAAAATTTTCTATTCCTTTCTTGGTCGATGCCAATTTAACTCTATTGGCTTTTGAACCGCTGGTGTTCATTATTGAGCCATCTGTAAGAAATTTATAGAGTGGTCCTCTTGAACGCGTAATAGCTGTACGAATAGGTGATAAGACTTCTTCTGCCTGTTTCATTGTTGGTGCGGTTGTAATCTGGTGTGTTGTCGTGATATCGACATTGAGATAATAGTTCTGTAAACAAGAACCATACATAGATTTTGCGGCACCTCGTGCTACTATGAGGTACTGCTTGTTAATAAGCCTTTTTCGGATATGCTTTTTAACATAATGTCCGCCATGACCATCTTCAGACGGTTCATAGACACTTCTTTCAACGAAATAATACCAGCCAAAAATTTGTTCAGACCATACTTTAAACGAATCAAGAAGATTCAAATCAGAACCATCGGTAAGCGTTAATTCGTTTTCGCAATATAGGATAAATCCCTCAACTGCTTTGTCATCGTAATAGACTCCAGGGTTTGCAATAAGGTCATCAATACGGTTCATCTCCATAGAGATTTCCTTATTAACTGGTATCTCGCCTCGAATAACGGCATCACGAAACATGCCGTAATACTTCGGGACGGCTGTGTTTGATAATGCCATATTGTGTCTTCCTTTCGATTAGTTAATCATCGTCATCTTTGTCATCAGGTGACACTTTCCAGAATTTTCCAATTTTCTTATTATCATTTGCCTGGAATATTTTTGCACTTTCTTCCTTACCTACTGCTGAATCAAGAGCTTTTTTTGTTTGATTTAAGACAACGCCAGTTACAACTGCTTTCGCAGCTTTCTTAGGTGCCTCTTTGATTGCTTCTTCTGCGCCCTCCTTGGCACCTTTAACAGCATTCTTAACATATTCCTTACCCTTATCGGCTGCTTTCTGACTGAGGTCTTTCATCTTAACCCCTTTAAACTTTGACATTGCCTGCCCAATTTTTTCGGGATTTTTATGAACATAGTATGCTGCGGCTGCAATCGTCGCTGTACTTACTGCCGCTACTGCCATTTTTTTCTTTATACTCGACGAAATGGCTTTCTTTTTTTCGCTATCATCTGATTGCTTTTTTCTTCCAATAGAAGTTAAAGAGCCATCTTTATTCTGGTAACGACGTACTCCCCATTTCATTCCTTTGATTCCATGGTGTTCTAATTTATTATCCATTTTGATTATTCACCTCCATTTTTTACGAAAACAAAAAGAGACTATGTTTCCATAGTCCCTCGTCATGATTGAATATTTACTTTAACACTTTTAATTCATCCAATATGTCTGCTAATCGTTCTCCATTTTTCTTTCTCTTATCAATTTCGACCCATTCAGCGTTAGTTAATTCTCGTCTCAATCTCCAATAATGTCCTAATGATCTGTCATAGCAATACAAATCCTTTAAATTCTGCTCTTTGTGTAAATTCACATGTTTGCTTACAGCCTTAATTCCAGCTGTTGTGCAAGCCAGTAAACCTGGACCAACAAGCAGAACAACTTCTTTGTTATCACTAATCCAATTAGTAACACTATTAATCTTGTTCTGAATTTTTGCTTTTCGCTGACGTTTCTTCTCCTCTTTTTTGAAATCAATAATTTCGACCTTATTCTTATTAAACATAATGTTAATCTCCTTTCATGAGTTAAAGTTTATCTTTCTCATAAGAGGGGATGTTTTTATTGCGAATAAGAAAATTGAAAATAAAAGGGTTATGAGGAGCATCGAACTCTCATAACGGCGGTAGAATTTAATCTACTACATTCGTGTCACGCCACTTCCTTTTCTCTCATAATAGAATATGTAATTTTTGCGAAGGTTTAATCCTCAGTCTCACTTACAGTTCGTAAACGACACTCATATTCATTAATCTGAGCTTTATAACACTCCATAACAGCTGAATTCATAGGTGGGTCAAATAATAATTTTACCTTCAACCACACATAAGATTTCACAAGCTGATACAATCTCATATCTTCAATAAATTCAGACCATTTATTATTCTTATCCTCTATCATAAAGCCATCTGATGGACCGATACCTAACTGAGTTAATATAGTAAATACCGAATTTATGTGCATAATTATGTCTACATCGAAAGCATCATACTCCTCAGTTAAGCCAAGTAACTTCTTCACAGAAGTCAATATACTATCAGAAATATTCTCTGCTGCCATAACACTACTCCTTTTCAGGATTGATAATATTAATAAAATCGGTCATGCAATAACCATCTCCTGATTCTGTATGAACTGAATAGAAACCATTAATGATGTTATCATTTAAAAGTTCCACGACAGAACCACAAGGAATTATCCCTATTACATCAGCTTCTTTATTTGGTTCTTTTCTAACCCTCAACTGCCCACAGTTTTCAACAGTTCCAAGAATTTTAATCTCTTCATTCTTTGTGTTATCATTTGACGATTCTACTAACTGTTCTGTCTGATTTGCTTTTTTTTCGCTCATAAGTAACCTCCTTCTAATGTCTCCATGGACACATATCATTTTTTCTTCTCTCTACAGGTGCATGTGGTAATAAACTTGAATCACCATAATGTATAGCATTGTGAGTATTCAATACTGTTGATATCAGATACTCGGGATTAAGAAGGTCATCATTTCTATTAATAATGTCTTCTGGTGTAATTGGGTTCATATGGTGAATAATAATATTCCCTTGAATTTCATATCCCTCACAAGCCAAATCACATCCTCTATCTCTGACAATGATTTCGTTTCTAAGTCGTTTCCACTCTTTTGAGTTATAAAAAATTTGATTCAAATATCTGTCAAAACCAAATGTCTCTATTCCAACAGAACCATCTAATTTCAAATATTCAAATCTTTCTTGAAATGTTGGCAAACGGGTAAGCTCTGTATATGTCCTAATCATCCCACTCATATTCATCGCTCTCCATTTGTGTATCCTGTCCACTGTATCCTCTGAAAGCATCAAGTGCATTCTTGTATAATTCCTCTGCCTGTTCTGAAGATTGAATACTTTTTGTTTTAGCCTCTGTTAGAGCTAACTCTTTTTTTGTCTTCTCTAATTCAAGCTCTGCCTGTTTTGTTCCGAGTTTCAAATAATGGACAATAATTTGCGATGGTGCCTTACCAGACCTCATTAAATCCTCAGCACAATCAGTTGCAAGAGAAATCATTTGTTTCTGCCTTGCCTCTGGTGTAATTGCTGGTCGCATTCGCTGACTGGCAGTATCAGAAGATGAGTCTGGCTTAACTTTCCTCATAGTTACCGCCTCCTTTTAAATAATTTCTGCACACTTTACATAAAGTTTCAGCAAGGTTTTAAAGAGTTTACAGAGACTATTGCACCACTCTTGTATATGAAAGGAGACAACCTTTAAAGATGAGCCAGCCACCGCTCCGTAATAATCCTATAAACTCTTTAAAGCCCTGCTGATATGTCAGAACATTTTCCAAAAATTTCCCTCTGGGGAAAAAATAAAGACCGCCGCGATATGGGTGGGGGTATGTTTTTTAGACACCCCCCCTATACCCTTAGACAGTCTGCGTGATTTTTAGTGTTTTCTTCACTTTCTTGTATATGTTTCTAAAATCATATTTGATAATTTCATCTATCGCTCTTTCAATCTCTTTATCATTCTCTTCATCTGATAGCTCATCCGATGTCCTTGCAATGCGACCAAGATACGATGTAGAGTGATAGCCTTTCTCCTCGTCATATAGCATCCATTCGGTGAACTGGTCGAACGGATCATAAGGGTTATCAATTGTTGTCAATGCACACTTAGTTACATCCATTCTTTATGTTCACTCCTTTCCATTCAGATACTTAGATACAGTTGAAGTAGATACTCCTAAAGCTTCTGCTATTTCAGATGTGCTGTAACCAGATGCAGATAGAGCTGAAATTCTACCTTGTTTAGCTGTACTAAGTGATGTTGTGGCACGAGGAGTAGCCTTTTGTCTTACAACATCAATATTAGTATTGTTTAGTATCTGTGTTAATTTGTTCTCGCTGATAGCACCAGCCTGTATAGCCTCCCATTCCTTATCAGTTATATCTATAGAAGTTCTCTTAGCTCCTACAGAATTACGGGCTTTTGAAAGAGCCTGCTGACTTGCCTTCTTAATTTCAGCCTTTGTCATATCTGGGTTGTCTCTTTTCTTAGATTGAACTTCGGCATTCGCAATAGTCTGGGCTTGTCTTTCACGAGGGGCATTCATCAAAGCAACATTTAATTTTCCCATAAGGGAATCTACTTCAGACTGATAAGTTGCTTTTGCAGAAGCAGAATAGGCAATTTTTCCAGTATTAACCATTTCTCTTCTTGCCTGATTTGCTAAAGATTTCATAGAATTTGCATATTTTGCATATGCTTCTTCCTGTGGAGTACCGGATGATAATTCTCTTGCATCCTTAACTTCAGCCATCTTTGTACTCTTCTGAGTACGAATTTTTATTTTTCCATCTTTATCAGTATATGTCTCTTTAACTTCTTTGTAACTGAGAGAACCATCTTCGTTAATGATTGGACTTCCTTTTCTCTTTAATACAGAAGTTTCAGATTTCGCTCTTGAAATAAGAGTGGACGCACCTTCATGATAGTGACCATTTGAATCTGTTGTACCCTGATACTTCTTTTTTAAAGTTTTTATGTCATTATCAATTTCACTTTGTTTATAGTCCAATTTGTGCTTTTCGGCATCAATAACAACCATACTATGACGAACAGCTTTTGCTAGTTCTGGTTCTGTAGCACCCTTTAAAGTCATATCTGTAATAAGGTTAGAAATCTTACCCATTTCAGTCTGAGTATTTGTCATCCTCTGGTATGTTCTACCATTTCTGGTGTAATATTCTTTTCCTTTAGAATCTACTTTTACAGGTTTGCTGGAATCTGGACCATATTCATCCTTTGTATCAAAATCCTCTAATCCTTTTAAAGAATGTGTAGAAGTAATTTTTACTTTGCTCTTTGAAGAATTACAAGGTATTACCATTACAGTATCACCATCAAAGTCGGCTCCGGATAATCTGTCAGCATTCTTTTTATTAATACCAATGGCATCAGCCGGAGTATTACCAAGAACTCTCTTTCCTTCAGCTAACTTATTATTTACTTTCAAAATTGGTATCTCAAAAGTTCCACCATGTGGATAACGAATTAAAGCGACTGTTTCACCATCCTTATAGTTTGGTGCATAAACTTCATTATCTTTAATCGTCGTCAATGGAAGTATTACCTGGTATTTCTGTCTTGGTAATGCTGCTGCCTGTAAATGAACAGCCGCCGAATCACAATCATCAGCAAATGATTTCAATAAAGTTTTCTTTACTGTAGGATTGGTCAACGAACAAATCTCATCAAATTCGGATTGCTTATCTGCTGTTGCAAGACCTAGCTGTTTTTTAATAAGAGATAGGCTCTGTTTTGATAAGAACTGAGATGGAAGTGTTTTACTCCATTCGCCCCAATCTCCTTCTTCGGCTCTTTTATTGATTAACGACAAGCTCTGTTTCTTTCCAGTTACAGGGTCTGTATATTTTCCTTTTGGGTCATCGTAATAGCTTTGACCACCATGTTCCTTTATCAAAGAACCAAAAGGATTATCTGGGTCATTCTTAATATCCTTGAGAACTTCCATTTTAGGAACAGATTTTGATTTATTGGTATTGAAAATAACATCAACACCATCTGGCATATCATCAGAATAGACAGCCATTCCTTTCAGATATTTCTTTCCATCCACCATTATTCGAACCTGTGCATAATGCGAATCGCCTAATGATAAATCCTGGACTCCTCTACGAAGTTCTATAACGCCATCTTTGTTAATACCGCCATCTTCTTTGTATCTGATAGCAAGTCGATTAGAATCCATACTAGAAGGATATTCAAATCCTTTTCTGAAAGATTCACCGCCATCATAAGAAATATAATCTTTTACTGAATGCACATCATCATAATTGTAAATGTCTTTATGCTCTGTTCCGGGTGGACAGATTACTTTTATATTTGTCTGCTTTCCAGGATTAGTAACCTGTGGAACTCCACCTCCATAAATTGGATAACCTTCCATTTCCAAAATATAAAGAGCCTGGTTAAGTTTCTCTTTTGAAACTCCAAGCTCTCTTTCAACTCCAGTACCGACATCAATCATGCCCTTTTTATCAATAAGCTTTCTAAGAACATCAGCTGTAGCTTTCGCCTGATTCATTCTGGTTTCTGAATTTTCATTCAATAAAGACCTTACAGATGAGTCATTTGCAAATCCCATCTTATCAGCAATTTCGTTCAAACTGTAACCTTTTTCTCTAAGGTCTTTGGCTGTTGCAACCTGCACCGCTCTTCTTTCATCTTTAGCCAGACTCATTTGTGTTCTAAGCTGAGTTGTTGTAAGTCCCATAGTCTTAGCAATATCTGTTTCACTCATACCAGACTTTTTTAAAGACTGCACACGACTCAGAAAATCTCCGCTATGCTGATAAGGGTTATCTCCAGAACCCCATGGATATCGACCAGATCTTCTGGCAACACCATAATGCATAAGCATATCATCTGAAATCTGAGATAATACTTTAGCTATTCGATTCATCGATTAACCCTCCTGTTCTTTTATTTTTCTTATGACCTTATCAAAGGTAATAATTTTATCCATAATTGGAACAATATCTTCTGCTGTTGGATTATGATACAGAACTTCGTTGTTCTGATAAATTCTTAATTCCATATCAATATCAGCAGGTTTTACTTTATATTCCAAACAAAAAAGAGCGGCATAAATCATAAGCTGCTCCATGTGTGCCGGAATTACTCCTGTCTTCAAATCATGAATTCTAAGTAATCCGGATCTGTATGAAATTGAGTCTGCTGTTCCAAAGCAGTTTTCAGAATAGAATAATGCCTGTTCTGGTGTCATCTTATAACCAATGGCATCATTAACATACATATTTAAAGTCTTTTGTGACTTTGGTAATTTCTGTCCCAAAGAAATACACTGTGCAGCAAATGCATGTAACACAGTTCCTTTCTGAGTAGCAAGAAATTTTGAATAGGCATCGGCAACTTTATCTTCGCTATAATTAATCCAATGATATTTACTAGCTCCGAGAAATGCGTGCTGTCCTTCAAGATTGGAATGATTGTTGAAGTTCATATAATACTTTCTCCTTGTTTTCCGGACAAATGAAACGAGAAAAAGACATCCTGTTCATTTGGTCCACATAATATTCTTGATTAGGCTGTTTACTAGCCGACGCACTTTTTTTACATTCCAAAGAAGCCCACTTATCATTATAAAGAATTAGCAGGTCTGGAATACCTTGAATATAACTTGCATCATTCTTCATAACGATGCATCCAGGAAAAAGTCTTTTAAGTTCTTTAATTAGATTAGCCTGGAATTTGTTTTCTAACATTTTGTAAGCTCCTTTCACAAATATCAAAAGAGAAAGTGAATGCTGTTAAAAATGCATATTTTACCTCTCTCCTCATAAAAGGGAATGTATTTTTCGCGTGCAAAAAAAGAGCGTAAAAAAAAACAGAGATACGATTAAGCATCTCTGTCTCAATAAAGTTATTTATGTTTATTATGCAATCTTTAAATATAATTCTCCATCCTTATCCAAATAACATACTTGATTTTGTAGGCAAGACTGTAAAACTGATTGCAATGGTTTTCGCTCAATGAACTCTTTTCCATTTCCAAGTAACTCTACATATTCAGCAATTCGATTCTCATAAATGGATTTGTCAATTTTCTTTAGTGGATGTCCTTTAAAATTTATAACATACATCTCTATAGCCGAGAAACTGGATAAAAGACGTTTTTCACACTTATCGATATATGTAAGAATATCTTTTTCAACATAAGTAATATAATCTGTTTCAAAATTTTGTGAGTAAAAGACTTCAAGTATAGTGCTCATGCAATACAGTTGTACTGATAATTGTAAACAATCTTTAATCTTAAAAGCTTTATTAACAAACTGTTCTAAATCATTACTGTCTTTAGACTTTACTAAAGAATCCAAATCTGACATATAGAACTCTATATCTTTTACCGCTGTTTTTCTTGCTGCCTGTAGGCTAATAATTGTTGCTGTTCTCTGATTATCATATCCCATGATTGAATTGTAATTCTGATATGCAGAATTAACAAAACTAACTTCTGACATCAACTCAGCTTTTTTATCCCCATAAAGAAACTCAAGAATCTTATCTGCTTTTTGATTAATAACTGTCAGATTATTATTAATATTTTTTAAGAAATATTGTCCCGAAGCCATTGCTATTACACTAAAAGCCCCCATCAATACAGCTTGCTGTCGCATTTGTGTCAACGATGCATGTCCTGCAATTCCGTGTTCTCCATAAAATGGCGTACCTAATTGCCCATTCTTATAATGCATTAAATCTGATATTGAAACACCATTTGGAAGATTCAGAATATATGCATTTGCTAATGTTTGAGCAGCCATGATTGATGGAAGTTCTTGGTGTAACATACTGATACTTGCTTTCTGATTAGATGATAATTCTAATTTTTTTAGTTTACTTTTATTTGGTAATTCGTCACAAGCCATTATCTCGAAACTTTCAATCGGTTTAATCGCACTATCGTTTTTATCATTCATTATATTTCCCTCCATATTTAAACTATCAACATTATATCATAGCTGAAACTAAATTTAAAGTCGCTTCTTGAGCTGGAACTACCTTCTTGGACAAAAACCCAAAAATTTTTGCTAATTATATATATTTATTAAACTTTTTCTTCACATTAAAGTTAAAAAAAAAGTGGGTTTTTGACCAAAGTTGGATATCCAAGAACTCGGAACCCGCATAAATACTGGGTTTGCGGGCATTCAGTTTATGGACAAAAACGTTTTAAAAAGTGGGCAGAAAACCCAAATTTTTGACCAAAGTTGGATATCCATTAAATATTTTTCACACTTTTGCCCAAATTTTTCAGTCTCTGCCCGTTTTTATTTTCCCAAAAGTGGGCAGAAAATGACCAAAAATGATTAAATGGATATCCAAGAATTCAGCCAATTTTTATCAATTTACCCAGTATGTCTCAGCAAATTATGTTGCATTCTTAGTCCTCTTCTCAGAATTTCAGCCTTTGGCATACCATATTCAGTCGATAATTCATCCAAAATAGACTCCTCACCGTCCGACAAACGCAATCTATACTGCTTATTTTTCACTTCTCTGTCGTCTCTAGGCGGTCTTCCACGCTTATTCACCTGTAAATTCACCTCCAAATCTTAAAAATTTCTTCTGTGATACGGCATATTTCTGCGGAATATTGGAATATATGTATACTCGGCACGAACGTAAAAGTCTCTATCGAAAAGTTCCCTTATACGTTCGGCAAATCTCTTCATAATTTCCTTAACTCTTTCCCACACATCACATAATGCCTGTAAAATATCATCGTATTCCATACTGTTACCTCCAAATTTTACCTGTTTTACAGTCTTTTATAACAATTCTTCCTTCAATATGAAATCCAGCCAACTCACATATAGTAAATATAGTATTTAAAAGCTTGTGAAAACGTTCTTCATCTTCTGGTGATGTTTTGTTTTCTACAGGTGTTTTTTCTACATTATTTATTGCACTATATGCAGTTGGGTCCGGATAACCTTCTGAATTTCTGTAACCGAACCCACTAATCATACGCATTTACTTCTCCTTAGCCTGTTATTTCTTATCCTTCTTTTCTCTGTCTAACTCATTCATGAGGTTCTCAATATTCACATTTGAACCTTTTTCAATCATAGTCTTCATAATTTCACTGGTCGCTCTCAGCCTGGTCGCTCTCAACTTTAACTTATATTCAAAAATTTCCAAAATTCTGGTTGTAAGTGTGTATACCAAGATAAACACCGCAAATAACAGTATTAAAATAGGTAATAACTCATTAATTGTCATCTTTAATTTCCTCCTGTTGAATATTTTTCTGATGTAATGAATTTAAGAAGTCTCTTACAGCATCTTCCGAATTGTCGTCAATCGTAACTGTTGTGTTTACTGGCTGTACACTTTTGGCGATACTTTTCAAACTCGCATCTATAGACTTTAGAGTTTTTAAAATATCAGTATCATATTTATCATGTGTCATATTGTTTTGTTCTCCTTTCCGTTATGCCATAATTTCTTATCTGATAAATCCCACTCAAGAGTTGCTCCGCATAATGGGCACTTTTCATCAATCTTCTTAGCTGAGTGCTGTACCTCTCGCCCGCAAACGCAATATCCATAAATTACAGAACTGACATGAGATTTCCAGTAGTCTTTTACCGTAACTGTCAAAATATCACTCCTTAGAAAATAATAAAATAGTCGTCATTACATAAATATCACAAATCAATACACTCTCTTTTATGATAAAAGATAATATAAAACCGCATATCGTTACAATTAAGCTGTACCAAATGTACTTACACCATTTTTTCATTCTGTACCTCCAGTAACCAATTCAGAATATGGTAAACTCTCAATCCATCGGCAGAATTCTCTCCATTCATCCAGCTTATGGTCTTTACGAGACTTATAAATATTTGCCAGAGTCTCATAATTCATCATGACATTACGAGTCTGATTATAGCTGCTCGGAAGAAGCTGTATCATCTGCCACCAAATATCTTTTTTAGTGAGAAAACCGTGAGTACTTAATATGGATTTTTCTTCGTCGTCGACCTCATCCCAAATCAAATATAATTTTCTAAGCTTATTTAGCATAGAAATAGTATCATTTAATATGTCTATCGGAGTTAATTCCCGTAAATATGGGTATTCTTTAATCGTAATATGATTTGTTAATGCTGTGTTAATATCTATTAAATGATCATCGCTAAAGTCTTCTCTAGTAAACTCCTTCTCAGCAATCTTATGCATTGTACTACAGCTATTAGCAACCGTACTAACCTTATAAGTATCAAATTCTTTCCACCAATATAAAGGTGCTGTAATTCTCACATACACCGGCATCATCCTCATAAACTTTCTATGGTCTGTACCAGCATTTGAGAGACGCTGCATAAGATTAGCATCATTAGTTCCAATAAAATAGTCATCAGACCATTGAATATTAGTCTCCCTTGTTGCTTTTCCACAACTACTGTCACTATTATCCCACGAATTCATCGGATTTCTCATTCCCTCAATAATAAATTCCATCTGCTCTGGACTTGCCAGAACCACATTTTCTAATTTAATCATTTTTATTTATGATCTCCTTTCCATATATCAACTCTTTTTCCTAAAAATTTTGCGTATGCTATTTCATATTGTGTCCCTTCTCCGCAAGTTCCGTCTTTATGAGGAATAGCTACAATCCGAGTTGAATCTTCAATATTTTTAAAGCATTGCATAATCAACTTTTCTTTATTTTCATTTGGCTGTTTTCTAACCATCGACACAGAACACCCAAGTCTAAGATAATATAAAGCTGCCTCTTCGATGGTATCTTCTCTAGAAAGCGTTCCTATAATATGAATATCACTCATATCTTTACCTCCTCTCTTTAAGGTATTTTCTATATTTTCTGCTGTACTTTTTGAGTATCAAATCGAGCATGATACTGTTTGTTTGCTCTGTACTTTCAGGCATTGTTGTCAAATATGCGTAATGTTCTTTATCATCTACCAGAGTCTTAAATATTAAATCAAGAGCGTACTGAGCATCAATCGGTGGATCTGTTAGTTCAAAATCCTTACCCGCATACCACTCGTCTACTTTTTTATATAATCCCTCGAAAGATATATCCTTATCCCATACCATCACGCTTCCTCCAATTCTCCAAAATATTTTTTATATGCTTCTAAATCATAATGCATAAGATATTTCTTAGCTTCTTCCTCAGACAATGCGACTGCACAATTTTTATAATCTGTTTCATATGTCAAAAGCCAATGATTTTTTAAACTTTTGAATATCTTTACATTTTTTCCACTATATCTGAGAGTCATATTAAGTATCGTTCCGGTATATTTATATTCACATTTTGTTGATATCAACTCCATTTTGGTAGTATCGTATTTAAGGCTGTTAATTACAAATATCATCTTTTTTCACCTCTTTTCCTATGCTGTAAAATATAATCGCCATAAGCCGCTGGAGATATAGTAGTTTCTTTTTCAGTCTTCCAATTAACATATCCTTTTCGTCCAGCTTTTTGGTTTTTGTCCTTTGTATACATCGTGCTTATATTGTTGCTCATATGTTTTCCTCCTCTTTCACAACTCCACGAAATTCAACCACTTCTTCTGAGAGGCTGACAAAATATCTTTTTCCCTGATATTCCACAATATCTCCGAAGTAGTTGATATCCATTTCTGGTCGTGAAGCATATGCAAGAACATTAATTTTTGTAGTTCGATTCACTATCTTTTCCTTTCTCTATCCATCTTCACATCAATTGCTTTCTGCATATCTTCTGGTGAGATATTAAAAATGGACTCCAGAAGTTTCAAGCAAATATAAGCATCTGCCATCTCTTCTATGAGTCCAATTCTGTCACCATAACCTCTAATTTGTTTACTAACCTGCTGTGTAAGTTCTGCAAATTCCTCCATAGCAATAGTGCAATTCAATTTCCAAGGTCTCTTATTTATGCTATTTCGTATAGCTCGTCTTTTCTCTTTATCAGAAAGTTCAATATTACTATTTAAACCTTGAATAAATCTAGTTCTGTTCATTCTCCAGCTCCTCTCTGGACATTAGCTTTCTTTAATTGCTCCGCAGCCTCTTTTCTTGCGTCATATTTGAAAATATCAATCTCTTCAAACTTATTATCTTTCTCTGCAAAGAAGCGGTTAATCTTAACCTTTTCTCCATTTGGAGTAATCACATAGAACACGCCAACGGTATCAAAGTCCCCATTTTCTGTGTCATATAAGAAATCCTCACAATATACATAGAATGGTTTTGTTGACGGCATATATGGCATAGTGATAGGAAACATCTCATCCATAATCCTATCAATTAATCCGCTATGATAAGTATTGTTCGGGTTATTGATACTCACACATACAGCTCTTGCTACATCGTTGTAACTAATTGAGCCATCTTCTTTGATATGCTTAAACAAAGAACTCATTCGTTTGCACTGAATTGATTTCTCTCCATTTTTCTCAAAACTACCACCGGCATCCCAAATATCATCAGTATCTACAATTGGCGTTAATGGCTTTCCTGCAATTAAGCGGTTAAGAATATTTTTAGTAATTCCAATACTCATACCGCTATGTCTATCCTCCATAAGACTATTAAATGCCTTTAATGCACTTCTGTAGCAAGCACATCCATACTCAGAAAATCCATCGCCATCATCACCAGATTTCTCATGTTCGCAAGCCAGCTCCACCTCATTTTCAGCCCATAAATCCATAGAGGTCTTTTCTCTGCAAGAATATAAAGATACATTCCTGTCATCGATATAAATATTTGCAAATATCTTTCTGGTATCTCCACCGAACTCAGTAATAATTTCTGGAAGATTCTCATTAACAGCGTCAAAGACAAGTCCTTTCTCTGAACACCAATTAACAGCTGCCTTTGTCTGTTCCTCGTTTCTACAAGTCCAAAGAATAACCTTATCTCCGTTCAACTGGCAATTCATAAGAAAATCAATAAGCTCCATATTTGGCTCGCCGATCTCAGGGTATTTGTTCTCACATAAAGTTCCATCAAAATCTACTGCAATAATATTATTTTCCATTGTATTCGTCTCCTTTAAATAAAAATAACCCAGCTACTTATCAATAGTAGCTCTTCTACCATACCCAGAAGGCATAGAGGATAGCCTTCACAGGTTCATTTCAAAAATATATAAAAAAAAAAAGAAAGAGTCCTATCTAGCTAGACTCCTCCTCTTTACATAAATTACATTAAATTATCTGATTCCCTTGTTCCATAATTCTTGAGCTGCAATGCCCAAATTCATAATCCCAGATACAAAATTGCAAGCTTCATCATGAGTCATACCAAATCCTTCTAACATTTTGGTACGCATTCCGAGCTTGATCTCGACTTCCTTCTTATTCATTTTTCGTGCTTCTTCAATTTTAATATTCATCATATTAAATCCTCCTATATATTTAATGTGACATTATTTGTCATAATATACCATGAAATATTCGCGAAAAGTGAAGAGCCTTAGTGTTACCTAAAGCTCTCAAACTTTTTGTTAATGAATTTAATAGCATCTTCTTTATTCATCTTTCTGCTTACTATTTTGTTAAGCTCCATATGCTGCTTGTAAGATTTTTTATCAATGTAGTAATCTGTAAATGGGCACACTATTGTTTCCCAAGTATGATCACTCCACATAATAATAAATTGCTTACTATCACATGTATCTCTCCAATGTACATATTCGGCTATGATTTCATTTGCCATAAAATATCACTCTCCTTTCATAAAAGGAAATGTTAATTTAGCGAAATATATTTTTAAAATGTTTCCCACGGATTATTTGTTCTCCTTTAAATAAAAATAACCCACAAGCATATAAAGACTCATGGGGTCACATATACTATATTTTTTTTCTATTCTAATCTTTCAATATCTTCATATTTGATTTCTACTGTATCCCAATCCTGACCAGGTAAATCTATATCTGCAATATATGCAACATCTTCTTCAAGGATTTCAACAATCGAAGCTTTTCTTCCATCTTTTAATATAACCCTATCATACAGATTTATTTTCATTCTGAAGCCTCCTTCTTTGTAACATATGCACTTGTTAATTTAATACCATCATTACCATCTTTTATCCAAGCTGTAAGAACATTTGCTTCTTTTTCATTAGGACCTTTTAATTTCATGATTTGTTGGTACCTCATTCCGTATCCGCCATCGCCACGCTCTTCTAATTTAGTAACATCAAAATGTTCATTGATACTATTAATTAACTCGTCAGCGTTATCTTTCGTATATCCCAATGCTGACTTAAACGCTCTTGCTTTATTCGGTGCTTTATCTGGATTAAGTGCATATTCTGTAAATTTTTCTCTAGGTATTTTTGTTGTTTTTATTGTACCATGTTTCTGCACAGTTGCAACTCGTCCGTTATCTTTTATCGGATATGGAGGACCATTCCTAACACCCCACTTCATTCCTTTTACACCACTATGCTCAACTTCCATACTATCAAGTCTGTTCCTTATCTTATCAAGAATATTCTCAACAGTTTCTCTAGTTCTAGGTGCAAGTTTCATGAATTTAGAATGTTCGGCATACCAGTTAAATATCTCATACAGATTTCCGTTAGCCCAACTAAAAGCCCACCAATCACAAATCATCTCCACAATATAATTGTATGGCATTTCAAGAATGGTCTCTAATTCTCCATTTTCCATATCGTCATGAATAAGTATCCAATACTGCCAGTGATGTGGGTTTCTATGAATGTGTGTAAGCCATGCTTTTTGATAATCCTGGACGACTTTATAAGACCTGTTGTTTCCATAAAAATATGCATCGTATGCATTATACTCGTCCTCTTCATCTTTAGACTTATCATGAGCAAATTCAATCTGCCAAGCTGCATCTGAAATATCATTCGTAACATCTGCTAAATTTTCACATAGCCAGTCAAATCCTCTTTTAACATTAGCCCTGTGATTTGCTAAATATTGGTCATACTGGAAGCTCATTTCTTCACCGCCTTTTTCGTGATTAACTTTACAAACAGCTCTTTAGCTTCCGGACCATCGATCGCATTAACAATATCAACAGATTTATTCGGCAACTGTCTTCCAACACACAGTACACCTTTATTGGTCTTATCATCATAATCAATGCTTACTAAAACTGTATCTCTCATTGAGTTTTCTCCTTCCAATTCACAGGTTTTTCCGATTGAGTATTGCTACCATGGTCTAAGCACTCACAACAAGGATCACATTTCTCGTCCAAGTCTTTATGCTCACAGGTTTTGCAATACTTTTCAAAATCAACTTCAAAATATAAATTTTCCATAAAGCACCTATCCTTTATATGGTATCTGTTCTACATCTCCGCCAGGAGTAGTGATTGATTGCATAAGCTGTCCGGTTGCTTCGTCAAAATATATATTGTCCATAGCGTTGTTCCATTCATCAAACTGCTCGGAAATATCAAACCCTTTTGTTCGTCTGAGATTGATAAGTTCATCGTGAACAACCCTTCTCCAAGCTCTGGCAATTTCTTTTCTACTCTGTGAAAGAATACTATACAATCCGTGCTCATTTACAAAACTTACAGATCTTCTCTGACCTGCAACTACCATTGGTAGGTTCAGCTTTTCATCAGCCTCGCACATATCAAGCATTCGCCACGTATTTCCGTAACTATACTCAATAATATTTGCTATATCTGCTGCCTTGAACAATGGTTCATCCAAATCACCATACACATCAAGAACACTACTACTTAATCGTATCTGTCCTACTACCTTTACTGAATTGTTTACCATTTTACGTATCTCCTTTCATTAAACGTCTTTTTCTCTTTTAATGCTCTAGCTATGGCTGTATCTATTCCAGAGCGAGATTTTAAGTGATAATAATACAAGTCTTTAAATGGTGTATTCATTCTGTCAATCCTTCCTGCTGATTGAGCCATTATTTTGTAAGAATAATTTTGTGAGAAGAATATAATTGTATCCGTTGTAATGCAGTTCCATCCTTCTGCTCCAGCATTGTATTGAACAAGATAAGCCCATTTATCACTTGTCGGAACTGGTTGATGCTTATGACCGTTCCATTCTGCAACTTCATATTCTGTCAGAATATTTTTCAATAGCTCCAACTCATAATCAAAGTTGTAAAATATAATAGCTTTCGGATGCTTCTCCATAACCTCAAGCAAAGCCACTTGTCTTGATTCATCCATATTTACAAGCTTCCGCCATACATAGCAAAGTCCTGCTGCATTCTGTAGGGGTTCGTTTTTATATGGGTCCCATCTATTTTTAGTTACTTCCTTATATATAATAGAGTCATATCCAACATAAATATCTTCGTGATGCGATACAGTTTCTCGTTTAAAATCCATATTAACAAGGATTTTGTTTCGAAGCCTGATTAAACGTTCTGTATTAAGATATCTGTCAATCTTCGGAAACTTGCTAAATCTGCTATAAACAATATGTTCTCTTGTAAATTCGCTTCTATTTTTATAGAATCCATTCGCAACAAAAACCGGTATATAATCTTGCCAAGTGTCCCCGGGTGTGGCAGATAACAAAATCCACTCGTTACTTTTTGCAATCTTCAAGAATGCCTTAACCCATGTTCCGCTTCCAACAACTCTTTGCTCATCAAATATAAAGAAGGCATCCTTTACATCTGAATACTTCTTCACGTTATTCCACGAGTCCACGATCACTTTGTTAGAATATAAATTTACATCGTCGTGTGTAGATAATAGAAATGGTGCTAACTCTCCATCCCATTCGCAAGTATCACGCTTTCTGGCAGTTGTTATAATATACAAATCTTTAGGCGGATCATCCATTGGTTCATAAATATCAGTCCCAATAATCCCACCATTTCGCACATAGTAATAAGCTATTGATGTTAAGGATTTTCCACTTCCAACACCACCACATAAAATGCAACCAGTTTTCATCCTTTTTATTGCATCTAATTGATAGTCTCTTAATGTAACACCCGCCATATCAAAATCTCCTAATCATCCAAATATCCGAAAAGTACATAGGTGTATACCAATATTTGCTCTTATCGTCATCTGTGGTCATCGGATCTGTTATAGAATTTCCAACTTTTATATAACCAGCTACACCAAGTAAAGAAATTTGTATATAGCACATAAGAGCAACCGTTTCATCAATATCCTGTCCAACAACCAATAAATGTCTTTGAAAGTTCATCGATGGTGTTGCTTTTTCCATCTTTCTTTTAATGGTATTAATAGCTGCTATAAGGGTTGCTCCTGCTCCACAACATTCATCAGCAAGAGAAATATAACCTTGCTTTTCTAACTTGTCTTGAAGATTATCGTCCAAATCACTGGTAACAACATCTGCCATCAACTGACAAACTGAATATGGTGTGAAGAACTGACCGGCTGAACTATTACCAAGTCCTAAATCCATAAATATTTTTCCTAAGAAATCCTGTTCCGGATTAGCGTCCAATGCCATTGTTGTATATGCAGCCAGTTTAGGAAATATCATCTGTTCGTCCTTATTGTATTTATGGATGATACTTAAATATCTTTCTTCTCTGTCCTTATAGTGAAATTTGTCAAGAGGATTCGATATTGCACAAGCAAACATAATTACAAAATCTCTCCAAACATCGAATGGTCTATGAGTTCTTGTCAGTTTATTAAACTCATTCAGAAAGTCTTTTGAAAATGTCCCAACCGGCATTTTTTCTGTTTTCATTTCTACTTTTTGTTTTGGTTCGACCGTTTTCTTTTTATCAATGTTTGATAAATCAATTGTCGGTTCCCATTTCTTTGTCACATTCTCAACCGGTGGCTTCGGCTTATTAAATGACTTTTTCTTAAAGAACATATGCGTCTCCTTTCAAATATAAATGGGTGCCAACCATAATTAGCTGACACCCGCAGATTTTAATAGAATGGAACCCCATCCTCTACTGTAGCTTCTTCTCTTGCATATTTTTCAGCAAACTCATCCTCTTCGATAGTTACATACATCGTCTTGACATATGCCTTGATTCCAGTTTTTCCATTCACTTCCCAAGAATATGGTCTTATAACCAAATCGACATTACTTATTTCAGCAAAATCCAATGTGCTGATAGAATCCTCATCTAATTCGGTAGTCACTTTTCTTGTCACCATATAAATCTTTGGTGGAATGTTCTTATAACTTACAGCTACCTGAATATAATGCTTTGGCTCATCACCATCGTCTCTAGGCTCAAGAATTCTTACATTCCAACCGTCTTTTGATAACTGCTCAACATCCGTATCGTCTTCAATGAGTACGCAGAAGTTTCTATCTCCATCACGATTGTACTTGGACTCCTCTCCTCTAAAGTTTCTAAATATGATATGAGCCCCTTCAATTTTAATGTTTCCTACTGCTTTATTAGCCATGATAAAATCTCCTTTAATTATTATTTTGTTTCTACAGGTGGGTTCATCACCTGACTTGAAATTACTTCTGAAATATCATAATTTTTACTGCAATTCATATGATGCACATCATCATTAAAATATGGACAGTCAAAACAAGTTGTGTATTTAGCATCTCCGCAAGGCATAAGCTTTGGTGCATTCTGCTTCTTTTCTGTTATATATGGATCATCCGATACGAACCATTCGAAATCACCATACTGCGAAATAGTATCTACCGCCTCATTTACAAGTTTGTCATAGTAAGACCTATCGATGTCATTAACCTTATCTAATTCTCTGACCATCTCAGATTCAAGCCATCTATAGCCCTTTGTAGCTGTTGCGGCATAATACTTACCGTCTTTTTCACGCATAAGTAATCCGCCACCGCATCCGTCTTTTATAGGACAGAATTGTCCAACTTTACCGATGAAGCGATAATTATGTCCCTCTGCAATAAGTGGATTTAATTTCTGACAAGTGCTTTCAAATGTCGTATCAGATAATAAGCCTTTCTTGAAATCACTCTCAGCTTTACTAAACTCCTTCTCATACTGAGATACATCTGGTAAATTTTCATTTAAGTCTAAATATAAAGAACCGCTTACAGACTTCGTTTCACACATATCCTCAAATTTAATATCTTCTTTACTAAAAAGACTTTTAAATACATAAGGAATCTGAAACTGAGTTCCTGTAGCGGTCCACGTTCCTGGCTTTTCTGGGTCATCATCAGCCAATTTTGCAACATATACGGCATTATTGACCAAGCAAATCCTGTCAAATATATGCTCTATCTCGAAATCATATCCGTGGCGTTTACCATACTTGCAAATGAAATCAAGAATATAATCATCCGGATTTTCAATCTTAATAGAATCCGTCTTAATGTGAATTACTTTGTATCCCTGTGCTTCAACTTCATGTCTAAGGTCAATCATAAACAATGCTCCTCGCTTTGCTACGATATTATCCTTATTTCTTGAGTCTCTGAAAGCATTCATAAATCCTGCGGCTGTTAATCCATATACTGAGTTAATTGCGATCTTCAATGCTTGAGCCAGTGCCTTTGCCTTGCCGGTATCATCAAGATATTTGGCTAATGCTCCTTCAAACATATCACGTACCTCATCAAAATCACCATGCTTAATACAGATACGAATGTCTAAAATATCTTTAAACCTCTTTGTGAAATCTGGTCCAAATAAGCATTCAGATATAGCTGAGTTAGGGTGCATCGAACCGACATCTTCCGTTTCCGAACGTCCGTACATTCCAGGAGCCGCCCATACTTCTCCGCCTTCTCCAACTTCTTCACCTCTGTAAAGGGATTTTCCGTTCTCGAATCTATAGTCTGAAAAATATGGTAATAAACTATCACCTTTGGGTCCGTGGAATGGCTCAGCCATCATCTCCGGCTTTGCCTCTTTTAAGAATGCTAATACATCATCTGGTAATTCCGTAACCGGCTCAGACAAATCTCTATACATAAATTCACTCTGAGGATTGCGGTTCTTTCCAAATATAAATTTTGTAGTCAAACTATTGGTGGTATCGTTTACTGAACCATTAGCTAACTCTGCCAAAATTTCTCTAGCAACAAAATCACCAAGATTTGCTTTATATGTAGCCTCTGTAGCGATAACATCATCATCGCAATATTCTGCTACCTTTGTCCAAAGTTCTTCTGGAACAGGCTGATCCCAAGGAAGTCCAAGCTCGTGATGCTTTATCTTTTTACATAATGCTCTGACTTCATCATCCATCTTCGAATATGGATCATTAGCCTTGTTACTCAATTCGATTTCCCATTTTTTAAGAGATTGCTTCTTTGAGCAGAAATCATACACATCTGTGAACGAAATATTATAGGCTTCCCCGAAGAAACAATTCGGACTGTTATTAATAATCTTTTGCGATAAGTTAAACAGCTGTTCGTTTGTATACCCCATTAATCTGGCGTACATAATATGGTTATCATATCGCCGACAGTTAAACCCAACCAATCTAAACTGTATCAGTTCCTCAATTTCACTTGGTGTCGGGTTAATCATTCTGACAACAGGCTTTCCCTCACCCTCTATTTTCCAGTTGACCAAGAACAGGTTTGGGAATACCTCGATATCATAGAATACCAACTTTGCATCATCGTTTTTTACAGCGTTTGAATTTTCTTCCGATTTGAACTGCATCTTATTAACGAGCTTTATACAATACTCTGCCTGATGAGAGCTGTTCGCTGCAAATGCTAATACAGCATTACGCATATCTGTTACATCATATTTGAGTTCACTACTATGAGCATCCTCCAATATTTTGTATATGAAATCGATACTTGGCTTAGTTCCAGGGTGGATTTCCTTATTAAGATTTCTCTTTATAAGGGTTCTAAGTCCTTTCTCGCTTTTTATGGCATCAAAATTTACCATTTTGTCTTCTCCTTTCATTGGTAACCCAGAGGATATAGTAGCTATTGGTAAATTGTTGCATTTCGTTAGTTTTCTTCTTAATGAGCTTTTACCAGTAAATACTTTTACCTCTATATGGTCGTCGTAGATTCTGCTTAACTGAGAAGGGTCTCCAGAATATAAATAATGAAGATGTATCCCTTGACCACTTTTACTCAGTTCTGCATAAGTCGGTGGCAACTTACTAGCAGCTTCCAAATTCCTTTCAAAAGATTTATTTCCAGTCTCATCCGGAATATCAAAATCTACGACAATGTGATTTTCTGGAACTTTCACGTAATGAATTTGTGAAGTATCCAGAGCAGATAATTTTGTTTTTACTTTTTCCCACTTCTGCTGTGGGGTTTCATTTTGCGAAGCATATTGTGCTGGACAATCCGCACATACAGAATCAAATATAGATGTCTGTTCTTTGAACTCTATTTGATAAGTTTTTGGTGTATCTTTTTTCTTTGTCTGAGCATCACTTTCAAACTTATCTGTCTTAAATCCTATATAATAGCTTCGTACTCTTGAACCGTCATCAAAATTAAATCTCTCCTGGAAATCCTTGAAATAGTTCTTCAATTCTTCCTGGAATGCTCTTCTTGATAACGGATAGCCAACTTTCGCTTCATCACAGTAATTCTTATACATTTCCCAAGCTGCTTTAAGGGTTGTTCCGTCTTCTTTTTTAAACACATAATAAGAATCAGCTATAAAGTTATAAAAATCATTAGATGCACCAAGCATTGAAATTGGAATATAATCGTCGTATCTGCCAGGATTATCCAAATATATTTCCTGACAATGATAAGCAATTGCTCCAAGTTCAAAGCTAACCTGTTTTACAATTGTTTTGTATTCCTTTGGATTAAGCTTATTTCCAGATGGAGATACATCAATCAGTCGTCTTATAAGACCAGATTTGGCATCTGTAATACGTACCGGTTTGTTAGTTCCCATAAATAAGAAACATTTGAAGCGATTTGCATATGTTGATTTGAATTTCTCATTTACAGTCATCAGCTCATGAGATACCAAACTGTTAAGCCTTGTATTATCCTCAATCCTTGACAAGTCTCCATCATGCTGAATAGCCACTAATGGATTACTTTTAAACGCCTCCAATGCAAAAGAGTTACTACTAGACCCTAATGCTTTTGCATCAAAGACTGAGTAGTAACCCTCAAATAATTGCTGAATAATATTTAAAATTGTTGATTTACCTGTACCTGCTGCTCCATATAGTACGAGAAATTTCTGTAATTTCTGCGATTCACCACATACTATTGAACCGATAGCCCACTCTATCTTCATTCGTTCTTCAGGAGAATATAAAGTGCTAATCAGTTTTTCGTATGCTGTTATATCCCCCTCTTCAAGAGGATAATTAAGCCGCTTGCTCGCATAATCTTTTTTTGTTGTTTCCGTATTGGAAAATATAAGTTTATCGTCAAGCGTATGAAAACTGTCTCGTAATTGCTTCTGACAGTATTTATGCCAAGAGTCAATCATTCCGCTCTCAGCGTCCCACATATGCAGGACTTTAATATCTGAGTTAAAGCGTTGGCGATTCTCCTCAGCATATCTATCCAGTTCGCGGTCTATAAGTTGTAAAGCATCCTGTTCATCGGTAGACCATAAACCACGTTCTTCTATCCAGATAGCGTAAAAATCACCACCTCGAATCATAAGATCTGTGCTTTTTTTAATAAGGAACTTTGGATAGATTTCTATTGTTCCGCGCTTTGTACTACGCGTTGAAACCACCATAAAATCCAACATCACATTTTTATACTCCTTCCGATTCCTTTAACCCATCAATTTCTTTTCGCAAAGCTGTGATTTCCTGCTGCATCTTTTTACTGTCAGCACGCATCGCAAGTAAATTTAAGGTTGTAACGATACTAAATAATGTCACAGCCTTATTAAATTTGTTCTGATGCACCAATGCTTTGTAAATGCGTACAAGGTGCTTATCTGTAGCATTCATATTTCTAAAAATATAACTTACTAAATCGTTCATAATAAGTAATCTCCTTTCAAATCAAGTAATACTGTCAAGATACCAACATGCCTGATACCAAATTTCCACTTTTCTCAAGTCATAGTGACAATTTTCAAGTGTAAATAATCCGCCTTGCCCGTCTGGCTCATACTGCCTCTCTAAAAATCTTGTTACAATATCTTCAACACGATTCTCATTAAATTTTCTGTCATCCATAGAGCCCAGCCCAAGATTAGTAATCATATTCCAGAACCATTGTCCTGTTCTGTCACCAATCTCTGGGTCGTCCATAATATGTTCCTCTAAACGAATTGAAAGTGCTATTAGCATCTCCAATACGCTACATGGACTATCATCCAGATAATTCGCTATAACAGAGCAGTCATATCCGTTCTCGTATCCAAATCGATAACGTAGTTCAATACCGTCCTCAAATCGATTGCTGTCCATAGTAAGCTGATATGTGAAATCCATATTATGGAGAAAATTTAATAGCTTTCTATATGATAATTTCTTCGGATATTTTGTATCACATACCAGACCATACATCCAATCGAAATAATCAAATTTTAATTCGTCTCTGGTCATTACATCTCCGTTCTATGTGGCTGAGTTTCAAAAATTTCCTGATAGTTTCTCTGGTCTAACAGAATTTCATAATCGCATTTCTTAGCATCGTTTCTCACATAGACGGAGTCATCCTCATACTCTCCAAAATGCTCAAGTGAATCTTCCCCAACAGTTTCTTCAATATCATCCACAATTTCATTCATATCATCTAGTAACACTCCGTCAGCCGTATATGTAAGACTTATTTTTTCGTAATCATCAAACTCTCCGAAATCTGACGGCTGTATAACATATGGTCTGTCAATAGCATTTTCCTGCTTCTGTTTTTTGTCTTGCATATCACTATAGTTCACATAGCCTTCCTTCTGTAATCTTGCTGCATATTCAGTAATACTCGGTTTGTCTACAGTTCTACTGTCAGCAGTTTTTTCAACAACAGGCTCTTCTGATTCATCTTTTTTATCCTCGTCAAATACTCTTCTTGAATTGAAGTCTTCTTCCGCGAGTTTCTCATACTTATCTTTAAAATATGAGTATGTACCGGCTACACCAATTCCAGCACCAATAATCGTGCCTAAAATAAATGCTACTTTACTGTTCATTGTTATCCTCCTCTGTCTTGATAGTCATAACGGTTAATGCTAAACCGCCAAAAAGTAAAGAGGCACTCAACAGAATGCCCCCTGTAATATGTCTTTTTCGATTGGTATCAAGAATATAATCCATCATTGATATGAAGTTACCAATTCCTTCCATAATTAGTGCTCCTTTCCACCGAATAAGACAGCAAGACCGCTCCAAAAGCAAATTCCTGCAACTGCTGATAATGTTAATCCTACTACATGCATACCAATTCTCCTTTCTATTCTCCACTTGAAAAATAGTGGTTTCCAATCTGAAACATGGGTGTTCCATAGTTTCCATATCTATCAGCTGTAAAGAATACAACATCATAATTCTTTCTATTACGAAGTTCTTCAATTACAAGCTGACAAATATAATCGTCAATATAGCATCTGTCAACTCGCCCATTCCACATAGAAGAAAATTGACTTGGCTGATAAACTACTTCATAAACTGTATTAGGAAAAGAATCAGAGTCAACACGATTTAAAATAGTATCAATTACTAATCGTTTGCCCTCTTCGCATTCTCCCTCAGCTTCAGCCATAGTAACAAGAGCAATTAACTCAATATCATCATTTGAAATATCAGTATCAATTTCGCAGACAACGTCTTGAGGTGCCAGCTCTTGGACTACTACTTCCTCTTTCGGACTAAATGATACTTCTTCAACTGCCTCAGTTTTGATAACCTCAACTATCACTGTCTCATTAATTTCATCGTTTTCACTTGTCGTGATTGGCGATGCTGCTATGCAAAAAGAACTTGTGACTATCAGTAGTATCATCCAAATTATTTTTTTCATATGCAAATTCTCCGTTTAAATCAGATCTAATATATTACCATCCACGTTGAAGTCTAATAAAATTGCTGGCTCATATGATCCGTCTTCTGTTTCTCTGTTCGTTTCTAAGATGCCAAAGTCCACAAAGTTATCACCAACTTCATTGTTTTTGTTATATACCCAGCCAACAATCTGACCTTCCTTAGTTCTATCAATTCCGATCATATCATATACATCATTTAAGAATATGTATCCTCTCGACTTTAACAGATCATTTGCATACTGCTGCTGTCCTCTTAACATAAGTAAGTTATATTGTGTATCTTCTTCATATCCATGACATGACTCATCAAAAAATCTAGCATATCCACTGTCAGCATTAGCTACATTAACAGTAGATTTTACTTTCTTCTCTTTACCTGTATCTGGGTCTTTCACAGTTTCCTCAAATTTCTTTGCCTTAATATCATATTTCAGTTCCTTATCTACCTGCTCTCCAAATCTTTCAACAACACGATTACGATATTCTTTGAAAGACTTATCGACAGTTGCGTATGCTGCTGCCAGAGCTACATTTCTCTTTCTGAGAATATTATTAGAAGCTACAATACTTGTAAGTGATAATGCACCTAACGCAATAGCAGGAGCATATAATTTTATAAGCTTTACTCCTGTCTGTGTATAAATAATAGACAAGTCTTTCTTGGCATCTTCCTGTGAATAATCTGCTTTGATTTCCTCATTTTTAGAGCATTCATGCACAGCATCCACATCTTTTTTATGCTCCTCTAATACCGTACTTAATTTTGTTGTCGCTTTACACGCCATCACAGCACTTGCAACTGTTCCAACAACACCGGCTGCGATAAGAATTTCCGGACTGTGTTTTTTTACCTTAATAGTTGCTGTATTTACAGCCTTTGTTACTCTTGCAATAATTTCATTCTTTTTCATAATTATTTATTCTCCTCTTCTAAACTTTTTACATGATCAATGAGATGTTCTAAATACCATCTCGCTTTTTCTAAGTCCTGTACGCCGTTCTTATTTTTCCAACGGCACATATATTTGAGTACATTTCCAGTGTCAGTAGCTTCAATACCTTTCAAATCAAATGTAAATGCCTCAATTACATCAATTACCTCTAATCCAGTTTCACTCTGATAATGAGCTGGATGTGATACCATAACATCTTTTGACTCGTACATAATCTGCCTCCTAATCTATTGGATTTGCTCTTGGGAACTTGATAGTATATCCATCCCTAGTATTAACAACTCTTGCATTTCTGATATTATCAGTCCAACCGTAGTTGTTTCCTGTCCACGGACCATCAATACCAACCAAATCGAAATAGTCTGCAACACTTACGATTTTGTAACTTGCAACGATTTCGTCCATAGCAGCTAATACATTTTCCGCTTCCGTTCTAGTGTTAAAGTAAATATCATCGAAATCACAACCGCCAATAGAACTCTGTGTATTATAATTTCTTCTGTTACCCTGTGCCGGATCTTCATAATATTTACGATAAGATACTTTACTTGCCGTGGATCTTCTACCGCCAGAACCCTTAACTCCAAGAACTGCTTTAACAGCATCAAGAATAATATCCTTTAAAGCAGGCACAACAATATCCTCAAAAATGTAGCTTTTTACGTTATCTACATCTTCTGGAACAAATATCCCTGCAAGTTTATTAATTCCACTCTTTTTCTTTGTCTTAACAGAACCGGATACAATTTTTTCTACCTTCTTTTCTGGTAGTTCAGCTTTCGCTCGTTCTCTCGATTTATGTGAGTTGGACTTGTATTCTTCCATTCTTTTCCTCCTAATTGATAACCATTAATTCCCCAGGCAAAGTAATTTTCGATGCTGGCATACGGTTATTATTTTTCTTAAACTGATACGCTAAATTACTCTTTGCTTTCTTTTCAGATGCTGCGTATGTAGACCCCGCCCAATTATTAGCAATGCACTTGCCAAATTCCATAACTGGACCATTATAAGAATACTGATTCATAACGATACCTCCATAATAAAAAAAATAAGAGAGAAAACACCTTGTTATAGGTATTCTCCCTCTTTCCTGTCAGAATAATAATTCTTTAATTTTCAGAATCATTCTCATCAACTGTTTCAACGACAACGTCGTCATCGACAACACGAAACCCTTTACGTGCTTTCATTTCTTTCAGTTTACCAACTACTGGTGCTACTACAAATTTGTAAGCTAAACCGCCTGCAATCATAGCCACACCGATAGTTGCTACCTTACTGAATCCTCCTTTGGAAGCTGTCTTTACGATTTCCTCTGTTGTGTCCATAACCTTTTCGTTGTTCATGATTTCATTTGTTTCCATAATGTTAATCTCCTTTCAGATTAAAAATTTGTTATTCTTTCCATAATAGTGGTTGTAATTTATGCGAACCTACATCAGGTTTCTATAGTCATATCTAGGTCCGCATCCGTAATCTATTACAAATACAGGCTCATCATTATCACTGAGTTGTGAACTAAAGCGAAGGTCGATATATCCTTCTCGGTCAATATTCCATCCAATGTCATCACCGATTTTAATAGCTGGTAAACCAATCTCATAGTAGAATTCATTAAGAGAAATATACATTTCATCTCTCATCTGTTTATTCAAATCATTCTCTGCTTTCTTAATTTTTTCAATTTTAGACTTGAAATATCGTCCGGATAATACATCGTAGCAAAGAGTCTCACCATCTCCAACAAATATAATTTCACTTTCCTTTACTGGATGTGCATCGATTTTCTCTTTCGCGACAGCATCTCTGATGGTCTGTTCCTTCTTTTCTCCAATTGTTTCAACAACTTTGTTCTGATATTCCTTGAGTGATGTTTCAGCTATAGAATATGCCGTAGCCAATGCGGCGTTTCTTCTGGCATTTACTGAACTTGCTCCAATCAGACAAGCAATAGATAAACCGCCGGTTATAGCTACTGGAATATAACATTTCCAACAAATTTTAATAGCATCGATATTTGATATCTTTTCCGAAGTGAATTGCTCTTGAATACTATTTTCCATATCTATTTTTCTATAGTCTTCTTCTTTTTTTAACAATTCCAATGCCTTAGGTGTTGCTCTTACAGCCATTACAGTCGTTGTTACCATTCCGGCAATACCTATTCCGGTCAATATTTCCGGACTGTGTTTTATAGTTGATTTTTTCACTGCATTATATGCCGCTTTAATATTGGGTTTATGCATTTTTATTACTTCCTTTCCTATAGATTACCCCGCCCACAAGGGGCGGAGATTTTTACTTAACCAACCAGATTTCCGGACGAACCCCACAAGAGCCCGAAGCGCTGCAGTAGTACATATTGCCATGGTGGTACACAAGAGCGAAATCAGCCGAAGAAAATTCTTTCTTGGTAGCATTACGGAGCCATCCGCACTCGCACTCATTGTTATAATAAGCAACTCGATTGTGTCTCTGCTTCATAAGTGGAAGCTGTTTGTCATTATCAGCCTCAAAGTGATTTCTATCCCACTCGTCGTCCCAGCCAAACATCTCACCTACTGTCGGAATAGTCACATCAGTAAGTCTTGCCCTAATTGAATAAGGTAATGCCTTTACGAACTCTGTATGTAACCATTTATTCAAATCAGAGTCTTCAAATCCGCCCTTATTTGTGCCTGACTCATTCATAGGTCTCTCAGCTACATAATCATCGAAAATAAGCATAACCTTATCGTCCGTAACCTTGTGTACTGTTGCTGCAAATTCTCCCAATCCATCCAACTTGATTGTTGTCTTATCTCCTACCTCAGCATCTTTTAAGTCGGACTTTGCAGGTACTCCGAATATTGCATTAATAAATTCTTCAATTGCAAGTTCATCATTAATGCAATACTCTCTCATAGCTTCTTTTGACTCTTTATCAGCAGCCATTTCAATATACTTTCTGTACATTCTTTCTACTGTAGGTGTGTCAATCCCTCTTGTTGATAATCCAATAATTTCTTCTCCTAATGTCATTTCTCTTTTACACATAATGTTAATCTCCTTTCAAAATATCGCTTTATGCGATTAATAAATCAATGATCCATCGTGTCGTGTCTTTGGCACACGAAAATAAAAAACTGTTGTTGATGTTTTTGCAGGCGTACTCATCCATTAACTCTTCAAAATTTTCAAGAGTTATCAATGGCGGAGTATCCCTGTTGTTATTCAATCGTGTCAACAACTCTTTTGCCGCCCATATAGAGTAGCTATTACTGACAAAACTATCGCTATACCACCAGTCAACTCTATTTTTTCTTGATTGTTTTAGACAATATTCAGTAATTTCAATAGCTGTATCTATTGATGACATACTTAACCTCCATAAAACAAAAGAGTCCTTGTTTTAGGACTCCTTCGCATCTGCGTCTCTTTTAGCAAGAGCTTCATTAACTTTCTTATCAATCTGCTCATTCATCTTCTGCTCATCAGCCCAATCGTTAATAAGATTCGCTCCTAATCCGATTACTGTTGCAGCAAGACCAATGATTCTAATAATTTTACTATTCATAGCCCATTGCCTCCTTTCCATAATAGTGGCTGTAATTTATGCGAATGTTTCATCGTTACTACTAGGTGAAAACACCATATCAATAACATACACTTCAAGACCGTCATCTAAAACTGTCTTGTGATGATTGAAATCAATCCAACCTATTCCGTCTGACCAATGCCAGCCAAGTTCATCTCCGCAATCAATGTGCTCTATTCCTAAAAAATCATAAAAGTCATTAACGCATATATCGCTACCTAAACACCAGTTTCGATTTAAGTGATATTCTGCTTCTAACACTTGTGGGATGGTACTTTCAAAATATCTCATTGAATAAGTGTCATAAAATAATTTAATGTCATCAGGATTTCGCTCACCAAACGATAAAGATGACGTACCAAAAAAGTTGCCAGAAGATATACCCACATAATCTGCTTTTTCGGCTACAATAGAATCGATTATTTTTTGATGAGCTTCTTCGCCATACAATTCCTTGAGTTTTTCTTTATACTCATTGTATGATTTGTTAATCAGTGCATATGCACTTGATAAAGATGCCTGTTGATGTTTATTCAGCACATTCGCACCAACAATACAAATGATTGTTGAGACCCCCATAATTGTTGATGGAATATAATAAACCCATGCAGATTTAATAGCTTCTGTCTTGCTATATCCACATGGGTCTCCATCGTGATTAATTAAACTGTCTTTTTTAATCTTTTCTATTGCTTTTGGTGTTGCTATAACGGCAGATACAGTAGTTGCAACAAGTCCAGCAACTCCAAGACAGGTTAAAATTGTTGGTGAGCCTCTTTTCAGTTGTATAACTGATTTGTTAATGAGTTGATTGATTTTTGGTTTCATAATGGTTGTCTCCTTTCTTTATTCCATAGCTCGTAAAATATCCAGCACATTATCTGCCAGATTTATTGCTATTGAAAACATTAGTTGTGTGTCCTGTCTCATATGATAATATTTGCTCATCATGGATTTGAAACATCTGACAATTTCTTCAATTTCTGCTATTGACGCATTGTCTTTTGGATATAATTCAGACGATACATATTCCAGTAATTCATTTACTGACCATATGGAATAACTCGATTGCATAAACTCCTTGCGATGTCCGAATATCGTCGGAAATGATACATCCATCTGATATGTGTCACTTAATATCAGTTCAAGCTGCTCAATAGACATATGAACTCTCCTTTCCAGAAAAATAAAAGAGATTGCACTATCACGTATCTGATGTGGTATTGTTTTTCTTTTCGGCGTTTTTCTTACATCGAAGTTTCAATCCGATAACGCCCCACGTCGTCGTTAATGCTAAATATGAATTTATATTAACTGACTCCTTTACGAGTAGGTTTGCTTTCGTGTGCAATAGCCCCTTCTGTTCCTCGTCATTTACGTCTTTCTCTCATAATATGCCTTGTAAATTTTGCGAAGAAAATAAAAGAGAAATAGAATGGATTCGAACCATCAACCCCTGGTACAGTATATTGACCAGTGCTCTACCAACTGAGCTACTATTCCTCTCATAATATGCTTTGTAAATTTTGCGAAGAAAAAGAAAAGAGCCGCCATAAGCGACCCTAATCATCAGTTCAAACCAATACTTTTCAGTATGTTTATAAGCTCGTCCTTTCCAATTTCAGCATTTACATCGACATGAAGATGTGTCTTTCCATCTGCAATAGTTGTAGTGACCTCATTTAACTGAATATCAATGTCATATCCCGTTTTCTTATGTATCACCATTTTTAATACTTTTGAAATAATTCCTCTTGTAAATTTAGATACTATTTTCATTTCGTCCATGCTCCTTTTACTCCTTTCAAAGCTTTAGTTTCTCATAAAAGGAACTGTGATTTTAGCGAAAAGAAAGAGCCATTGCTGGCTCAATCTTTAAAATTTTGTTTGAGTAATTTATATACTAATTTTGCTTCATCTTCAGTTAAAGATACCATATCCCATCGTTCCATATTATCATCAGAATGTTCTCGGTCTTTCACCCCGATAATAAATGGACGATCACTTTGATCATCCTTGTTGTAATAAAAACTACAATTTTCAAATAGTAACATATAATCACTCTCCTTTCATAATACAATATGTAAATTTCGCTAAATATTGCGTCTGTCAAAGCATGTTTCCCATCTTTGTCTCTGTATTGGTTTCATTTTCAATGCCCACATAATTTGTCTAATGCTTACCGTTGGATACAATCCGTCCGTACACTCTCCTGCTCGTTCATCAAAAAATTTTTTGAACTTAGGATGCAAATATAAAGAATCTGTCAACCATGAATCAACCTCTGTCCAGTATGTAGTCTTTGTATCTGGATTAAATCTTTGCTGAATAACTGCCAAACCTTTATCACCAATTGTAAATAATGTACATCTGTCATACACCGGATGATTGCATATATATAATTTTCCATACATAGAAAGATAAATATCCGGTTTTTTATAATGGTATCTCATCTCTATTCTCCATAAAAAGAAAAGAGCCTTAGATTTCTCTAAGACCCTCTCCTCTAGCTTATTGCGTTTTTAATTTTCTTCTTCGGACTCATCCGCGGCAATACCCAGAACTTCCTCTCTGGTCGGATATAAATTCTCGTACTTTTCATCTCCTTCACAGCCATATTCCTCTAAATCAATGCTGTGACCACAATGAGGACACACTAATGTGTCTTCCCATTCATCTTCAAATTCCATTAATCCTCCGCACTCAGAGCAGATATATTCTCCGTCTGTCATTGCCTTTCTCTGTTTTTCATTAAAAATACTCATGCTAAATATCTCCTTTCAAAATTGACCTGCTCGCATACTTGTATGTCTAGTATACAAACTGGCGTTAATCTGTTCAAGAGATAAAGCTTTATTCTCTCATAAAGAGCAATGTATTTTTCACGTAAAAAAAAGAAAAGGAGATGCGTATAGAATTCCACATCTCCTATAGGCACGATTACCACTCAGCAGTAATTATTCTGCATTCCTTGCAATAATAAACTGACAGCTTGACATCAGCCTTTATGTCTTTATCCATATGATACTCAAATGTTGCTGTTCGATTGTTTTCATTCGTTACTAACATACTTTGAACTGCCGGATTTTCTCCATCATCAAGGTTGTCTATAACAGTAACCAATCTCTTATGCAAATATTCATTCTCATTGAATATGACAGTAAAATGCCATAAGCTTTCGTCATCACCACAAGGAATACTTAATGTAGTCTGATTTGTAGTAATTGGTACCTCCACATAGATTTTGTTCATCTAATTTTACCTCCTTTTCTGTTTCTCATAGTAGTAAATGTTATAATAGCGTAGAAAAAAAGAGGACATGCGTTGTACACGTCCCCTTATCAAAAAATCATTATTTCTTTGTTGGTCTAAAACGATTGATCAAACCTGTAAATGTCTTCGAGGTATATGTTCCTGTTTCTTCAAACTTAAATCCTTTCCTCATCCAGATTCCATAGAATATCAATGGCACCATTAATTCTGCCGCTGCTACACCTACTCTGAAATATCGCTCCTTAACCTGCTCTTCAAGCTGCCTCTGTTTCATTTCATCGTCTTTAGTGTTGGCTTCTCCTTCCATCACACGACGATCATACTTCTCATCCGCATCCCATTCGCTCTTGTTCTCCTCGATTCTCAGCTTGTACAGCTTTGCCAAATCATCAATAGCACTCGATTTTTCGTCAGAACCTGCTTTGAGTTCAGATAAGTTCTGAATCTCCGTTGCAATTTCCTCGTTCAATAAATCTTTAATATTTGGTTCGCTCATTTTGTGAAACCTCCTTTTAATAATTTCTTTCATAATAGAAAGTGTTATTTGTGCGAAATGTAATCCTCAATTTTCACACGTAAACGTACGGTTTGCTTCTTATAGATATCATCCATACCTCCTCGGTCTATTTCAAGAAATAAATAAGTTCCGCTATCCGGGTCAGATTGGTCAACCCTAAGCGAACCTATTGGCTTGTCCTTAAATATAAATCTTGATACAAGCAATCCTATAAGAATACCTACCAGTAACCAAATTAATGGCATATGCTCCTCCTTTCTGAAAACATTTTCCGGAATTTTCCCACCGGGCAATTTTTCAAATATCAATATAGTATGATTTCCAGTAACCTACGTACTGGATTTAACCTAGAATAAAAAGAAAGAGCCATTGCTGGCTCAATCTTTTAAAATCCTCTTTTAATTGTTTCTAAATTGTAATTTACTGCTAATTTTCTATTACGCCACATCATTTTCTTAATTTTCTCATTCAGATAAAGAGTTTCGTTAGCTTCTTTTAACATTTCTTCATCTCCTGTTAATTCAGCTATTAATTTATAGCCCTTTATACTTTTGTTAATTTTCTTAATTTTTTTGTAGGCTTTAATTCGCTCAAACATATAAATCACTCCTTTCATAAAGGCATATGTATTTTTTGCGAAGCTATCCTCGTTCCTTATCCAGCAACCAGAAAAATCGTCTGTACAAATCGTAGTAAATATCTTTGCAACATGGAATGTTTAATCTAGCTTTCAAAATATCATAAGACCAGCCTTCCGTAATACCCTTTAGTAAATACTCTGCCAATTCTGGATTTGTGAAATTAGCAACTCTTTCAAGCATGTTCATACGATCTGCATAATATGCTCTGGCTATTGCATACCTTGATGTCGGGTCATCAATATTATTGGTTATAACCCTCATCGCCAAATTCATAGTTTTTGTATTTGTGCCGTCTAATGCAGCATATGCTTTCTTCCATATAGGATATTGCAGGCAAAAATGCTTTAACTCGTAGTATCTATGTTTCTCTATCCAATATGGATTCTTTTCTGATAATTCAGCTCTTAATGTTGTTCCCATATAAATCTCCTTTGTGTTTATTACCGCCGGTGATTCTATTCTAGGTTAGAATTACACAATAGTAAAAACAACCTCGGTGGAACACTCACAAAAAAAAAAAGACAGTCCATGTTTTCACAGACTGCCCTTCGTTTTAACGCTTTACTAAAAATGATGGTATTTCAATTGATACTCCTTGAGAGTTGCATTTATCGATAGACATTTGTAATTCTCTTACTGCCAGATGCCGTAATACTTTCTGACACTCATCATAGTTCTCAAAATTTCCTTCTTTGAATTGTGTCATATACTGTTCAACCTCTAACCAGTATAAGAATGTATCCTCTGCTATGTTGTTTCCTTTTCTCTCCATGATATAAATCTCCTTTCATATAACTACATTTTTATTAAAGGTTTTCTCATAAGAGAGATTGTAAATTAAGCGTTCGCCATCTAGTCATAGTCATCTCGCAAGGATAATCCTCATAGTCTATCATATTGCTTGTTATTTTACCTTCTATAACTCCTGTTATTATTCTTGCGTCGTATTGTTTATAAGGAAAAATATTATTGGGAAGATTTCTATGTATACAATTACAAACTGGACATTTGAATCTTTTTACAGTAATGATAGACGCTTTACGATTTTTTGTCCGTACCATTCTTGAAACTTTATCATAATATTTCAAATCACTACCGCAGGATTCGCATATGTAATTCATCTTTTTCACCTCACTGACAAGGTTTATTATACATAAAAATTAAAGATAATGTAAAAAGAGTACCTCCTGGTTTCTTCGCCATTTGGTACCCTTGTATTCATTCAAGACATTATATTTAGTAAATAATTAGTAAAATATAAATTTATTGTAAACGTAACATCTATAAAGTCTTATTTTATGGTGATTGTGGAATAATGATAGGCATTTTAATCGATTATAGCTATCATTTATTATCTTGCCTTTCCGTATGCTTCGATTTTTCTATAGTACTGCGTAAAATTATTATCAGACATAGCAACTAATGATACTGCTTCTGATTCAGATATTTTAAATGTATCATTAAAAGCCTGTATAATCTGTGCTCGTGCTTCTTTCATCTGGTTTCCGACACCAAGACTGTTCGCTTCATTATAATATGTATCATATCTGGCAAGTCCTTTTACAAGTGCATTGATTGCCTCCGTTTTCATATCCATTTCCATATAATTCTGATATGATTCATACTGTCTTGTAACATATGTTATAAGCGTTGCCTGTCTGTACAATGTCTCATCACTCTTATTTAATTTCATTCCTGATAATGATTCATAAACTTTTGAATAATCACCATTTTCAAGATTTGTTTTTGCCTTTGAAATTGCTGTTGTATAGCTTACTGTTGTATTAAGAAGTGAAATAAGAACAATCACACTTGCAACAAGTGTAATAAATAACATTATGCTCTTAGGTTTTATCTTTAATATATCTCCAGGCTTTGGTTCCGGCTTTGGCTTTTTCTCTTTCTTAGGTTTTGCAGCTTTCTTAGCTGCTTTTGCATCCTTAGCCTTCTTTTTCTCAGCAGCCTTAACTTCTTTCTCTTTCTTGGCATTTTCTTTTTTAACTGCTGCTGCCGCCTGTTTTTCTTCTTTTTTCTTCTTCTGTTCTTCTATATCTGCAAGTTCAGCTTCTTCTTCCAGTTTATCCTCTTCAGCATTTTTCTTCTTCAACTGGGCAATACGATATTTAAGCTTAGCTATAAGCCCCTTTTTAGGTGCAATATTTTCGTCAAGATTATCTTTGTCACCATACATTTCCTTGATAAGCTGTACATTCTCATCTTTGCTTCTGTCTGGTTCTTCCGGCAAATCATTTTTTTCTGTCTTATCTTCCGATGTATCATCATAAATATCATTATTTACAGAATTTTCATCATCTTGATTGATATTATCAGCAATGTCTGCCCTGTTTTCATCAATGATACTTTCATTTTCCGGCTGTAACTCTGCCTGTGGCTCTGGTGCTGACTGTCTGATATCATCATCTTTTCTTACATCATCAACAGATTTTTTAGTTTTATTTGTCTTTACAACTTTTTGTTTAGACGACTTTTCTTTTTTTTCAATATCTAAATCTTCATCTTCTTCATCAAGATTCTCAAAGAAAACACTTTTTATAACAGAAAAAATATTATTTTTCTTTGTCTTTTCTTTTTTCTGTTTTTTCCTGCCTTTTTTTGATGATTTTGCTGAGTCAGCCGCCATCTCATCATTATCAACAGTATCAACAGCCATATTGACATCAGCTTTTTTTTCGTCAGCTTTCTCTTTATTATTCTGATTATTAATGTTGTCTTTTTCTTCCTTCGTGTCATCAAACAAATCATCAACTGATGATGTATCTGTTGTGACCTGCTCTATAATATTATCAAGCCCCATCTGTGAAAGCCTTTTCATATCATCTTCTGAAAGTTCTGGTTCAGAAAAATCCGGTTTTTCATCTAAGCTCATTTATTTTCTCCTCATTCTATAAATACTGCCATTTTAAACATTAAAATTGTATCATACAATAATCAATTTAACAATAAATTACTTTAAAAGCATATCTCGTAATTCTTCAACAAAATCCTTTGCATTCTTATTAATGCCACATGCCCTCTCCCCTATATTTTCAGGAAGCTGGTAAAATTCATCATTAATTCTATACATTTTACTTTTTTGATTGATAAAAACAATTTTCTCAAATGGCCATCTGAAAACATTCGGATGATTAAAATCCTCACCGAGTTCAATTATAAGCAATTCCTTATTTAATGTTGCCGACAGCCATTTATTATATAAATCCCACTGTTTTTGTCCGTTTTCTTCATTGTCAGCAAATGGAGCACATACTCTTTTAGGATTAACTTCTGTATTTTCAAAAATATTTTCTTTATTTGTTGTAATAATAAAATAATTCTTTTTATCTAAATAATTATTAAAAAAAGTTATTATCTCATTCATTGCAGATATTTCACCATACTTATCACTTGTAAGCTGCGAACCAATTCCTATTACAACCATCTGTGCTTCATTATAATCATTAATAAAATCTTCTATATTAAAATCTTTCAAACTTATATCTCCAATTTTTTATATACAATATGCTGCCACCAGTAATGTGACAGCATATAAAATACTATATCTTTTATTATTTCTGAGCATTAATCAGCTTATCAATCTCACCAACAAGCTGTCCTATTTCTGGTTTTGATAACTGTGCATTTGCACCAAGCAATTCACCTTTTGCTCTCATCTGTTCATTGATAAGAGATGAGAATATAATAACAGGAATATTCTTTAACTGCTCATCTGTTTTTATTAATTTTGTAAGACGATGTCCATCCATCTGAGGCATCTCAATATCTGTTATTATACATGCAATATCGTTAGGTACTGCACCTGACTTAACTTCCTGAAGGTAATCCCATGCTTCTTGTCCATTAGCAAATCTTGTAAGATTAACATAACCAGACTTTTTAAGAGAATTGCCTATCATTGCACCAAGAAGTGGAGAATCTTCAACTGAAATAACATGAGCCTGACTTCTCTCTCTTCCTTCATATTCTTCTATATCTAATACTTTAAGACCAGTTTCCGGACTAATATCTGATACTATCTTCTCAAAATCCAATATAATAATAAGCTGATTATCAATCTTAACTACACCTGTCGCAATACCACTGTCCTGAGAACTTACTGTACTATCCGGTGTAATTATGTCAGCCCATGATACTCTGTGAATACCAATAACTGTATGAACGTGAAATGCTACATTCAACTGATTGAAATTAGTTATAATAAACATATCTTTTTTTATATCTGGCGAAGGCTTTGCATTAATAACTTTAGCAAGGTCTACAACTGTAATCATCATATCTCTTGGCATAAAAATACCTTCAACATTAGGATGTGAATTAGGTACAGGTGTTACGACATGAAATGGAACTATCTCCTTTATCTTCGCTACATTAATACCGTAATGATTATTGCCAACTGTAAATTCCAAAACTTCTAATTCATTTGTTCCGCTTTCCATTAATATGTTAGTTTCCATATCTAAAATCCTCCGATTCACGTTCATTTCATTAATTTATTATAACAAGTTTTTGCAACTATTTCAACATAATTAAGCGTATAATTATGACTAATTCTACTTAATAATCTGCTTAATAAGTTCAGGTTTTTCACACTTTTTATCCACTATTTTATATGAATTCAAAATAATATTAATAACATCAATTTTTATCTCCGTTTATCCCACCTTTTCCGGCATTCCGCTTATTATTTATTGACGAAAATTTGTTCTTGCGCTAACCTTTTCGTGAAAAACAATGTTTGGGGGTAAACACTCATGCGGATTGGCGAATTTGACATAAACCGCGCCGACGGAAAAATACTGCTTAACGACATACGTCTTGATACCGGAATCCTTCCCCGCGGGCATAAACTGAGCAAAGAAGACATTTTATACCTCAAAATGACCGGCATCAGGAAAATCACCGCCGGAGAAATGGGCGTGGCCGATCTTTCGGCGGAAAACGCGCTTTCCAACCTGGCGCCGAGAATCGCCGGTAAAAACGTCGTTTACGTCACGCCGGAGCGCAATTTGTGCAAAATCGCCGCCGATCGCGACGGCATCTTCATCTGCCAGGAAAACCGGCTGTTGAAATTCAACCGTATGTCTTCCAAGGTTGTATTGAACACGATCGCCCCTTATCAAAACGTCCGCAAAGGCGAAGTCATCGCCGTTCTGTCGGTTTGTCCGCCGGCGCTGGAAGAAGAGCTGCTGGAG
>OJMG01000249.1_pt1 | contig 52077 bp, 29 predicted proteins | sample 1597141 | NCBI WGS metagenome assembly OJMG01 (sample SAMEA2452119, study PRJEB22498) | human gut metagenome | biome: human feces; feature: human gut; material: feces | place: Australia | collected 2012 | reverse complement strand
TAAGTGGTGCACTTTTCAATTGGTGTGGTGGTGCATTTTTCAATTAGTATATACAGTAAATACGATACTCCGGGATATGGTTGGCAATTAGCCCATGGAGCGACGGCATTAACCGAATCTTGGCAAGCCTATGGTTTTGTCTCCAACAATCACTTTATGTTGGGACACTTGATGGAATGGCTTTTCAGTGGTTTGGGTGGTATCCGTCAAGATGAGGCATCCGTTGCATTTAAACATATTGTTATCAAGCCGTCTCCGGTAGGTGATGTTCGAAGTGCCCGCACGTCCTATGAATCTCCTTATGGAACAATTGTCTCAGATTGGAAAGAAACAGATGAAAAATTCACTATTCGGGTAGAAGTTCCTGCCAATAGTTCTGCATCTGTCTATTTACCAACAACACAGGTTGATCAAATCACTGAAAGTGGGATAGCTGTAAAAGATCTTTCCTCTGCTACTATTCGTCAGGAAAAAGGTTATACAGTTGTCACTGTTGGTTCTGGAATTTATGGGTTTGAAGTGAGGAAATGAGTTGGATTAAATATGTCATTTTTGAAACTTTTAAAATCATTTTTTTAATATCATACAAAACTCTTGATCTTATCTTTGTGAAAAAATAATGAAATTCGTGTTTATGAATAAATAATAGAATAATCAAGTCTATTTTTATTTAAAGCAGAAAATATAGGTTGTGTTTATAATACCATGTTTAATTAATAAAGATGTAAAAATATGAAGAAAAGATCAATGAGGAGGGATAAAATACATTTACTACCTCTATGTCTATTTTTAAGTTTGTCGCCAAGTATTCCTTTGGCTGCAATTGGAAAATCTTCAACAGATCGAGAAGTTGTAGCGGAAATAACGCAACAGAAAAAAGTAACAGGGGTTGTAATGGATAAAGCCGGCGTGCCAATTATTGGTGCTAATGTATTAGTAAAAGGAACAACGAATGGGACTATAACTGATATGGATGGTCATTTTTCTTTAGAAGCTCCTAACAATGCGACTTTACAGATTTCTTATATAGGTTATCGTACCCAAGATGTTGTTGTGGGTAACCAGAATTCTCTGTCTGTTAGATTGTTAGAAGATACAGAAGCTTTGGATGAAGTGGTTGTGGTCGCTTATGGTACACAAAAAGCACGTTCTGTAACTGGTTCTGTTAGTCGTTTGAAGGAGGAAGAAATGGCAGATATACCTGTTGCTAATATGGCATATAAGATGCAGGGAAAGATGCCGGGAGTTCAGATTACTCAGGCTAATGGAGAACCAAATGCGGGAATGGCAATTCGTATTCGTGGAGCGGCCTCTATAAACGGAGGTAATAGTCCATTAATAGTTGTAGATGGTTTTCCGATCTCTGGTAATGGTGGAACCGGATTGGAATCAATAGCTCCGGAAGAAATAGAAAATATTTCAGTTTTGAAAGATGCTGCATCAGCATCCTTGTATGGATCAAGAGCTGCAAATGGAGTAATATTAGTGACGACTAAATCTGCCAAAGAGGGAAAGACTGATATTGATTTTAGCGCGTATTTTGGTGCGAATCAGATTTCTAAAAGAGGACGTCCTGACGTTATGAATGCTCAAGAATTCGCTCAATTTAAAAAGGAATATTATGAAGATGCTGCTAAGTATGAAGGTTATACAGGTGGAGTTCCTGAATGTTATCAGCATCCTGAAACCTTAGGTGAAGGAACGGATTGGTTTGATATCCTTTTGCAGACAGCTTTGACTCAAAATTATAATTTAAGTTTAAATTCAGGTAATACTAAAGTAAAATCTGCGATTAACTTAAACTATAACAGACAAGATGGATCTATTATAAATACTTATTCTGAACGTTTTGCTGTACGTGCTAATAATACGTATGCTGCATCTGAACGTGTGAAATTTGGATTAAACTTCTCTGGATCATATACAAAAGGTCGGTTAGTTCCAGGTTTGGGTGGAGGACGTTACATAATAGGTTCTTCTTTCTTGATGGATCCTCAGTTAAAACCACAGAATGATGATGGAACTTATCCTGTGTCATTTTCTCAACCAGGAATGTTTGCCAATGCGAATTACTATCTGGTATTGAAAGAGCGAGAAGATTATAGTCGAACGATGAGAGGAATTGTAAACGCATTTGCAGATGTGAATATTATCGATAATTTAAAATATCGCTTAAGTGCAAATGCCGATTTATCAAGTTCACAGAGTGATTCATGGGTACCCTCAGAAGCTAATGGTGGAATGTTTAGTGCGCCGCCTAATCCTGCTGTAGGCTCTTATGGTACAAGTCGTTCAGTCAATTGGTTGATTGAGAATACCTTGACTTGGAATAAAACTTTTGCAGATAAGCATAATGTCGATTTATTAGTTGGTTATACTACTCAAAGAACTGATACACAAAATGCAACAATTAATGCATCGAATTATCCGGATGATGAAGTAGGTTGGTTTAATGTTGCTACAACGAAGGTTGGAAGTGGAGGAAAGAGTGCTTGGGCAATGATTTCCTATTTAGCGCGTGCAAATTATGATTATATGGGGAAATATTTGTTATCTGTTTCTTTCCGACGTGATGGGTGCTCTCGTTTTGGAGCTAATGCTAAATTTGCTAATTTCCCATCAGTATCACTGGGTTGGTTAGCTTCTGATGAAGCATTTATGGAACAAATAGATAAGTTGAGCTATTTGAAAATTAGAGGAAGCTATGGAGTTGTTGGTAATTATAATATTGGTGATTATAACCATTTAGCAACCGTAGGAACTGTTAATTATGTCTTTAATAATGGTATAACATCAGGTCGCGCTTTAAGTCGGATTGGAAATTCTGAATTAACGTGGGAAACGACAAAATCAGTAGATGTTGGTGCTGACCTTGGTTTATTTAATGATCGTGTATTCTTTGTATATGATTATTATTGGAAAACGACTGATGGGCTGTTGTATCAGATAGATATTCCTTATTCTTCTGGTTTTGGTGATATTCAATCAAATATTGGAGAATTTCGTTTTTGGGGGCATGAATTAAATATTGAAACTAAAAATCTTGTTGGGGATTTTAAGTGGAATACTAGTTTAAATTTGTCTTTTAATAAAAATAAAGCTATTAGATTAGGTACTAATAATACTCCTATTGGAGGAAATAACAATCAGGAAGATTATAACCGAACAGAGGTTGGAAAACCATTAGGATTATTTTATGGATATGTTTATGATGGGGTATTTATGACTCAGGAAGAATATGAAGCTGGTCCTAAGCATGCTTCGTCCATGGTTGGAACTGTCCGGATGAAAGATTTGAATGGGGATAATATTATTGACAATAGTGATAGAACTTTTATTGGTGATCCTAATCCTGATTGTCTTTTTGGTATGACTAATACTTTTTCATGGAAAAACTTTGATGCTAGTCTTGTTTTTACAGGATCTTTAGGTGGGGACATCATTGATGCTACCTATGAATGGACTGAGAATCTTGATGGTTGCTTTAATGTACGGAAAGAAGTGGCAAATAGATGGCGTTCTGAAGAAGATCCAGGTGATGGTGAAATTCCAAGGACAAGGACTGGTACGACGGAGTTATTTCGTTTTACAAATTCTCGTTGGGTATTTAAGAATAACTATATAACGTTGAAAAATTTCACGGTAGGATATACAATTCCTATTAAGAAAAATCCTTATGTAAAGGGTATTCGAGTTTATGGAAGTGCTCAGAATTTATTTACTATTGGGTCATATCCAGGAATGAATCCAGAGGTTAATAATAGCACTAGTGGTTTGTATCAAGGTGTGGATAAAACAGCATATCCTGTTTCTCGAATCTATACTATTGGATTAAATGTTAAATTCTAAAACAAGTATTTATGCGTAAGATTAATTTTATATTGACTGTTGGTGCATTGTTTTTGTCGTCTTGTAGTAATTCATTCTTGGATCTGACAGATGAAACGACCATCACTTCAGAGACATTTTATAAAACGTCTACTCATTTTGAGCAAGCGATAGTTGCTTCATATACTGCAACTAGGAATATCGCTTTAGATGGTATTTTTATGGATGAAATGCGTTCAGATAATACATTTTATACACGGTATAGTGGAGATAGAGGACCTTATAATTCAACAGAAAAAATAGCTTTATTTTTTGATGATGAAACAGTAAGTTGGGCTCCTGATAGATATAATAATGTATATGCATGTATCGCAAGATTAAATACTATTTTAGGAAGATTGGATGCTTCTGAGTTAACAGAAGAAGAGAAGCAAACTGTTAGGGCTGAATCCTTATTTTTACGAGCCTATTATTATTTTGATCTTGTGACACATTGGGGTGGAGTTCCTTTAATGTTGGAAGAGGTTTTGACTGAAGCTGATGCCTTTAAGGCGAAATCTACTGTAGAGGAGGTTTATAGTCAGATATTGGCTGACGTTTCTGAGGCTATATCGATTGGTTTACCTGTTGCAAGTACATTTCCTCAAAGTGGTAGAGCAACTATGGGAGCAGCTAAAATGCTAAGAGCTTATGTATATATGTCTCAGCCTAGTTGGGATTATAAAGCCGCAGAACAAGATTTACTTGATATTACAAAAATGAATTATGCTCTTTTAGATGATTATGCTTCTGTTTTTGATCCTGCTAATAAAAATTCAAAAGAGTCCATTTTTGAGGTACAGTATATTGAAGATGGAAGTACGGATCAATACAATACAATTCCTTGGCGTGTAATACCCAAATGTAGTAATAATGATTTTTTAATGGGAATTGCAGGGTCTAACTATGCAGGAACAAGCGGAGGCTGGTGTGTTCCGACTGAAGAGATGATAAATTCTTATGAAGAAGGGGATAAACGTTTAGATGCTTCTATAGCAGTAGCTGAAGGTGTAACAGATGCATCAGAACAATTTACATGTGAAGCTGTTAAGACTGTTTCTGATTATCAACCTGCAACAGGAAAAAGTTATTATTATTTCATTCGTAAATATTATCATCCGCCTTATCAATATAGTTTAAGAGCTCATGATAATTTCCCAATTTATCGTTATGCAGGTGCTCTTTTGTTATTGGCTGAGAATTTGGTGAAACAAAATCGTAATGCTGAAGCGTTGCCATATGTCAATCAGGTTCGAGCTCGTGCAGGGTTACCTGCGTTAACACAATTGACGGCTGAAGATGTTGCTAATGAAATGAGACATGAGTTGGCTTTTGAAAATCACCGTTGGACTGATTTAATTCGAACTGGCAAAGCAATTGAAACAATGACGGAATTTGGAAAAACAATGAAATCTTTGTATCCGTGGATTTTGCCAGCAGAATTTGATGTAAAAGAAGAACGTTTAGTTTATGCATTTCCTTTAAGAGAAATTCAAGTAAATTATTTGTTGGAACAAAATCCTGGATATTAACAGAAATACTAAATTAAAATAATATTAAGGCTGGTTATAAACCCATTTAACCAGCCTTTTTCAATGTAAAATATCATTATTTGAATTTTTTATATCAAAAATATAAATGGTGAATAGATAATATTTCTTACGTTTGTTTATATCGTTAAATTTAATCCTATGAAGATACAGAATAAATATTATGTCTTATTTGCAACCTTATCCATAAGTCTATATGTTCTTTTGGCTTGTATTGATAAAAAAGCTATGCGTGTAGATTCATTTAAAGATCTGGAAGCTGGTTTTACGAATCCTTCCTCCGATTATCGGACAGCTCCATTGGCTGTGTGGAATAGTAAAGTGACGAATGCTGAAGTAGAAAGGACCATTCAGGAATTGAAGGATGCCGGTTTTGGTGGCCTTTTTGTACATCCTCGTCCCGGTTTGATTACGGAATATATGTCTGATGAATGGTATTCGTTGTATAAGCATGCCATTAATTATGCCAAGGAAAAGGATATGAAAGTATGGATCTATGATGAAAATTCATATCCGAGTGGTTTTGCCGGAGGACATGTCCCGGAAGAAATGCCGGAATCATATAATCAGGGACAAGGCTTGGCTTTAGAAAAAGTAAATGTTTTGCCTGAGAATACGGCGGATTATTTTATTTGTTTGAAAAAAGAGGGAGAGAACTGGATAGATATCACCAATAAAATTTCTTCTTATAGAAATACCGAGGGTGAATATTATTTATATAAGAAAACTTATTATGGTCGTTCTGACTGGTATGGAGGTTATTCGTATGTAGATGTGATGGTGAAAGGTGTAACTGAAAAGTTCTTGGAAGTAACCATGAAAGGATATGAAAAGATTGCTAAAGAGGACTTTGGTAAAACACTTCCCGGTATCTTTTCGGATGAACCAAATATCCAGACATCGGGCGGTTTACGATGGACTCCAGATCTGTTTTCTGTATTTGAACAAAAATGGGGATATGATTTAAAACCTTTATTGCCTTTGTTAGAAGAGGAAGTCGGAAACTGGAAAGAAGTCCGTCATAATTATATGGAAACATTGCTACAACTGTTTATTGATCGTTGGTCAAAACCGTTTCATCAGTATTGTGAACAGAATAATCTGAAATGGACGGGTCATTATTGGGAACATGGGTGGCCGTATATGAACGATGGGCCGGATAATATGGCTATGTATGCCTGGCATCAGGTTCCGGCAATTGATATGCTATTTAATCAGTTTGACGAAAAGAGTCCGGTTGCTCAGTTTGGAAATGTAAGAGCTGTAAAAGAATTAAGAAGTGTTGCCAATCAAATGGGATATACACGTACCTTAAGTGAGACTTATGGCGGTGGCGGCTGGGATGAAACATTCAAGGATTTTAAACGTCTGGGCGATTGGGAATATGTGTTGGGTGTGAATTTTATGAATCAACACTTGGCACACATGACGCTGACTGGAGCCAGAAAATATGATTATCCACCAGTCTTTACATATCATTCTCCCTGGTGGTCATCTTACAAAGAGTTGAATGACTATTATGCTCGTCTTTCATTAGCTTTAAGTAAAGGAAAGCAGAATAATCAAATTTTAGTCATAGAGCCGAATTCCACTTTATGGAGCTATTATTCACATACAAAGAGTAGTCCGAGGTTAATGGAAATTGGTCAGGCCTTTCAGTCTTTTGTAACAGACTTAGAAAAGAATCAGGTTGAATATGATTTGGGGTCTGAAAATATTATCAAAGATCATGGGGTTGTAGAGGATGGAAAATTTGTTATTGGTCAGGCGGCTTATTCTGTGGTAGTTTTACCTCCGATGATGGAAACTTTGAATAAACCAACATTTGATTTGTTGCGGAAGTTTGTGGAAAAGGGTGGTAAATTAATCTGCTTTTCTACTCCTAATCGATTAGATGGAGCAGAAGATTCCAAATTATCTGAATTACTATCGGCTCAGTCAGTAATTTCTGTTCCCGTGTTAACCAAAGAGGTTATACAGGAGTATTTTGAGAATAAAGATTGTCTGTTCACATTTACGGGAGGTGATTTATATCATCAAAGACGTGAATTTGCAGATGGAGAATTATTATTCTTGGTAAATTCTTCCATGAATGAAGTTACTCGAGGAACAGTTTCAATGAAAGGTAAATCTGTTCTTAAATTGGATGCTATGCGGGGGGAAATATATGAATACCCGGTAGAGCAGAAAGAAGAAAATCTGTCTGTGTATTTTGAATTGGAACCAGCTGGTAGTTTATTGCTTTATTGTAGCCATAAGACTTTGAATGGCTATGAAAAAGAGCCAGTGTTAGCGGGTAATACTAAGTTGATACCGGAAGGCGATCTGCAAGTAAAACGATTGCGGGAAAATGCTTTGACGATAGATTTCTGCGATGTAACAATCAAAGGAAAGACGATTAAGAATGTTTACTTTGCTCATGCAGCCGATGCTGCTTTTCGGGAATATGGTTTTGTCAATGGAAATCCATGGAACACATCTGTTCAATACAAGCGGAATATATTGGATCGAGATACTTTTACTACAGGAGGATTTACAACTTCCTATCATTTTACAGTAAAAGATAAATTTGATTATTCAACGATGAAATTAGTTGCCGAACGTCCGGAAATATTTAAGGTAAAAATAAATGGAGAAACATTATCTGCTACTCCTGGAACTTGGTGGTTGGATCGTTCATTTGGCGTTTATGCTATAGGTGATAAGGTAAAACAGGGTATCAATACGATTGAGATAAGTGTAAGTCCAATGAGTATTTATGCCGAGATAGAACCTGTATATGTGATAGGCGATTTTTCTGTTGTACCGGAAAAGAAGGGATGGAGTATAACAACGCCTGTTGAGAAACTGACGTTGGGAAGTTGGAAAGAGCAGAAGCAACCTTTCTATTCATGGGAAGTATCTTATACAAAGGAGTATAAGATAGGTGATATAAACAGACCTTCTGCAGTACAGTTAAATGCTTGGAAGGGAACAGTGGCAGAGGTATATGTAAATGATGTGAAGGCCGGAATTATTGCCTTTGATCCTTATCGTCTAGACATTACTTCCTTATTAAAGCAAGGAAAGAATATTGTTGAAGTACGAGTCATCGGTAGTCATAAGAATTTATTAGGTCCGCATTACAATAATCCTGCACTAGGACTTGCTTCTCCTTGGCATTGGAAAAATATCAAACAGCAGATACCTGGAAATGAATATCAAATGTGTGACTATGGTCTGATGGAAGATTTTGATGTGGTTGAGTAATTAGTTATATTCAGATTAAATTTGGTACAGACTTAATTAGATAGAAATAGAATATGAAAAGAGTATATTTATTATTGGTTATACTGGGCAACTTCTTCGGCAGTAATACGTTGGAAGCTCAAGAGGAAACCGGAAAATGTAGACCTGTTGATTTAAGATGTGAACATCTAATCCGTCCCTTAGGAATTGATCGGGCTGAACCTCGTTTTTCTTGGCATTTGGAAGATGAAAGAAATGGAGCCAAACAACTGTCATATCGAATTATGTTGGGAACGGATTCTGCTGCATTAGTTAGAAACAAAGGTGTTATTTGGCAGGAGAAGAAGAATAGTGGGCAAATGCTTACTACCTATAAAGGGAAAGCATTAAAGCCTTTTACTCGTTATTATTGGAGTGTTACTGTGTGGGATCAGAACCGTCAGGTATCAGAACAAACTATATCTTCTTTTGAAACGGGATTTTTGAATACTGCACTATGGAAAGGCTGTTTCATTTCGGATGGAAAAGATATCGAATCACGTGAAACTCCTTATTTCCGGAAAGAGTTTATCTTGAAGAAGAACGTAAAATCGGCTCGAGCATACATTGTTGCAGCAGGGCTGTATGAATTATCTTTGAATGGTTCTAAAGTAGGTGATCATTTCCTGGATCCTGCTTTTACGGATTATGATAAAAGGTTGTTGTATGTTACTTATGATGTTACGCATTTACTCCATGAAGGAGAGAATGCAGTAGGTGTGATTTTAGGAAATGGGTGGTATAATCATCAGCCTGTGGCGGAATGGAATTTCCATAAAGCACCTTGGCGAAACAGACCTTCTTTCTGCTTGAATATTCATGTTCAATATACGGATGGAACAGCGGATATAATTACTTCTGATCGTAGTTTCAAGGTGGCAGCGGGACCTATTACATTTAATGCTATTTATGTTGCCGAAAATTATGATTTTAGAAAAGAGTTTCAAGGTTGGAATACATTGACATTTGATGATTCTTCATGGAAACAGGCTGTTGAAGTATCTAGTCCATGCTCTAATATTGTTTCTCAATCTATGCATCCGATACGAAAAACAGAATTTAGGAAACCTGTATCACTTAAGAAATTGAGTGATACACTCTATTTGTATGATTTTGGACAAAACTGGTCAGGAATAACAGAGTTCCGTGTGCAAGGACAGCCGGGCACGAAAGTAAAACTGCATCATGGAGAACAATTGGACTCTCGTAGAAAACGTTTATTTGATGATAATAATACACAGTTCTACCAGAATGTCAAGGAACCTTTGAAATATGGAGTTCATCCTGTAGATGAAATATTTGCGACGGATGTTCTTTGGTTGGATGGAAAGGAGAATACATTCTCCCCGCGTTTTAATTATAAAGGTTTCCAGTATGTTGAGGTGTCATCAGATAAGCCATTGGAATTAACGAAAGATAATATGACATCTTATTTTATTCACACAGATGTTCCGGCTAGTGGCTCTTTTGAATGTTCGGATTCATTGATTAACCGTTTGTGGAGAGCAACCAACTATTCCTATTTATCGAATTTGGTAGGTTATCCGACTGATTGTCCGCATCGTGAGAAAAACGGTTGGACAGGAGATGCTCATTTGGCTATGGAGACAGGTTTGTATAGTTTCGATGGAATAACCTTCTATGAGAAGTGGATGGCTGATCATCGAGATAATATGTATGGTAACGGACAATTGAGATGTATTATTCCTTCTGGAGGTTGGGGTGGCGATATTGCAGATTGGACTTGTTCGGTTACAATTATTCCATGGACATTGTATGAGTTTTATGGGGATATGACTTGCTTGAAAGACAATTATTCGACTATGAAGAAACATACGGATTACTGGTTGAGTAAATTCCCGGATGGTTTGATTACGGATGCTTGTTTAGGAGATTGGATTCCTTATAAGTCAGTCGCAAATCGAGAATTGACAGCATCTATTTATCATTATAAAAATGTTGATATTGTGAGTCGAACGGCCCAATTGCTTGGCTTTAAGTCAGATTATGAATATTATAAATCGGAAGCTGAAAGAATTAAGGATACTATAAATCAGAAATTCTTGAATAAAGAAACGGGTATTTATGCCAATGGTTATCAGACAGAATTGAGTATGCCTTTGTATTGGGGAATTGTTCCAGAAGATTGTATTCAGAAAGTAGCAGAACAATTGACAAAAAGAGTTAGTGAAGATCGAGATCATTTGGATGTTGGAATTATGGGCTGTAAGACAATCTTGAATGCGTTGACGGAAACTGGTAATGTTGAGCAAGCTTACCGAATGGTGACACAACAGGATTATCCTTCTTGGGGAAACTGGTTGCGGCAAGGTGGAACTACCTTATTTGAGAACTGGGATTATAATGGTTTGGCTGCTGGTTATTCCCAGAATCATATTATGTATGGAGAAATAGGAGCTTGGTTCTATAAGGCATTGGCCGGTATCAATGTTGATCCAGCTCAGCCAGGATTCAAGAATATACTATTGAAACCTCATTTTGTGGAAGATCTTGATTATGTAAAAGCCTCTTATAAATCACCCTTTGGCTTGATTGTTTCAGAATGGACAAGAAAGCAGGGTAAGGTTGAATATAAGGTGGTTATTCCTCCTGGAGCAACTGCTACCTTATATTTGGACGGTAAAGGTGAAGCGAAGCAATTATCTTCAGGAACTTATAAATTTAATATCTAATGATGAAGACTTCGATTATTTATTGGGTAAGTATATTCCTTTTGGCTGTGTTGGGTGCTTGTTCTTCCCATCCGTCTTTAGTTGTGAAGGAGTTACAGTGTGAGAAGTTGGTTAATCCTTTGGCGATTGATCATACGAAACCGTATTTGAGCTGGCAGCTTGAAGCGAAAGATAATGGCCTTTGTCAGTCGGCTTATCAGATTCTGGCAGCAACTGATGAAGATTTATTGACAGAAGAGAAGGCTGATTTGTGGAATTCCGGTAAAGTTGAAAGCCCGGAATCTGCCTGGGTTTTGTATCAGGGAAATGAATTAGCATCAAAGCAATTTGTTTACTGGAAGGTTCGTGTTTGGGATGGCAATGATAAGGCTTCCGACTGGAGTGAGACGGCTTGTTTTGGTATTGGATTATTACATCCGTCTGACTGGAAAGCTTCTTATATTGGAAGTGATACGCTTTCAGGGAAACCGCAGTCGCCTTTACTTTGGAAACATTTTCAGTGGAATCAAAAAGGAACAAAGGCTTTCTTGCATGTCAATTCTTTAGGGTATCACGAAGTTTATCTGAATGGAAAGAAGGTTGGTGATGCTGTTTTGGCTCCGGCTGTTTCTCAATTTGATAAACGGTCTTTGAGTGTTACGTATGATGTGACTGATTTATTGGAGAAAGGAGAGAATGATTTCGTTCTTTGGTTAGGGAAAGGTTGGTATCAGGATGGACTTCCGGGCGTAGTGAATGGTGGTCCGTTTGTTCGAGCTCAGTTGGAAGAGTTCGAGAATGGTGAGTGGAGAACGAGCTTGATTACAGATTCTACTTGGAAAACGCGTGAAAGTGGTTATGCTTCTACGGGTACATGGCGGCCTTGGCAGTTTGGAGGAGAAGAAATTTCGGCTGATCGATTATTGCCTGCTTTGGATAGGAAGACGCTGAATTCCGTTGATTGGAATGCAGCAGTCTTGGCCGATATTCCTTTACATAAGGTTTCTCCCCAGATGGTTGAACTGAATGGTTTACGAGGACAGTTGCATCCGTTGTCATGTAAGGCTTCCGGAGATTCGGCCTGGATTTATGATTTAGGGACAAATCTGACAGGCTGGACGAAAATACAATTTCCTCCATTAGAGAAAGGACAGAAGATACGAATCAGTTATTGTGACTTTCTGGATGATAAAGGAGAATTCCGAGATCATTTGTACGAAGATTATTATATCGCTTCCGGTGCTGATTCGGCTGAAGTCTTTTCCAATAAATTCAATTATCATGCCTATCGTTATCTGAAACTGACAAACCTGAAAGAAGCCCCGGCCTTGTCGGCAATTACGGCTTCATTAGTACATACTAATTATAGTGGAGAATCATTCTTTGCTTGTTCGGATAAGGATTTGAATGCTATTCATGATATGATTCAATATACCTTACGTTGCTTGACATTGGGTGGATATATGGTGGATTGTCCGCAAATAGAACGATTGGGTTATGGTGGTGATGGTAATGCTTCGACTCCTACGGTGCAGACTATGTTTAACCTCAGTCCTTTGTATATGAACTGGATGCAGGCGTGGGCTGATTGTATGCGTGAAGACGGAAGTATGCCTCATACAGCTCCGAATCCGTATGCCGCAGGTGGTGGCCCGTTCTGGTGTGGCTTTATTATTACGGCTTCCTGGCAGACCTATCTGAATTATGGAGATCGGAGATTATTGGACCGTTATTATCCGTATATGCAGAAATGGTTGGAATATGTGGCTCATTATACAGTAGATGGTTTGTTGAAGAAGTGGCCGGATACTTCTTATAGAAACTGGTATTTGGGTGATTGGGCAACTCCGGTTGGTATTGATCAGACAAATCCGTTGTCTGTTGATTTAGTGGATAACTGCTATATTGCGGTTTGTTACCAGACCATGAGTAAAATTGCTTCTTTGCTGAATAAAGCGGATGACAGTCGTGGTTATAAAGCAAAGTATGATGCGCTGACGAAACGGATACAGGAAACCTTCTATGATGCAAAAGGAAACACTTATGCTAGCGGAACACAAATTGATTTGGTGTATCCGATGTTGTCTGGAGTTACGCCGGATAATTTGAAGGAGACAGTCCTGAAGACTTTGTATGAAGTGACGGCGAACCGTTTCCAGGGACATCTGGCAACAGGTTTGGTTGGCATTCCGGTATTAACCGAATGGGCCGTTAAGAATGGTCAGGCCGAATGGATGTATCAGATGCTAAAGAAACGGGATTATCCGGGTTATTTGTATATGTTGGATAACGGGGCAACTACTACTTGGGAGCATTGGAATGGAGAACGCAGTCATATTCATAATTGTTATAATGGAATTGGTGCCTGGTTCTATCAGGCATTAGCGGGAATCATGCCGGATGAAAGTAAGCCGGGTTACAAGCATATCTGGATTAAACCTCAGGTGGTGAATGATATTTCGTGGGTTCAGGCATCCAAGGATACACCTTATGGTTTGTTGAAGGTCAGATGGGAAAAGAAAGAGGCTTCTTTCGTATTGGATGTGCAAATACCGGTTGGTACTTCTGCATCCGTTGCTCTGCCATTCCCGGCTGAATCTGTTTGTGTAAATGGTCAGCCATCGCAAGGTAAAGAGGTTTTGGAATTAGAGTCGGGTAGTTATCAGATAGAATGTTCCCGATAGTTGAGGGAGAAACGTAGTATTGCGTCGGGTATTAGCGTAGCGTTGCGCTAACACTTGGCGCAATGTTGTGTTAAGACCCGACGCAACCTTACGTTGACACCCGACGCCGTGTTGCGCTTATGTGTCACGTGGAATAACGTTTTCTGCTTCTTGCTGATTGAGTTCGGAAAAGCTCTGTTCAGGAAGTGTTGAATTCATTTGTGGGTGAATCCTATGGAAAAGTCGTCAGAACTGAATAAATATTCGTACATTTGTCGGAAACCAATAAAATCAAATGTGTTTATGGCTAAGTATAAACGGATTCTTTTGAAGTTGAGCGGTGAATCGCTCATGGGTAGCAAACAATATGGTATTGATGAAGTACGCTTAAACGAATATGCTGAACAGATCAAGGAAATAGCTGAAATGGGTGTTCAGATTGGTATCGTTATCGGTGGAGGTAATATTTTCCGTGGTTTAAGTGGAGCATCCAAAGGATTCGACCGGGTGAAAGGTGATCAGATGGGCATGCTGGCTACGGTTATCAATAGCTTGGCATTGAGTTCTGCGTTGACGGCTTTAGGCGTAAAAGCAAAGGTGCTGACGGCTATCCGTATGGAACCGATCGGTGAATTCTACAACAAGTGGCGGGCTATCGAACTGTTGGAACAAAGTTATGTAGTCATTATGTCGGGCGGAACCGGTAATCCTTTCTTCACGACTGATACGGGTTCTTCGTTACGCGGAATAGAGATTGAAGCAGATGTGATGTTGAAGGGAACACGTGTAGATGGTATTTATACGGCAGATCCCGAGAAAGATCCGACGGCTGTGAAGTTCTCTGATATTACCTATGACGAAATCTATACACGTGGTCTGAAAGTGATGGATTTGACGGCAACGACCATGTGCAAGGAAAATAATTTACCTATTATTGTCTTTAACATGGACAAGAACGGAAACCTGAAGAAAGTGATGGATGGTGAAGACATCGGTACGTATGTGCATAATTAAAGATACTTTTTCTGATACGTTTTTATGAAAAGAAATAGGACGCATTCCTCGTTGATACTTATCCCTGTTATGTTATCTTTCTTTGTAATGGGATTTGTGGATCTGGTAGGAGTTGCGGCTAATCACATGAAAGTTGACTTTGAATTGTCGGACACAATGGCCAATTTGTGTCCGGCAATGGTCTTTTTATGGTTTCTGTTGTTTTCGATACCGGCAGGAATTCTGATGAATTATATCGGACGACGGAAGACCGTGCTGTTGAGTTTGTTTATTACGACAGTCTCCTTGCTCATTCCCTTGTTGCGTTATGAGTTTGTCATGATGCTGATTTCATTTTCGTTATTGGGTATTGGCAATGTCCTTTTACAAGTTTCATTAAATCCATTGGTGTCGAATGTCGTGTCTGAAAGACATTTGGCAAGTTCTCTTTCCCTGGGGCAATTTATCAAAGGTATAGCTTCCTTCCTGGCGCCGTTAATAGCCAGTTGGGCTGCGCTGACCATGAATGAATGGCGTGAATTATATCCGGTTTTTATGTTGATTACCCTTGTTTCTATCATTGGTCTGGGATTTACATCCATCGAAGAACTGGATGATTATTCAGAAAGTGATTCTCTGAAAAGTTATGGGAAACTATTGAGTAAACCATTGATTCGTTTGGTCTGGATTGGTATCGTCTGCCACGTAGGAATCGATGTGGGAATTAATTTGACAGCCCCCAAACTCTTTATCGAACGCTTGGGCTTTACGGTTGCAGATGCCAGCATGGCTGGTAGTATCTATTTCCTTTCCAGAACGGTTGGATGCCTGATCGGTGCAGTTGCCTTACAGTATATGGCGCCGGACCGCTTTTTCCGTTGGAGCGTTTTGGGATTGCTGTTTGCTTTAATCGGTTTGTCGTTTGCCTTCACATTAGAACAATTGTATGTAGTACTGCTGGTTTTGGGTGTTGGTAATGCCAATATCTTTTCCATCTTGATATCTAAAGTGCTGAATGCTTTCTCTGACAAGAAGAATGAAGTATCCGGATTGATGATTACGGGCTTGTGTGGCGGTGCTTTGTTCGTTTTGCCGATGGGAATTGTTTCCGATTGGATTGATTCGCAGGCCGGATCGCTGATCATATTGGGTGTAGGAGCCTTGTATCTGACTTATTTGTCCGGTTATTTTAAGAAACATCCTGATTTGCCATAAGAGTAGTCTTTGTGGCATGGGATTTTCGGTTATAGGACAAAGAGTTGGATGTTACTAACATTCTGAAATAAACAGGCCTCAAAAAAGGACTTGCGGCTTGCAAAGTTTAAATTCTTTTCATTACCTTTGTTTATAATTAAAAAATCAAAAGATAACTGGCTTTAGAATGAAAGAAAAACGGAGCTGGTTGGCAGAAGAAAAAGCAAGGAAGAAAATTAATCTTGATAATAAAAACGAATAAAATTGGTATAGATATGGTTGATACAAAGAAGTTTGTGAAAGAAGCAGAAGAGAAAATGGAATCTGCTATCCTTTATTTGGATGAACAGTTGGCTCGTATCCGCGCAGGAAAGGCGAATCCGAAAATTCTGGATGGAATTCGTGTTCCTTATTATGGCAGTATGGCTCCGTTAAGTAATGTTGCTTCCATCAATACTCCGGATGCGAAGACAATCGTCATTACGCCGTGGGAAAAGAACTTGATCAAGGAAATCGAAAAGGCGATCTTGAACTCTGAAGTTGGTATTACTCCGGAAAACAATGGTGAAATCATTCGTTTGGGTATTCCTCCATTGACTGAAGAGCGTCGTCGCCAGTTGGCAAAGCAATCTAAGCAGGAAACGGAAACGGCGAAAATCAGTATCCGTAACGCCCGTCGTGATGCAATTGAAGCTTTGAAGAAGAGTATCAAGACAGACGGTGTTCCTGAAGATGTGGAAAAAGATGCAGAGGCAGAAGTTCAGAAAGTTCATGATAAGTTTATCAAGAAAGTAGATGAACTGTATATTGCCAAAGAAAAAGAAATAATGACGGTTTAATGAAAGGTTTGGTAATTAAAAATACGGGTAGTTGGTATACCGTTTATACGGAAGACGGAAGATATGTTGAGAGTAAGATCAAAGGTAATTTCCGTCTGAAAGGTATTCGGACTACCAATCCGGTGGCTGTTGGTGACCGGGTTGAAATAGAAGAAAACCGTGAAGGTACGGCGTTTATCTGTCAGATTGAAGACAGGAAGAACTATATTATTCGCCGTGCATCGAATTTGTCTAAACAGGCGCATATCATTGCTGCCAATGTAGACCAGGCGATGCTGATCGTAACGGTCAATTACCCGATTACCACGACTGTTTTTATTGATCGTTTTCTGGCAACAGCCGAAGCTTATCGGGTCCCGGTTAAACTGGTATTCAATAAGATTGACCGGTATAAAGGAGAAGACTGGGAATACATGCAGGGCTTGATTCATTTATATACGACTATCGGTTATCCGTGTACGACTTTATGTGCCAAGACCGAAGAAGGATTGGATGGATTAAGAGCGGATCTGAAAGATAAGATTACTTTGCTTTCCGGTCATTCGGGTGTAGGTAAATCTACAATTATCAATAAACTGATTCCGGGCGTAAGTTTGCGTACGGGTGATATTTCTGAGTATCACAATAAAGGTATGCATACAACGACCTTTTCGGAAATGGTGGCATTGCCCGAAGGTGGTTACCTGATTGATACGCCGGGTATCAAAGGGTTTGGAACCATCGATATGGAAGATGCGGAGATTTCACATTATTTCCCTGAAATATTCAAGATCTCTGCCGGATGTAAGTTTAATAATTGTACGCACCGTCATGAACCGGGTTGTGCGGTATTACAGGCTGTCGAGGAACATTATATTAGCGAATCGCGCTATAAAAGTTATTTGAGTATCTTAGAAGATAAAGAAGAAAGTAAATATAGGGAAGAATATTAAGTTGTATTCTTTCTTTAGCTTATAAAACTCCCGAGTTTCGTTTTCAAAAGTCATGAACTTTAAAATCGGAATTCGGGAGTTTTAGAAATAACCCTCATCAAAGTATAGGATCTTTAATAGACAATGAAAATGAAAAGTTTTACCTTATTGCGTATCGGTTTGTATGTCTTGTTGGCATGGGTATGTGGCTTCCCGTTGTTTGCACAAGATATAGTTCATAAAGCTCCGGCTCCTTTGTATCGTGATCCGGTAACAGATGGTGCGGCCGATCCGGTAGTTGTTTGGAATCAGGAAGCCAAAAGCTGGTGGATGTTATATACCCAGCGCCGGGCAAACTTGGATGCGCCGGATGTGGCGTATTGTTATGGAACGAAAATTGGTGTGGCCGAATCGACAGATCATGGACAAACCTGGGTGTATCGGGGAACATTAGATTTGGAATTCGAAGAAGGTCATAATACATTCTGGGCTCCTGAAGTGGTTTATCGGGATGGTGAATACCACATGTTTGTGGCTTATATCCGCGGCGTTCGTAGTCATTGGGGCGGAGACAAGCAGATTGTACATTATACCAGTCGTAATTTGTGGGACTGGAAATGTGTGGGTCCGTTGAAATTATCGTCCAATTCGGTGATCGATGCTACGGTTTATCAGAAGCCGGATGGTCGTTGGCGTATGTGGTACAAGGATGAAGCGGCAGGATCGCATACCTTGATGGCGGAAAGCAAGAATTTGCATGACTGGTCGGCATCGAAGGTCGTTATCGACGGTGATGCTCACGAAGGGCCTAAAGTATTCCGTTTCCGTGGATACTTCTGGATGTTGACGGATGAATGGAAAGGTCTTCGCATCTATCGTTCCAAAGACTTGGATAAATGGGAAAAACAAGGCTTGATTTTAGGAGAAGCAAGTTCGAGACCGGAAGATACACCCAGTGGTGCTCATGCTGATGTGGTTGTTACCAATCATCGGGCTTATATCTTTTATTTCACGCATCCGGGACGAACTAGTCATAACGAGGCGCCTCTGGGTGAAAACGGTGTTTTGCCATACGACTTGCGCCGTTCGTCTATCCAAGTGGCTCAGTTGGTTTTCAAAGACGGCACATTGACCTGCGATCATGATGCCGATTTTGAATTCTATTTACCCGACGAAACAGAATAAATTCATTGAAAGCATATTGAAGTCATGCTTTATTCCTTTCAGAATACGGAAGGAAATAAAGCATGACTTTTTTGTTTTTACTGTTTTAGTCCTGTCTTTTCTTCATTTATTCTTAACAAACTAATTAATTCACATTAGTGAATTAATCAATTCATAACTATGATTCAATTAATTCATATAGGTGATTTATTTAATTCACATTGGTGAATCAAATAATATATCGTATGTTTTTATGAGTTTCCTATTGTATAAAGATGAATTTCTGTTGTTTAGAAAGGAATTGTAATCAATGAAAACCTGGAAGATAAGTTGGATATGGAGATCAGGGTTTTATGGGTTAAGTTGTTTTTTAGGAAAATATCTCTATTTTTGCAATAAATACCCAAGGAATATAGGAATGCAGACATGGAGCCTATAGAAAAGTGGAATCGGTTTATGGCAGGTGATGATAAGGCTTACGCTAGTCTTTACGAAGAATACGTACAAGACCTGTATCAATATGGGCTGTGCTTTACTTCGGATACAGAGCTGGTGAAAGACTGTATTCAGGATCTATTTGTCTATCTGTATGCCAATCGGAGCCATTTAGAGATATCCTGTCAAGTTAAAACCTACTTGCTGGTTTCCTTGAAGCATAATATTTGTAGAAGTTTATTGCGTAGCCAAAAGTACGATTCCATAGAGGAAGAGATTCCTTTCCTTGCTGAAATGAGTGTGGAAGACCAATTTATTGAAGACGAATCCTTGCATAATGAAACTCATCAGGTACAAAAGATGCTTTCAGTTCTGACACCTCGTCAGAAAGAAATTATGTATTACCGCTTTGTCCAGGAGTTACCTATGGAAGATATATGCCGACTGATGGATTTGAATTATCAGTCGGCCCAAAACTTGATTCAGCGTTCCCTGAAAAAAATACGCGAAGCGTGCGGAGATTTGTTCTTATTTCTGTGTTTTATTTATCCGGAAAAATTTTTTATTGATTTTTGAAAAAAAGTTCCTTTTTACTGAGTATAAAAATCCGGTCTCTTACTCTTATAAGCAAAGCAGGATAAAAAATGAATAAGAACTATACCGGATATACCGCAGAACAATTGTTGAATGATGACTTCTTCATCCATTCTGAATTGCATCCAACGGAAGAAACACGTCTTTTTTGGTTGGATTTGGAACGGACAGATTTGTCATTGGCAAAAGAAATACGGATGGCTCGTATGCTCATGAACCGTTTCCGGCAAGATGTAAATCGTCCACTTCTTCCGGCATCGGAAGTATCGGACCTTTGGAATAAGATTCAACGGGAAAATCAGCAAAAGAAACGATTCCAGTTATTCCGGTATGGTATGGCGGCTGCCGTTGCGGCTATTCTTGTTCTAGCCTTGACAATACCTTATTTATTACCAGAAAAAGAAATTGATTATCAAACGATCATTGCTGATCTACCGGCGGAAAAGGAACAAGATGAAGTTCAGTTAGTCTTCTCGAATGAGGAGAAAGTATTGATATCTGAAGAGGAAAGTAAGATTTCTTATGATGAAAAAGGTGAAGTGCGCGTCAATTCAGAAAGTGTACGGAAGCAATCCGTCCAGCATAAGAACGAAGATGAAGTCCAATTGAATAAGTTGATTGTTCCGGCAGGAAAACGTTCTTTTTTAACTTTATCAGATGGAACAAAGCTTTGGGTTAATTCGTCGACTAAAGTTGTATATCCACATTTATTTAAAGGAGATAAAAGAGAAATCTATGTGGATGGCGAAGTTTATTTAGAGGTAACACGGAATCCTGACAAACCATTTTATGTAAAGACAGGACAAATGTCAGTTCGGGTATTAGGAACCAGTTTCAATGTTTGTGCTTATCCTGAAGACAATCAGCAACAGGTTGTCTTGGTAAATGGAAAGGTGGAAGTACAGTCGCAGGCACATACGGCAGAAGTATTGGCCCCAAACGAATTATATGAATATGATAAACAAACGGAAGAAACTTCCATAAAAGAGGTGGATGCCACAGATTATATCTCTTGGAAAAACGGGTATTATCAATTTGCTGGTCAGCAATTATCTGTTCTTTTCAAGCGTTTGTCTCGCTATTATGCAGTATCCATTGTGTGTGATGAAAAAGTAGGAGCTTTAAACTGCAGTGGTAAATTGGATTTGACAGAACAAGTAGACGATGTTTTGGAGAATTTATCCAAAGCGGCTCCAATTAAAGTAGAACATGATCATGAACAAATAATTATTAAGTATGAACCTTTAAATTGAAATGCCTATGAAATAAGAATAATCTAATGCCAAAAAAGTAGGCCGAACAATACCCCCATATTGATCGGCCCGAAGAAACATTTACGCTAATAAAAGTATTAACTGTAAAATCAATACAAAGATATGAATATCTATTTAAAACCAAAAATATTTAGAGCATTGAAACTAAGTATATTATGTCTAATACTTGGAGTGGAGGCAGGTTTTGCAACAGAAAGTTATTCACAAAAAACGACCTTCACGATCTCCGTTCAAGATCAATCCGTCAAGGACGTATTTGATTATATCGAACAACATAGTGAATTTATCATTTTCTATTTAGATGAAACAATTGATGTAAATAGAAAAGTATCTGTTAATCTGAAAGATCAACGGGTGGAAAGTATCTTGTATCAGTTATTCAAGAATACAGATGTTATGTATACCATCAATGATCGGCAGATACTTCTTTCAAAGCGAAAAGAAGTGACAGAAGTCGCTCCCGTTGTAGCTGTTGTGCAACAGAAAAAGAATACGGTTACAGGTGTTGTGTTGGATCCGATCGGTATGCCCGTGATTGGAGCCAATATCATGGTAAAGGGTACAACGAGTGGAACCATTACAGATATGGACGGTAAGTTCTCTTTGGATGTGGATAAAGATGCAACATTGGTTATTTCTTATATCGGGTTTGCAAGTCAAGAGATAAAAGTTGGTAATCAGACAAAGTTATCAATATCGTTGAAAGAAGACTCGGAAGCATTAGATGAGTTGGTAGTTGTTGGGTATGGAACACAGAAAAAAGTAAATTTAACTGGAGCTGTGTCGCAAGTTACGTCAAAAGTTTTGGAAAATCGACCAATTACCAATTTAAGCCAAGGTTTACAAGGAACCGTCCCAAATCTAAATGTAACTTTTGATGGAGGTAATCCTAATGCAGAAGCAACATTGAATATTCGTGGTTTGGCATCAATTAGTGGTGAAGGGAGTTCTCCTTTAGTATTAGTTGATGGTGTTCAAATGAATATGAATATGGTAAGTCCAGAAGATGTGGAGAGTATCTCTGTATTAAAAGATGCTTCTTCTGCGGCAATCTATGGGGCACGTGGTGCTTTTGGTGTAATTTTAATTACAACCAAAAAAGGAAAAGGGGAGCATAAGCCTACTATAGAATATTCTGGAAGTGTTCAATTTAATACACATACTTATTTACCGGATTTATTGAATGCACCTGATTATATGCTTGCTTCAAATGAATCTTCATTTAATCAAAGTGGAAAACAGAAATATTCAGATGAACAAGTTCAATGGGTAAAAGATTATTACGATGATCCTGTTAATAATCCGGTATATCATGTAATGGAGAATGGTAAGATATTTTGGAATTCTAATAATGATAATTATGCCCAAATGTTACAGACTTGGGCTCCAACACATAAACATACAGTTAATGTTAGTGGTGGTAGTAAGAGTGTACGTTTTTATGCTTCTGCTGGATATATGAATCAAGAAGGAATGTTTCAGGATGCTACAGATGTTTTTAAACGTTATAATTTTTTGAGTAATATTTTAGCTGATTTGACATCTAACTTTAGAGTAGGGTTCAAAGCGTCTTACACACATACCATTTATGATTCACCACATCCATATTCAACCAAAGGAACTAATTGGTGGGAACAAATGACTAGAGGAGAGCCGCAAATATTGTATCCTATTTCAACTCCTGCAGATAGTCCGGTGGGAGCGGGAATTCCAACTGCACATTTTTATAATTTCTTGACTAGTGGTTCAAGAGATGTAACTAATAAAGATTTAACTCTTTTGACAGGAAATGCAGAATGGGATGTAATTAAAGGTTTAAAAGTGAAAGGTGACTTTAGTTATCGTTCAATAAATGATCGACAAAAAAATATTCAAAAAGAATTTTATTTTATAGGAGATTCTTGGACTCCGAGAAATAGTGCGACTTTCCCTTCTTATATTGCTATGCAAAATACAAGAAGTAACTATTTTGCTGTCAATGTTTATGGCGAATATTTAACTTCTATATTAGATAAACATAATATCACTTTATTAGCAGGTTTTAATCAAGAATGGGAAACATCTAGACAAGATTATACGAAGAAAGAGGAGTTAATTTCTCAGGAAATACCTTCTGTGAGTTTAGGTACAGGAAAAGTAACTACAACAGATCTGGAATATAGTTGGGCGATTCGAGGAGCATTTATGCGTATCAAGTATGATTATATGAATAAATATCTGTTTGAAATGAATGGACGTTACGATGGAACTTCAAAGTTTCCACATGATACGCGTTTCGGCTTTTTCCCATCTTTTTCGGTGGGTTGGAGAATCTCTCAAGAAAAGTTTATGAATTCAACAACAGGTTGGTTGAATGATTTGAAACTTCGGGTGGGTTATGGTTCTTTAGGAAATCAACATGTAAATGGATATTATCCGTATATTTCGACATTTACGATAACCCAGCAAACTCCTTTTATTATCAATGGTGGATTACCAATATCTGTTGCTGCTCCAGGATTAGTTGCTCCTGATTTAACGTGGGAAACTGTTAAATCATTGAATTTAGGTTTAGATTTTACAGTGTTAGATCGGTTAAGTGCTAGTTTTGATTGGTTTGATCGTAAGACTTTGAATATGTTAACTGCTGGAGATAAATTACCTGCGGTATTGGGAACTGCTGTTCCACGGCGAAATAATGCAGATATGAAGACTTATGGTTGGGAATTGTCTGTAAATTGGCGTGATCAGTTAGAGAATGGTTTTTCTTATGATTTGGGTTTGATACTTTCAGATTATCAAAGTGAAATCACTAAATTTGATAACAATCCGAATAAACTGTATGAGGATTATTATGTTGGCAAAAAAATAGGTGAGATTTGGGGATATGAAACTGTAGGTATCTTTCAGACAAAAGAAGAGGTGGCAGATGCTGCAGATCAAAGTCAGTTAGGAAATGGACAAAAATGGGCTCCGGGTGATACACATTATGCTGATTTGAATAATGACGGAGTTATAGATTGGGGTGATAAGACAGTAGATAATCCTGGGGATACGAAGATTATTGGAAATAATACGCCTCGTTATCAATTTGGTATTACAGCAAATTTAGCTTGGAAAGGATTTGATTGTAACGTATTTATCCAAGGTGTTGGAAAGAGGGATTTTTTCCCGACAGGAAATTATTTTTGGGGACAAATTAATAATGCAACTGCTGTAGGTACATACGAGGTGTATAAAAATGCTTGGCGAGAGGATAATCCTGATGCTTTATATCCGATGTGGAAAGCAGGATCTGGATATAATATTCAAACTCAAACACGTTATTTACAAAGTGGTGCATATGCCCGTTTGAAAAATTTTACATTAGGCTATACTTTGCCATCACAATTAACGCATAAAATATTATTGAATAAGGTTCGAATTTATTTTTCTGGACAGAATTTATTTGAGATTACGAATATGCGTGGAAATTTTGATCCGGAAATTATAGGTAATGTTGGAGAATATTATCCACTTCAGCGTTCAATTTTGTTTGGTTTACAACTTTCACTTTAATATATTATGAATATGAATTTAAAAACAATAATATTAGTAGGTGTCGGAAGTTTCATTTTAGGAACTCTTTGTTCATGTAATAATGATTTTATGGATCGATTTCCAACAACGGAGATTAGTGATGAGAACTTTTGGAAATCAGAACGGGATATGGAACTATATTGTAATGGATTATATACCTTTATAGAAGGTCATGCTAGCGGATATACCATTAGCCCTATGCTTTCAGGTGATAACCAAAGTGATAATATGGCTCCACAAGATTATAATAAAATAGCAGCAGGCGAACATATTGTCCCTGCTAAATCGGGTGGTTTAGAATGGAATTGGGAGTTTGTTCGAAAATGTAATTATTTTTTAGTACGCTATGATCAGGCAGAGGTTGATCAAGTTAAAAAAGATGCATATGCGGCCGAAGTTCGTTTCTTTAAAGCATGGGAATACTTTAATAAGGTGAAACGTTATGGAGATGTTCCTTGGTTATCAAAAGACTTGACTACGAATTCTGAAGAATTGTATGCTCCTCGTGATCCTAGAACGTTAGTGATGGATTCGGTGTTAGCCTGTATAGATTGGGCAATTGAAAAATTACCTACTAAACAGAATGCAGTTCAAGGGCGTATTAATCGAGATGTAGCATTAGCCCTTAAAGCTCGAATTTGTTTACATGAAGGTACATTTCGCAAGTATCATCAATTAGGTGGTGAGGAAAAATTCTTGAGGGAAGCAGTAGCTGCTACAACTGTTTTGATGTCAGAAGGAAATTATTCAATTCATAATACAGGTAATCCGGAGTGGGATTATCGCTCTTTGTTTTGTACCTTGGATTTAAAGGACAATAAAGAAATGATTTATTATAAAGTGTATGAATTAGGATTATTAGGAAACAGAACAAGTAATTTAGTAGAAGGAGGAGAATCTAATTTAGGTTATAGTGTGACGAAATCCTTGGTGGATGCTTATTTATGTAAATGTGGAAAGCCAATCTCATTATGTAAAGAGCATTTCTTGGGACATGATAGTATTCAGGCTGAAATGCTGAATCGTGATCCTCGTTTGACGCAAACGGTTTGTTATCCAGGTAAAGATTTACAACGTAAAACAATGAAGCCTTCTATTCCGGGTTCTAATATTTCAACGGGGAATATACCAACAGGATATCAAATCATTAAGTATTGGGTAGATGATCCAGCTGAATATTTACGTTATCAACAAGGTATTTTGGATGCTCCCATATTTCGCTATGCAGAAATTTTATTGATATATGCTGAGGCAAAAGCAGAATTAGGGGAGTGTACACAAGAGGATTTAGATAAATCAATTAATTTATTACGTAAAAGAGCAGGAATGCCGGATATGATTATTGCAGATTTAGTAAAAGATCCGATGTCTGATTTTCCGAGTTTACCGGTATTGTTAGATGAAATCCGTAGAGAACGTCGGGTTGAATTTGCAATAGAAGGTATGCGGTATGATGATTTAATGCGTTGGAAGGCTGGAAAATTATTAGAGAAAACAGTTCGAGGTATGAAATTTGTTCAATCTCAATATCCAACAGTTGTTGTTGGTAAACATATTGATGTAGATAAAGATGGTTTTATTTTGCCATATTGGAATATTTTACCGAATGGACGGACTTTTGATGAATCTAAACATTATTATTTCCCTTTACCAACAGAAGAATTAGTCATAAATAAGAACTTAAAGCAAAATCCTGGTTGGGATTAATTGTTTTAGTTTATATTATCCAGTCATACAAGACAGAGTATGACTGGATCTGTTGAATTACATAAATAAAATTGCAGATAGAATGAAAAGTAGGAATATGTTAATGGCAATAATGGGTTTATTGCCAACTATTAACGGTTTAATATATGCAAAACAAAAGCCCAATATTGTATTTATTTTTGCTGATGATATGACCTATAATTGTATGGGAAATATAGGAGAAGATGAATTACAGACACCCAACTTAGATGAATTGCGTAAAAATAGTATGTATTTTACACATGCGTTTAACCAAGGAGGTTGGCATGGTGCTATTTCTGTTGCAAGTAGATCAATGTTGGTGACTGGTCAGTATCTGTGGAAGGCAAAGGCATTGGTTGAGGATAAGCAGAAAATGAGAGACGTTAATGATTCTAAGCCTATATTTTGGGGACAATATATGAAGAAGGCAGGGTACATAACCTATATGACAGGTAAATGGCATGTAGCCGTAGATGCTTCTAAAGTATTTGATGTTGTGAACCATGTTAGAGGAGGAATGCCAAATCAATCAGATCCAGGCTATGCATATTCTGATAAAAATCCAATAGGTAGAAAGTTTATAGAAGGAGAGGAAGATGATTGGAAGCCTTATAAAAAAGAATATGGAGGTTATTGGGATGGGGGTAAACATTGGAGTGAGATAGTTGGTGATGATGCAGTAGCTTATATACATGAAGCACAAGAAAAGGAAGAACCTTTTTTTATGTATTTAGCATTTAATGCACCTCATGATCCTCGACAGTCTCCAAAACGTTTTGTTGATATGTACCCGTTGGATAAAATAAATATTCCAGAGAATTTCATGCCAGTTTATCCATATTATAGAGGTATTGGTTGCGGGGAAGATTTGAGAGATGAATGGTTAGCTCCGTTTCCTCGAACAGAGTATTCTGTAAAAGTAAATCGTCAGGAATATTATGCTATTATTTCTCATATGGACGAACAAATAGGCCGAATTTTAGATGCTTTAAAAAAGTCAGGTAAATATGATAATACCTATATAATATTTTCTGCAGATCATGGTTTGGCTGTTGGAGATCATGGTTTAATAGGAAAGCAGAATATGTATGATGCAAGTATGCGTGTCCCATTAATGATCTCAGGTCCAGGAATTACTAAAAGCGTGTGTGATGATTTAGTTTATTTACAAGATGCTATGGCTACCTCATTAGATATTGCAGGTAGTGATTACTTGGACCAAATAGATTTTAAATCATTACTTCCAGTGGCAAAGGGAAATATTAAACATAAAGGAATATCTGTCGAAAAATCAGTTTATGGGGCTTATATGGATTTACAACGAATGATTAGAACAGAACAATATAAGTTGATAATTTATCCAAAGATTAAAATTGTCCGTTTATATGATTTGAAGAATGATCCAAAAGAAATGACAGATTTAGCAAGACTATCTTCATATAAAAAAGTAATGGATGATTTGTTTCAACAATTGTTGAAAAAGCAGAAAGAAGTAAATGATCCATTAAATATAGAGGATGCTTTTATTTCTTTTTTTGCTAAAATTGGTGGAAATTAAACAAATTAGGCCGCCAAGATCATAGAGCTTATTGAAATTTAGTTTTGTCAAAGAATTCTTTAAGAAGGTGCTATCTGTTAACGATACTCCTAATATCTGAATACTTCATACATGGTTATATATAATTTAATATCGTGTTGGATGATTTCCTGATGGTAATTTGCACAGATGATATAATAGATTTAGATACGTACAGCGTTTTTGGTTGTTTTATCTTTAGGTGTTGCTTAAGCCATTAAAAATAGTTCAATTAGCCATGTGTATAAGATACTGCAACTTGGAGTGTAGAAAGATGGAATCTATTTGTTATGCAAGGTAAACTCTCGATGTAGCCCATTTGCCGTAATACTAAGATACTTGTGATAATGCTTATAAGGATAATATCCTATAAGGTTAACAACTGTATAAATAATGTATTTTTCTGGTGTTTTGTGTTATTATTTAATGTTTATGTATTATAGATTCGTTATTTGGTCTTACAGATTGGGATGTTTGTGAAGTAGTCTAAACATCATCGAAAGGAGTGATTTCAGCAGATGAATTACTTAACGTATTTATCTATATTATTGAACTTATTTCGATTTAAGAAAAATACTATTTGAATAAAATATACTTAAGGCTTTGCGTAGCAATCTGATATTTATTGTTATGAAGTTTGAATTCAAACTCTGTTCACCTCAAAATTCATAACGGTAAACTGAATTTCAATTACTTCAAAGATCTATTTTTGAATTTAATATGGTATTAATAATTATTTAAAATAGTATGAAATTGAATTTTATGTTTATTTTTTTGGGAATAACATCTTGTTTTTCAGTTTTTTCTCAAAAACAACCTAATGTAATTCTAATTATGGCAGATGATTTGGGTTGGGGAGATGTTGGTTTTAATGGGAATCAAATCATTAAAACCCCTAATTTAGATCGATTGGCAAGGGAGGGGGTTGTCTTAGATCGTTTTTATGCAGGAAGTGCAGTTTCTTCTCCAACAAGAGCTAGTGTATTAACGGGGAGAAATCCATTCCGTATGGGGATTTTTCATGCTAATATTGGAATTTTGAGACCTGAGGAAATAACGTTACCTGAATTGCTACAGCAACAGGGTTATATGACTGGACATTTTGGGAAATGGCATTTGGGAACATTGACATATAAGGAGAAAGATGCTAATCGAGGAAGGGCAGGAAATACAGCCTTATATAATGTTCCTGCAGAACATGGTTATATAGAATCATTTGTGACAGAATCAAAAGTTCCCACGTATGATCCCATGTTTCAACCACAGGAAAATAATGGGCGTTTTTGGGATTATTTACCCCATCCAAAAGAAGGGAAAACTTATAATACCTTCTATTGGAAACATAATGGGGAAAAGGAGACAGAAAATTTAGAGGGAGATGATAGTCGAGTTATTATGGATCGGGTTCTTCCTTTTTTATTGAAAAGTAGTCAAGCCAATCGGCCTTTCTTTAGTGTAATATGGTTTCACACACCTCATTTACCATGTGTAGCAGGACCTAAATATGCGAAAATGTACGAACATTATTCACTGGAAGAACGAAATTATTATGGTTGTATTACGGCTATGGATGATCAAATTGGTCGTTTAGTGCACTTCTTGAAAGAAAAGGGTCTTTATGAAAATACGATCCTTTGTTTTTGTAGTGATAATGGACCAGAAGTAAAAACACCTGGTAGTGCATTACATTTACGGGGACGAAAGCGAGACTTATATGAGGGTGGAATACGCGTTCCCTCTTTAATTGTTTTTCCTTCGCAATTAAAAGGTGGTGTACGAACAAACCATATTGCAGGGACAGTTGATTATTTACCGTCTATAATTGAATGGTTAAATTTGCCTCAACCTAATTATGAATTGGATGGAGAATCTTTAGTCCCTTTTCTGAAAAATTCAGCTGAACGAAATAAACCGATGGTTTTTGCAGTCCAAGAACAAGGAGCTGTTATAGAACAACAATATAAGTTAGTTTGTAACAAAGGGGTAAATGAACTATATGATATTTCAAAAGATCCTTCAGAAACAACAGATTTATCTTTGGAATACCCCGAAATAACAAAACGATTGCGGGCTTATTTGGAACAATCGTTAAAGCAATATCAACAATCTTTTGAAGGGCAAGAGTACGGTACACGTTCATATCATAAGGTAAAACAGGCTTGGCATAATGTTTTACAAAATATCGATGTGAAATAAATTTATGATATATAATAAACATATAAATTTGCAATACTTCGGTAATTTTTTACCGAAGTATTGATTATTATTTTCTCGGATTTCTTACTAGATAAATATTAATTAAGGATGGAGATTTATTCTATATTAGAACATAGGCTGCTGAAAGAATCTTGTATTTTACTGTGTTCATTAACGCTAAAAGTTTATTGAAATAATTTTTTGTAGAAGGATTCGTCCTAATAATTACTTAGAATACCTTGTTCTAGCTTGCTAGAATGAGGTATTCTAGTTTATTGGGGGAAACATTTATTTTCTTATCTTATTTTAATGGTTAAAAGTTGTATATATCTTAATTTATATCGAATATTTCCTATATTTGCAGATAATAAACCATGTATTCATATTTGAAACTAGTATCATGAATGGTGAGAATAACTCTGCAGCTGAATTCAACTATGCAATTCCGATGTTGAAGAAAGGTTTTGATATGTTGGAGATAATGACTCATTATCCGGAAGGAATTACTATGCTTGAGATTACGCAAGCTATGGGTTTGTCGAAGACAACCGTGTATCGTTTATTAGGTTCTTTACAGCAGATGGGATATGTGAGTAAGAATGAAACAAATGCGAGGTATCATCTAACGAAGAAGTTGTTATGCTTGGGATTGAAGGCTTTGGGTGAAGCCAATCTGGTGGAACTGTCACTTCCTGTCATGCAGGCTTTACGGGATGAAATTAAAGAAAGCGTTATGTTAGGTATTTTGATGAATAACCGGGTTGTCCTATTAGAACAGGTGATCGGTTCTCATAATTTTACTTTCTTACTTCGTTCGGGAAATAGTTTCAACCTACATTCTTCGGCACCGGGTAAAATATTCTTGGCTTATACAAAGAATAAGATATTACAAGAGCAATTACTTGATTCGATCGATTTTCAAGTGTATAATGAAAGGACAATTGCTTCAAAAGAAGCGATGTTACAGGAAATAGAAGAAGTGCGGTCTTTAGGTTATGCTTTGGATCAGGAAGAAGAGATGGCTGGTGTACATTGCGTAGCGACGCCAATCTTTAATCAGTTTGGTATGTTGATTGCTGCATTATGGACATCTGGCCCTTCAGGGCGTTTACGGAAAGAAGATTTTCCGGAAGTGGCTAGAAAATTGCAGGAAGCATCTGATTTGATCTCTTTGAAATTGGGATATGCCGAATAAATGTAGAATAAGAATAAATGTATGTCAAGATGAAAAACTTTGAGTATTATAATCCGGTACGTGTGATATTTGGAGCCGGAGAAGTCAGCCGTTGTGGTGAAGAAGCCAAAAAATTAGGAACTAAGGTTTGTTTGGTCTCTTATAAAGAGTTGTCATTTCTAAAGCCTTTGTTGGAACGGATAGAGGAATTATTGACGAAAGAAGGATTGTCGGTTTATTCTTTTTATGAGATAGAAGAAAATCCGGAAATTACGGTGGTTGCAGCTGGTGTGGACTTATGTCGTAAACAAGGGATTGATTTGGTGATTGGCGTAGGTGGTGGAAGTGCCATGGATGCAGCGAAAGTAATTGCTGCCGGAGTTTATTATAAGGGCGATTTATGGCAGATGGTGTATAGTCGGCATAGTGTCGTATCCGCAATTTCCCCGGAGAAATCGTTGCCAACCATGATGATTCCTACTTTACCGGCTACTGGTAGTGAGATGAATTTATGCGCGGTAGTAAGTAATCGGGCATTACAGGAGAAATCGTATATTTGGGCTCCTTGTCTTTATCCGAAGACTTCCATTATTGATCCGGAATTGACAGTTTCGTTACCTCCGTTCCAAACGGCGTGTGCGGCAGCCGATACAATTTCTCATGTGTTGGAAATTTATCTGAATGGAGAGGATGACAGTGATTTGCAGCATTATTTCCAGGAAGGAGTAATGCGGACGGTTATGGATAATATTGATAAGGTATTAGCCGATCCGAAGAATATATCAGCTCGTTCTCATTTGCACTGGGCTGCTACTTGTGCGATCAATGGCTGGGCTTCTCCGGGAGATGCCTGGACTCCGATTCATCAGGTCGGACATGTTTTGACCGCTTTGTATAAGGTCCCTCATGGAGCCTCTTTGGCGATATTGATGCCCGCTTGGATGGAAGTAATGTATCCTCGGAAGAAAGATATTTATTTCCGTTTTGCCACGCATGTGATGGGAATCTGCCCGGATGGAAAAAGTCAGGAAGAAGTGATTCGTGAAGGTATAACAAGCTTCAAGGCGTTCTTGAAGCGGATTGGTACGCCATTGTCATTGACAGATATGCAGGTGAAGAATCCGGATATACCCTTAATCGTACAGCAGGTGGTGAAGATAAGCTTTGGCAGTGACGGCTATTTGGCTTGTAACCCTCCGGTTTCACAAGAGGATATTATCGAAGTATTGAATAAAGTATTATAGGAGAACTACCATGAAACATTCGTTATTCTTATCGTGTTGTTTGGCGGTATGTGCGGCGGGCGTTTTTCCCGTTATGGCACAGACTTTTTCCAATGGATTGCCGGCCAAGCAGATTGTCCTTTCACAAAAGGCGCGTGAAGTCTTGAAGGGAAAACAGATTCTGTATATCGAACGTGAGCAGTATGCTCCGGATCATCACAATACGGCAACTTTGTTTCAGCCGGGTGAGATTAATGAGGCGAGTTTTGCTCCGGGCGGAGCGATGCGTGTATATGATGTGGATTCCGGTAAAATCCGAACATTGATAGAAACAACTGAAGGCGTTGTGCGTGATCCGGAAATTTCGTTCGACGGACAGAAGGTTTTATTTTCAATGCGTCAGCATCCAAAAGATTCTTATCATTTGTATGAGATGAACATAGATGGTTCGGGTTTGCGGCAATTGACGTTTGCGGAAGGGGTGTCGGATATTGATCCGATTTATTTACCGGATGGGAATATTATCTTTACTTCTACCCGTCAGCCTAAATACTGTATGTGTAACCGTCATATCATGGGAAATCTATTCCGGATGGAAGCGGATGGAGCGAATATTACACAGATAGGTGTGAGTACCTTGTTTGAAGGTCATGCCTCGTTGTTGAGTGATGGTCGTGTCTTATACGATCGTTGGGAATATGTGGACCGTAACTTCGGCGACGCGCAAGGATTATGGGTCGTGAATCCGGATGGTACGAAGCATGCTATCTATTATGGAAACAATACAGCTTCACCAGGTGGTGTGATTGATGGGCGACAGATCCCGAATACAGACTTGGTTGTATGTACATTCACTTCTTGTCACGAACGGCCTTGGGGTGCGATGGCCATTATCGATCGGCGAAAAGGTGTGGATAATGAAGCTGCTTTGGTGGATATTTGGCCAAAGGAATCAGCGAAGTGGGTAGGAAACGGAAACTTGGATTCCTTTAAAAGTGTAGGTACGTTTTATGAAGATCCTTTTCCTTTGGATGAGAATAACTTCTTGGTTTCCCGAACAATTTGGGTAAAACCAGGCGGATGGAACATTACAGATGCCAAATCGGGAATTTATTATGTGAACCGTGACGGAACGGAAGAACTATTGTTGGAAGGAAACCAGAGTTTATTTGACCCGATGTTGGTAGAGGCGCGCCAGAAACCGGTTTCGATTCCGATGATGCGTAACTTTACCGCTGAAGAAGGTCAGTTTTACGTGGAGAATGTATATGAGGGAACGCATATGGCGGGTGTGAAGCCTGGTAGTGTGAAATATTTGCGTGTGGTTGAATCTCCGGAGAAAAGGACTTGGACAGTACGCGGTTGGTTTGGCGAAGGCGAACAGGCTCCGGGTATGAATTGGCATAGTTTCGAGAATAAGCAAATCTTAGGAGAAGTACCGGTAGAAGAAGATGGTTCTGCCAGTTTTATGGTTCCGGCGGGTAAGCATGTTTATTTCCAATTACTCGATAAGGATAAGAAGATGATCCAGTCTATGCGTAGTGGTGTTTCTTTGATGCCTGGCGAGGTAAATGGTTGTATCGGTTGTCATGAAGACCGTTTGGCTACGGTTCCTATGGGCGGCCAGCGTCCGATAGCCCTGAATCGTAAACCCAACATGTTACAGCCTTGGATGGGTGAGGAACCACATAAATTCTCATTTATGGAAGAAGTACAGCCGATTCTCGACAAACATTGTATGAAGTGCCACGATTTCGATCGTAATAATCGGAAGAAGTTGGTTTTGGCACGCGATAAGAATCCGTTCTTCAACGCTGCGTATATTAATTTGTACGTATCGAAAGCCGTTCATTTGGTTGGTGGTGGACCTGCTGCAATTCAGCAAGCCTATTCTTGGGGAAGCCATGCCAGTAAATTGACCGAAATTATCGATGGAGATCACGGAGGTATTCGTTTATCACAGAAAGAAAAGGAGATCCTTTATACGTGGATGGATTTGAACGGAGTATATTATCCGGTATATGAATCACCATTCAGTGATCATTGGGCAGGACGTTGCCCGTTGACGGACGAAGAAGTAAAGCAGCTCTCTGAATTGACCGGATTGGATTTCGGGGCACTGAACCGCTGGCAGCGGAAGCAGATGGCTCAGATCTCATTCGACCGTCCGGAAGAAAGTCCGTGTCTGGACGTCATCCGGAACGACAAGCAGAAGATGCAACAGGCCATAGCTATCTTGAAAGAAGGACGCAAACGGCTGAAAGAGACGCCGCGCGGTGATATTGAGAAAGACCTGATCCCATGTGAGAAGCATCAGGGACAATTACGTAAGTATGCTGTTCGCTTGGAGGAAAATTTGAAGAGCAATTGTAGTATTGCTGAAGGGGATAAATATTATGACCCGAAATAAATGAGTTGACTTCCGGAAAATATACATGAAAAAGGAGGTGAAAACGGGATTACGGTCGTAATTCATGCCTTGCAGGGGTGCAAAGTCCGAATTACGATCGTAATTTGCCTTTTGCAGGGGTGCAAACCCCAGTTTACGGTCGTAATTTAGCCTTTTCAGGGGTGTAAAGTCAGAATTACCATCGTAATTCGCCTTTTGCAGGGGTGCAGACCCTTAATTAGGAGCGTAATTCAGTTCCTGGCTTTTTGTATGTATATTGATTTAAGTATCATTAAAGAATAAATAAGAATGAAAGTAACCCAATTATTAGGAAGTTTGGCGGCCTTTCTCTTATGTCTCGCTTGTGGAGACAATAGGATAGAGAAAGGCCCTATTAAACGGTCGGGGCAGGCCGATGTGGTTTCGCTTGACGATGACTGGCGTTTCATCCGGTATGGTTTGCAGGCAGATGGAACGCGTGTGGAAGAACCTGCCGGGATGTTTGAGCCAGCAACGGATGATTCGGACTGGGAAACCTTGGATGTCCCTCATGATTTTGCTATTAAAGGACCGTTCCGGATGGACTTGGCGGGAAATACGGGTCGCCTTCCGTTTCAGGGAATCGGTTGGTATCGAAAAACCTTTACAGTAGATGAGGCTGATCAGGGAAAACGTTTCTATGTGGATTTCGATGGCGTGATGGCGAATGCTCAGGTTTGGTTGAATGGGGAGTATGTAGGAACATGGCCGTATGGTTATAACTCGTTCCGTTTGGACTTAACTCCGTTTATCCAAGTGGGGAAAGAAAACCTGTTGGCAGTGCGGACAGATACGGAGAAATGGGATTCTCGCTGGTATCCGGGAGCTGGTATTTATCGTCATGTCTGGTTGGTGAAGACAGGGCAGGTACATGTCCGTCATTGGGGAACCAAGATGGAGGCTACGAACCTGACGGACAAAACGGCTGATCTACACTTGACGGTGGAAGTGGAAAATCATATGAATGAGGATGCGAAAGCTGTGGTGAAGACTTCTGTTTATGAACTGGATTCGTTGGATTGTCTGGGTAAGCGAGTTCTCCGCTTCGACAACCAGACTTTACTGTTGAAGGCGATGTCGGCAGGAAAGATTAACCTGCAAAAACGAATGGACGATTGTAAGCGTTGGGATATCGAATCACCCAATCGTTATATGGCTTGTGTGACCGTACAAGTTGATGGAGAAGAAACAGACCGTTACTATACACCGTTTGGCGTACGTGAAATTAGCGTTTCGCGTGAAGGCTTTTTCTTGAATGGTCTCCGGGTAGAGATCAAAGGTGTTTGTAACCATCACGACTTGGGTGCATTGGGAGCAGCTTTCAACCGGAGTGCGTTGGAACGCCAATTTCGTATTATGCGGGAGATGGGCTGTAACTCAATCCGTACGTCGCATAATCCTCCTGCTCCGGAATTATTGGATTTGGCAGACAAAACCGGTATGCTGATCATGGATGAGGCCTTTGATGCCTGGGCTCATGGTAAACGGGAATGGGACTATAATAAATTGTATGAAGAATGGCACGAGAAAGATTTGGAAGCCTTGGTACGTCGTGACTGGAACCATCCTTCCGTTGTTTTCTGGTCGATCGGAAATGAAGTATTGGAACAGCAGAATGTGGAAATGACACGCCACTTGGTCGAAATCGTCAAGGAATTAGACAAGACTCGTCCGGTAACAAATGGATATAATGATCCGAATGGAGGACGGGCTTCAGGAGCCAGTATGGCATTAGATGTGATGGGTGTCAATTATTTCTTCTACGAACAGGCTAAATGGGATCAGGATGAACGTTATAAGAACATGCCGACGATCGGTACGGAAACATCTTCCTGTTTGAGTACACGTGGAGTCTATTTCCAAGGAGATACGATCCGTAAGGATTTCCAGATTACTTCTTATGATGTAGATGCTCCGGGTTGGGGTTGTAATCCGGATACCCAGTTTGCCACCAATTACCGTTATCCGCATTTATTGGGCGAATACGTTTGGACAGGATTTGATTATCTGGGTGAGCCGACTCCGTTTAATTCAGACAATACCAACCTGCTGAATTTCCGGACTGATCCGTCGAAACGAGCCGAACTGGAAAAACAGTTGGCAGAATTAGCGCGTACGCAACCGCCTTCGCGGAGTAGTTATTTCGGTATAGTCGATTTGGCCGGATTCCCGAAAGACCGTTATTATTTGTATCAATCGCATTGGCGTCCGGATTTCCCGATGGCACATATTCTGCCGCATTGGAACTGGGCTGGTCGTGAAGGACAGATTATTCCAGTACATGTTTATACCTCCGGAACGGAAGCCGAATTGTTTGTCAACGGCAAGAGTTATGGACGTAAAGCGAAAGAAGAAGGCAAGGATTTCCGATTGGTATGGGACAGTGTTGTATATCAGCCGGGAAGTGTAAAAGTTATTGCTTATAAAGATGGAAAAGAATGGGCGAAAGATGAAATCCAGACAACCGGAGAGGCTAAGAAGATTCAATTGTCGGTAGATCATGCTTCGATAATAGGTAGTGAAGACGAATTGGCATTCGTAACTGCAACGATCGTGGATGCATCCGGGCGAAAAGTTCCGATTGCCTGCTTACCGTTGAAAGTAGAAGTTACAGGTTGTGGTGAATTGGTAGCTACGGATAATGGTGATCCGACATCATTCACTCCGTTCCAAAGTGCAGAACGGGAGTCGTTCAACGGACTGACATTGGCAATAGTTCGAGGAAAGAAAGGAACTACAGGAAAGATGCAGGTACAAGTAAGCGGAGCCGGCTTGGAATCTGATTCGACAGAAATTGAAGTGAAATAAAAGAAAGGAGAAATAAGTATGACGATAAAAGAAATTGCTTCCATGATTGATATTAGTGCCGTTCGGGCGGAATCAACCTGGAATGAAATAGAAGACATATTACAGGCAACACGGAGATATCCTTTTATCTGTATCTTTTCCATGCCGAGTATGCTGGATCGGATTTTCCCTTATCGGAAAGAAATTCCGAATTTGAGAATTGGTGGAATTGTTGGTTTTCCTTCTGGTGGAGAAACTTTGGAAACAAAATTATTTGAGGCCAGGCAATTGAAAGAAAAGGGATGCGATGAAATAGACATGGTATTGAATATCGGTAAACTCAAATCAGGCTTTCTAGAAGAAGTAAAAGCTGAAATCGAGCAGATAAAAGCTGTTGTAAGTCCGTTACCTTTAAAGGTCATTATGGAAGTGGTCTTGTTGACAGATGAAGAAATTACTACGGCAGCACGGATCATTCGGGATGCCGGTGCTTCGTTTGCCAAGACCGGAACCGGTTGGGCCGGGGCGACTACCGAACACCATATTGAAGTCATTAAGGCTGCGGTTGGCGATACGATATCATTGAAGGTTGCTGGAGGTGTTCGTTCTCTGGATACATTACTGAAAATGCGAGATATGGGTGTTTCCCGTTTTGGTATTGGATATAAATCTGCGCTTCATATTATGCAAGAAGCCGAAGAACGTGGATGGGTATGAAAGAACCGAAAGTAATTGCATACGATTTGGGAACGGGAGGTATCAAAGCCTCCCTGTTTTCTGTTACCGGGAATATTTTGTCTTCTGTATTTATTCCTTATTCTACTTGTTTCCCGCAGAAAGATTGGCAGGAACAAGCACCGGAAGACTGGTGGAATGCGGTGGTATGTTCCACTCGCCAATTGTTGAAACAATCCTCAATTCCACCGGAAGAAATTGTTTCCTTAGCTATCTCCGGCCACAGCTTAGGGGTAGTTCCAATAGGGAAAGACGGACGATTACTCCGGAAAACAACTCCTATCTGGTCAGATCAGCGGGCTACACAGGAAGCAGAAGATTTCTTTACTCGGATTGATTATCAGACTTGGTATGAACATACCGGCAATGGTTTCCCTCCAGCCTGCTATTCTGTCTTTAAGATCATGTGGTATCGGAATCATGAACCGGAAATGTTTGCGAAGATTCATCAGGTAATCGGGACGAAAGATTATTGTAATTATCGGTTTACGGGCCGACTTTGTACAGATGCTTCTTATGCATCTGGAAGTGGTGTCTTTAATTTGCATACCTGGCAGTATGAAGCAGATTATATACAGGCAGCAGGGTTGGATGCTTCACTCTTCCCTGAAATCTTATCTTCGGATGCGGTAATTGGAACTTTGACAGAAGAAGCTGCTCGTGAAACGGGTTTGAATCCGGCTACGAAAGTTATGGCTGGAGGAGTGGATAATTCTTGTATGGCATTAGGTGCCGGTGGCATTAGGGCTGGTGAGGTTTATACTTCATTAGGCAGTTCGGCATGGATTGCTTTGATTGACGATAAGCCAATTTTGGATTTCCAGCGTAAACCGTATGTTTTTGCCCATCTTATTCCGGGGTTATACACGTCTGCTACATGTATTTTCTCAGCTGGAAACAGCTATCGTTGGGTGCGTGATACATTGTGTATGGATTTGTTGCAACACGAGAAAGAGACTGGGGTGAATGCTTATGTGCAAATGGATAAACTGGCAGCCACATCTGTTCCGGCTTCGAATGGTGTTTGTTTTAATCCGAGTTTAGCTGGTGGTTCGATGTTGGAACCGTCTCCTTTTATTTGTGGAGCTTTTGCCGGTTTGCAGTTAGGGCATACAAGGGCGGATTTGATCCGAGCTGCCATGGAAGGTATCGCTTTGAATTTACGGGTTGCTTTGGATTTACTACAATCCTATTCTCCGGTTACACGAGATATGTTGATTGTTGGTGGTGGTGCCAAAAGTCCGTTTTGGATGCAATTGTTTGCAGATATATATCATTTACCTATTGTCAAGACTAATATTGATCAGGAAGCAGCTTCTTTAGGTGCAGCAGCATTGGCGTTGAAAGGAATCGGACTTTGGTCGGATTATCAACCTATATCTCAACTTCACCAAGTAGAAAGACGGTATCAGCCCCAAGAAGAAACTGCTTTGTTTTATCAGGAAAAGATATTACCTCGTTTTCGACAACTTACGCAGTTATTAGGTGTGTTCTGACATTATATAGACTTGTGATATCAAATTAATATCTATATTTGTGCGATTTTCTTTTAATAGGTTTTTTGAAGAATGTGTAAAATAACTTTACGGGACAAATGGGGAAAGATGGAGACAATATATTGTTGGATTTGTTAAAAGAAAGTGATCAAAAAGCTTTCAAACGTTTATTCTATTCCTATGCAGAACCGTTAAAGACTTTTATTCAGTATTTTATACATAATCCGGAAGTCGCAGAGGAACTTGTTCTGGATATCTTTACTTCGTTGTGGGAAAATAGAGAACATCTGGATATCCAGACAAGTCTAAAAGCTTATTTATTTCAGGCTGCCAGAAATAAGGTAGCTTCTTATTTTCGCTCTAAAAAAGATCTGGCATATTTGGAAGAGATACCTGATTTTGATGCTGCTCAAGATGATGTCTTTTCTCTTCTTGAGGTACAGGAGTTATCTAATCTATTGGAAGAAGCTGTTTCTTTATTGCCAGAGCGTTGTCGTGAAATTTTTTCTAAAAGCAGATATGATTTGTTAAGCAATAAGGAGCTTGCCGAAAATATGAATATTTCAGAAAAGACCGTAGAGAACCAGATTACAATAGCATTGAAGAAAATCAGGAAGTTCTTGGATGAAAAGTATCTATAGGATAAAACTAGGTCTTTGGGGGATACGAAATTTATAAGCGACTTATATAGTAAGCATATAATTGAAGAACAAAATGTGGCGGAAGAGTCTCATATATTGGGGAATTATATTTGTACTGATAGGGATATTCTTGCAATATCAATATGCCTATTTCTTTTTCTATCAAGAACAACAACAGCTGTTTTTGTTGACAGAGCAATATGCTAGGGATACGATCTTTGTTCCTGGAGGAACAGCTTCTTATATAGCAGGTTTTTTGCAACAATTCTATTTGTTAACAGGAGGTGGAGCATTCCTGACGTCTATGTTGTTAGTCGGAATTGGGTGGATTGGGGGTAATTTGTTATCTCATTTTTCCGGGAAACAGAAACTTTGGGTAAATTTCATTTCTTTATTACCTGTCACAGGGCTTTTGATATTACACACATCGTTGTCTTATCGTTTGGCGGGAACTATAGCTCTATTGATGTGTTTGATAGGTTGGCAAATCTATTTGAAATTTTTTTCTATACGATATCGCTGGTTATTGGGTGTTTCCCTTTTATCAATACTCTATTTGTTGGGAGGCTCTGTCTATTTTTTGTTTGTGTTAGGTTTAGTAGTCTTAGAGTGGGTTTTAAATACAAAGTTTCTAAAGTACTCTCTTCTGATCACGATTATATATCTGGTAAGTTGTTTGGGTTGGGTAATAATTTCTTTACTTATGCATTGGACTGGTGATGTTGAACAAATTGTTTTGCCAGATGCATATTATGAATTCTCAGAGGGAGTTAATTGGTTATATTATATATGGGGATTTTATCTTTTTTCCCTATTAGGAAGCTATTGGTTACAGAAGAAGAATTTTCCCCTCAAATGGAGTATATTTCTTTCTGCTGTTTGGTTAGGCATGTGTTTTTATTTTGTTCCAAGAATGCAGAGTAAGATACAACTATATACTTATGAACGTGATTGGTATTTGCGAAATCATCAGTGGGAACAAATTATAAAGACATTTAGAAATGATCTGGCCTCAGTACAAACTTTAAATGTCTTAAATTTGGCTTTGGCCAGTCGAGGTGAATTAGGAGATAAGATGTTTTCTTATCCGCAAGATGGGGTTAAAACATTATTGGCTGCATGGGATAATTCTTTAATGTCGGCTTTAATTTGTTCTGATATTTGTTATCAGGTTGGGGATATTGCTTCGGCTCAAAAATTTGCTTTTGAAGGTTTTGTGACAAGTACAAACGGAAATGTTAGATTACTTCAGAGGTTGGTGGAAACGAATATTATATGTGGCAGTTATCAGGTAGCAGAGAAGTATATAGCTTTGTTGGAGAAAACACTTTTTTATAAGACTTGGGCTTCTGAGCAAAGGTTGTATTTGACAGATGTAGCTGTTGAAAGTAACTCAGAATATGCTTCGAAAAGATTGTCTTTGCAGGGACAAGGTGCTTATGCAGTCTCTTCTAATTTTGTGCAGACATTAAAGCAATTGATAGATAATGATCCACAAAATACCCTTGCGTTTCAATATCTGAGTGGGTTCCTGTTGTTAAATCGAAATTTGAACGCTTTCAGAGAGTTGTATGATATGTATTATCATTCAGATATCTGGCCTGAATTGTCTCTATCTCAGCAGCAAGCTGTTGTCGCTTTGGAACAAGATTCTCCTGGTAATTGGGCTAAGATGGGAGTCAGTTTGGCAACGGAACAAGCTTATGGTTCTTTTGCGCAGGATTTGGCAGATAAACGAGGCTATATTAATTTTGTGGAGGAAATAGCCAAAAATCATGGTAATACGTATTGGTTTTATTTGTTGTTTAAGGATCGAGGAGGGAAAAAATGAAATGTATTATCTATATGGTTCTATTTGTCCTAATGACATTAGCTTGTAGTCCTGGTTATAAAATTGATCAATATCAGGACAAAGAAGTGTCTATTAATCCGGATTATAAAGATATTACTGTTCCTCATAATATTGCACCATTGAATTTTACGGTTAATGGATCTTTTTTATCTTTTGTAAAATATGAAGTAGATGGGGATAGTCTTATTGTAGGCGAGAAAGATAACCAAACGGATATTCCTCTAAAAAAATGGCATGAGTTTTTGGAACGGGCTCAAGGTAAACAAGTGAATGTAACTGTGGTTGTTAATCAGAAAGGAATATATGTTGCTTATAAACCTTTTTCTTTTCATGTTTCGGCTGATCCAATCGATGGATATTTGGCCTATCGTTTAATTGAGCCAGGTTATGCTATATGGAATCAAATGGGGATTTATCAGAGAAATCTAACTAATTTTGAGGAAACTCCTATTATAGAAAATAAAGTCACCAAGGGTAATTGTGTAAATTGTCATTCGTTTTGTGAACGAAATCCGGAGCATTATTTGTTTCATATGCGTTCTACATTGGATGGCACCGTTTTTGTAAATGGAGACTCTATTGATTTTGTTAATACGCAGGCAAAAGAGACGATTTCTCCTTTAGTTTATCCTTATTGGCATCCGTCTGGTGATTATGTTGCTTTTTCGACAAATAAAACATCGCAAGGGTTTCATCCGACACAACGAGTGGAAGTGTATGATTTAGCGTCTGATGTAGTCGTATATCAAATAAAAGAGCATATGATTATTTCTTCTTCGCGGTTGGCTTCGAAAGATTCTTATGAAACATTTCCGGCTTTCTCTCCAGATGGAAAATCTCTCTATTTTTGTACAGCACAGGCAAAATCAATGCCTGATTCGATCCAGTCATTAAAATATAATCTGTGTCGGGTGTCTTTTGATGAAGGGTTGGGTTGTTTTGGAGAATCAATAGATACATTGTTTAATGCGGAAAGAGAAGATAAGAGTTTTTCTTTTCCAAGAATTTCTCCGGATGGTCATTTTTTATTAGGAACGGTGTCCGGTTATGGAACTTTCCCTATTTGGCATAAGGACGCAGATTTATACCTGATTGACTTGAGAACCGGTAGAGGAGAATATGCGGTTCCAGCCAATAGCGAAGATACCGAAAGTTATCATTCCTGGTCGTCCAATGGAAGATGGGTTGTGTTTAGTAGTCGTAGGGGTGATGGATTATATACACGTCCATATATTGTTCATGTATCTTCTAACGGTACATTTGGTAAGCCATTTTTGCTTCCACAAGAAGATATTGGTTATTATGATGAATTATTGAAGTCGTATAATATACCTGAGTTTATAACTGGTAAAGTAAATAATAAATCTTTTTTTATTCGGCATATGGCTGATAATGGAGAAAAGAAGGTTAGTTTTAGAAAAGTAGATTGATAATTGATATTAAGTATAGATGAATAATTCTAATAAATATATACCGTGGACTCTTTTGGTAAAGGATTTTAAAGATGAGTTGAATGTAGCAGAAAAAGAACTGCTTGATCTTTGGTTAAAAGACTCATCTTTTAGTCATTTGTATGGCTCGTTAAGGAGATGTTGGTTCTTTCTTTTGGGTTATCGGGTGAATACTCAAACAGAGACGGATATTGATCGTTTGTGGAGGAAAATGGAAGGAAGAATCTCCAAAAGGAAAGTGTATTTGTGGAGTGTTCCATGGAAACATTGGGGATGGGTTGCGTCGATTCTTTTAGCTATATGTGGAATATCTTATTTTCTTCATACTGATAATTACGAAGAAAATAAGCAAGTTATTCCTGTTTATACTGCTCTTACTGGAAAATCAAAAATACTATTACCTGATAGTTCTGTTGTTTGGTTAAATAAAGGTTCAACATTGGTTTATTTGATTGAGGAAGAAGGAAAAGAACGAAGAGTAAGACTGACAGGAGAAGCTTTTTTTGATGTATATAAAGACCCTAAGAAATCATTTATCGTAGAAGCGAAAGATCTGGAAGTTCAAGTTTATGGAACAGCTTTTACTGTGAAAGATAATGTTAATGGAGGAACGAGTGTTTCTTTATTGAGAGGATCTGTGGCAGTGAGAAAAGATAGTCTATTAAGAAATATTGAGCCTGGAGAAATGGCTGTTTATATACCTCAGACAGATCGTATAGAAACTCGAAAAGTAGATGTGGAGTTTGAATCCATTTGGGCAAAAGACACGTTAAGTATTAATAAATTGCCTTTGGAGAAGGTGGTTCGATATTTGGAAAAGTGGTATGATAAAAAAATATTGTTAGGCGAAAGTGTTTCCAAAGATCAGGCATTCACATTCTCTTTGACAGATGAGCCTTTAGAGGAAGTTTTGCGTTTGATTTCTCGGATTTCTCCGATTCAATACCAATTTAATGATGAAGATATTGTAGTAATTAATAAATTGAACAAGCGTAGAAGTTAGAATAATAAGAATCTTTTTGGGAAAGAATTTTTGTCTTTTCTATAAGTTAAAACCCGCCGGCTTTTTATTCATTTCCGGCGTATTTTGATCAAAAGCCGGTGTATTTTAAATCATTCATTATAGGAAAATAAAATAAACGAGAATCGTTTTTAATATTCGTAAGAATCCGATTGAATACCTATTAGTTTTGTTTATATCTGAAAATAGTCCTTTGTTTGAAATTATAATAGAAAAATATCTTTCACATTCATTCTATTTACTTGATTTTCTATGGAATGATGTGATTTGACTAGTTGGAGGACATTGAACAAAACTTTTTATAGACTAAATGTTAAAAATGAATACCTTTTAGGGGAAATAGTTTTCTTAAACGACTTTATTTTTGTGTTGGCAATAAATATTATTAAAAACAAAGAAGATCGTGTTGAAATGATATAGGGTTGCTGATACAAATAGAAGAATTGTTTAATATAAAAATTTAGGCCTATGAGGAAGACTTGATAACATGAGAAACATATTAGTTTGTGTTGAAAGTATGTATAAATTATTAATCTTAATGAGTTAGTCATGAAAAATCATTTATCTTATTGGATGAAGGGTAAAATATGGAGATTCCCTTTATCATTAAGTTTATTTTTATTGCCTCCGGCTATATATGCTTCAGAGGTACAAATGGAAGCTGTAAAACCTATTTCGATCCAACTGACGGATGTCTCGTTAAGTGAGGCGATGAGTCAAATTGAAAAAGTGAGCGGGTGCTCATTTTTTTACGATGCCAATAATGTAGATTTGTCATTGAAGGTTAGTTTGAATGTTTCTAATGAATCATTGCGGAAGGTTTTAGATACAATTTTGGATGGAACAGGTTTAGGCTATGAAATATCCCAAAATCAAGTTCTTTTATTACCTGTGACTTCAAAACAGAATCCCGGACAAAATGTTCAAAATTCCAGTATCCAGCAAAAAAAGAATGTTGTGAAAGGGAAAATTCTGGATGCAGCAGGTCAACCGGTGATAGGTGCTAATATTGTAGAAAAAGGGACAACTAATGGTACCATATCTGATATGGATGGTAATTTTTCCATTAGTGTAGAAGAGTCTGCTGTTTTAGAAGTTTCGTATATAGGCTTTGTAAATCAGCAAGTTAAAACATCTATAGGAGGGGGTAATTTGACGATTACCTTAAAAGAAGATTCCGAGACATTGGATGAAGTTGTTGTAACAGGTTTCGGTTTGGCACAGAAAAAAGCAACTTTAACAGGAGCTATTTCTTCCGTAGGAGATGAGGATATTAGCCGTTCTGTAGCCTCTACGGCATCTGGAGCTTTGGTTGGTAAAATAGCTGGTTTAAATACACGTCAGGTAGATGGACGTCCAGGAGCTTCTACTACTATCCAGATTCGAAATATGGGTACTCCGTTGTTTGTAATTGACGGTATTCAGTCAGATGAAGGACAATTTAATAATTTGGATTTTAATGATATTGAAAGTATTTCAGTATTGAAAGATGCTTCAGCTTCAATTTATGGTGTACGTGCAGCTAATGGAGTTGTGGTTGTAACAACTAAAAAAGGGAAAAAAATAGTAAAAATACAGTTTCCATTAACACTTACTATGGTTGGCAAACACCTTCTAGTTTCCCAAAACCAGCAGATGCAACAACTTATATAACGAATTATATTCAATCAGAAACAGTACAAGGAAAGACTGATTATACATATTCTAAAGAAGACTATGAAAAGTGGAAGCAGGGTACTGAAAAAGGATATGTTCCTTTTGATTGGTATGATTTTATCTGGGAAACCTCTCCTCAGTATTATGTAAATGCAAATGTTTCAGGTGGTTCGGATAAAATTAATTATTATTTTTCTGTTGGTCATTTGAATCAGGATGCGATGATTGTCAATTATGGAGGTTTTAAACGTACGAATGTTCAAATGAATATTGATGCTCAGATCAATGAGCGATTAAAAATTGGAGCTTCAATGAATGGTCGTATTGAAGAGCGTAAGAATCCGGGGGTTCCTGAGGTGGATGATTATTGGATGCCTCGTTTTGGGACTTATCGAAATCTGCCTACCAAACGGCCTTATGCAAATGATAATCCAAATTATCCAACTTTAACATCTTCCAATGCTGCGACAAATTTTGCTTGGTTAACTTATGATTTGTCTGGTGAATATAAAAACACTTGGCGTGTTGCTCAGTTGCAAGCCAATGCTGAATATGATATTTTTGATGGATTGAAAGCCAAAGCGATGGTTGGTTATTATCTGGCGTATAATGTGATGAATAACCAAGAATATACCTATAAGCTTTATGGTTATGATGAAGCAACGGATACCTATCCTGTTATTTTTGAAAATAAGAATCCTTGGCGAGAACGAGAAGTTGGACATAAAGAAGAATTATTATCAAATGTTCAATTGTCTTATAATAAAAAGTTCGGAGAACATTCTGTATCAGCTATTGCTGGTTTGGAGGCTGTAAAACGAGATACTCCTCGTTCTTGGTTACATTCGATACCAACGGCTAATAGTTTGCATCTGATTGATTATGAAACAATGGATACCTATAATGATTATGGAAATGAAACTCAAGCTCGTTTAGGTTGGATGTTCCGAGGTAATTATGACTATGCAAATAAATATTTGGTTGAGTTTTCAGCAAGATATGATGGCTCGTGGAAATTCCCTCCTAGTCATCGTTGGGGATTCTTCCCTTCTGCTTCTGTAGGTTGGAGAATTTCAGAAGAAAATTTCTGGAAAGAATCAAAGATGTCATCTATTTTTAGTGATTTCAAATTAAGAGGATCATATGGTTTAGTAGGAGACGATGATTTAGGAGATGCTTATGCTGCATTTGATTATATGGCAGGATATAATTATAAAAATGGAGGTTCTGTTATTGATGGTGAATATACTATTGGTTCGGTTCCGCGAGGATTACCGGTAACTACGTTGTCTTGGATTAAAGCTAAGATTTTAGACATTGGTTTTGATGCAGCTTTTTTGGATAATCGCCTGACAGGTCAGTTTGACTTCTTTAGACGTCATCGTACAGGATTACCGGCTTCCCGTTATGATGTGTTGTTACCTTCGGAAGTGGGATTTTCTTTACCGAAAGAGAATTTGAACTCAGATGTACATATGGGATATGACGCAATCGTAAAATGGAGTGATCGTATAAATGATTTTACGTATTCGATTGGAGGAAATGTCACTTATGCACGTTTCTATGATTGGGAACAATATAAACCCAGATTCTCTAATTCATGGGATGTTTATCGCAATTCAATCGATCATCGCTTTGGTTATGTGAATTGGGGATTGGAAGCTATCGGACAATTTGAAAGCTGGGAAGAAATTGCTACTTATCCGATTGATAATGACAGACAAGGAAATAAAACACTTCGTCCGGGTGATATAAAATATAAAGATGTGAATGGAGACGGTGTTATTAATAGTATGGATGAACGTCCTGTCGGTTATCGTGAAGGTGCAACACCCGTATTAAACTGGGGGTTGAATTTTGCTTTTGGGTGGAAAGGCTTTGATTTGTCGTTTGATTTGACTGGTGGTGCTTTAGCTTCTTGGTATCAAGATTATGAACAGCGTAATCCATTCCATGATGGTGGTAATAACCCTCAGTATTATATGGAGGACACGTGGCATTTGGCTGATATTTGGGATGCAGATAGCGAATTGATCAAAGGAACTTATCCTATGTTGTTGATTGGTAATAGCTCTCATAGTAATTATTGGAATAGTACATTTTGGAAGAAAAATGTAAGATATGTCAAACTTCGTAATTTGGAGTTTGGATATACATTACCAAAACATATTATACAGAAAGTATTGATTTCAGATTTGAGATTTTATGTTGCAGGAACCAACTTATTTACAATAACAAATATGAAAGGTGTCGATCCTGAATCTGATCAGACAAACGGATTAGGATATCCGACTACTCGAATTATTAATATCGGTATGAATCTTAAATTTTAAACGTGTATGAAAAAAAGATATATGTTGGTAGCATTGACATCTTTAGTTTTGTCAATGACTGCTTGTAATGGTTTCTTAGATCGTGAACCGGATAAAATTATGACAGATGAACAGATTTTTAATGATCCTGTTATGATTAAATCTGTTTTGGCGAATTATTATGGTCGTGTGACATGGGGGCAACACGTCGCAGACTGGGGATCATTTACGATAATAGATGATGCAGCAAAGTGTGATGGTGGGCCAGATCAACGTTCTACTTTTGAAGATGATTTATGGCGAGTTTATGATTACACATTGGTTCGTAATATCAATCAATTTTTGAAAGGATTACGAGAAACAACTGCACTAACAGATGCAGAAAAGGCGCCATTGGAAGGTGAGGCTCGTTTTTTGCGTGCTTGGTATTATTTCAATATGTGTAGAGGACTTGGAGGAATGCCAATAGTAGGAGATGATATATTTGATTATACACCGGGAATGGATGTTACGAGTATGCAATATCCTCGTTCAACAGAGGCAGAGATGTATGATTATATTATTAGTGAATGTCAGGCGATAGCAGGCATGATGTCAACTAATAAACAAACAAATAGTGCTAGAGCTAATAAATGGGCTGCCAAGATGTTGGAAGCTCGAGCTGCTTTGTATGCAGGTTCCATTGCCAATTATAATAATAAGATGACGACTCCCATTAAGACAGACGGTGGTGAAGTTGGTATACCTGCAGATAAGGCAGAAGGATATTATAAAATAGCATTGGCTGCAGCTGAAGATGTCATCCAAAATAGCCCGTATGAACTGCAGGATAAGCGTCCAGATGATAAAGGTTTGAATTTCTATCAGGCTGTATCTGTAAAAGAGAATAATACCGAAGTAATCTGGGCTCGAGATTATAAATATCCTGGTCAGACACACGGTTTTACGAATTTTAATGCTCCTAAATCTCATGCAGAGGATATTGATAATAGCTGGTTGGGTGTTGTTTTAAATTTGGTGGAACAGTTTGAAGAAATAGATACGGATACTCCAGGTGAAGGTAGTAAGATTGAAACAATGGAGAATGGATCTTATAAATTTTATGATTCAGCTGATGCACCATTTAAAAATCGAGATCCTCGTTTATGGGGAACGGTTATATATCCCAATGCGACGTTAAAGAGTTCTCCGGTAATTCTTCAAGCAGGTCAATTGAATAAGGTTGATGGTAAGTGGCAAATCCTAACAGGCGACTTGGATTCTAAAGATGCTCAGGGAAATATTATCACAGCTCTAAATGGGCCGAAGGAATCAAATGAGCAGTATATAAATAAAACAGGTTTCTATATTCGTAAATTTATTGATGAAACACCATCTGCAGGAACTCGTGGACGTGGTTCTGAAATGTGGATGCCCCGTTTCCGTATGGCAGAAGCCTATATGATTGCAGCAGAAGCTTCATTTGAATTAAGTAATGGAAAGGCATTGGATTACATTAATGCTGTTCGTAATCGTGCAGGAGTGAAGCCTTTAAAAACTGTGACTTTTGATAATATTGTTCATGAGAATCGGGTAGAATTTGCTTTTGAAGATCATCGGTACTGGGATATGAAACGTTGGCGTTTGGCTGATAAAATTTGGAATGGCAATAATAATGATGAATTAGCTCGTCATCGTCGTTTATGGCCATATTTGGTTGTAGCTCCTGGTGATCCGAATGATGGAAAATGGGTGTTTGTTGAAGATTATTTGTTTATGTCACCGAATGCTCGCTATTTTAGAATGCAGAATTATTATAACTTTTTGGATTTGGGTTGGATTAATAACAATCCTAAATTGGTGAAGAATCCATATCAATAATATTAAATGTACACGAATATGAAGATTTTATCGAATATATTTTCTTTGTTAGTACTGGTTGTTTTGTTTTCTGGATGTGGTAAGGATAATTATGATGCACCGGATTCTAGATTGACGGGTACTATTACTTATAATGGGGAAGCTCTTAATTTAAGAGGAACAGGTGAAGCTATTCAACTTCAGCTCTTTCAGGATGGTTATGATAAACATGATCCGATTTCAGTATATGTGGGTCAAGATGGTGTATTTTCTGCGATGTTATTTGACGGAGAATATAAGTTAGTGACACGTGATGGAAATGGACCTTGGGTGAATAATCGCGATACGATGGTTGTTAATCTAAAAGGAAGTGCAGACATTAAATTGGAAGTAACACCTTATTTCTTGATTAAGAATGAACAGATCAGTGTAAGTGAATCTGAGATGACAGCATCATTCACGATAGAGCAGATTGTTCCGTCTGCAACAATCAATAAGGTTATGTTGATTTTAAGCAAGACTCAGTTTGTGGATGATGTGAATAATGTGTTTCGCCAAGATATATCTGATGTGAAGTCGGGTACTGTTAGTTTCACAGCAGATATTAGTGGTAATACAGATGTTTCCAATGCAAAAGCTCTATATGCTCGTGTAGGAGTATTAGCAAATGGAGCAGATCAGGCTATTTATTCTTCTATTGTAAGGATTAGATAATGTTTGAAAATAGTGAATTTATAACTATTAAATAGGGAACAGATTTTTTAGGAAAGGTTCGTTCTGGTTTCCTGGAACGAACCTTTTTATTTTCTATGTTGCTTGTTTTTTGAAGTAGACAAATAGAAATTCATGTATCTTTTCATTCTAACTTATATGATGCGTTGAAGGGTAGTCTGTTTGTCATTGTATGTCTATTGTAAACGTTAAATTGACGATAGCGCTGAATCGGTACCATGCGTAGCACTGTAATCGGTACCATTGTAG
>OJMG01000246.1_pt1 | contig 52618 bp, 39 predicted proteins | sample 1597141 | NCBI WGS metagenome assembly OJMG01 (sample SAMEA2452119, study PRJEB22498) | human gut metagenome | biome: human feces; feature: human gut; material: feces | place: Australia | collected 2012 | reverse complement strand
GTAGATTGATTTTAGTATTTTCTGGCATAATGGATATTTATTGGTAATATAAAAGTATGAAATCAGACATTAAATCTTTCTATATAATACTTACCATTAAAATTATGCTTATGAATGTATTGTGTAAGCCCCCGATAAAGTACCCGTATAAATATAGAATCGCTATATAAATCGAATAAGTTTATAGCGATTCTCTGTTTATAATATGCTTTTCATTAGAGTATTGTTAGAGTTCTTTGGAGTTTCTCAGTTTTCAGTAATTGGGTAGCAACTCTTTTAGGTCTTTTCCCTTATCCCTTGTGTAATATGGCAACCTGGCAATTATATCGGTAAGCCATTCTCTGGGGTTAACTTGAGATGCTTTGCATGATGCCAATAATGAACAGATGACAGCTGTGTTTTCCGCCGCCTCATGATTTCCACAAAACAAGAAGTTTTTTCTCAATAAAGCTATTAGCCCTGAGAAGAAAGAACTATTTATTCTGTGGAAATGATGATGCGGCAGAGAATGCTGCGGTAATCTATGCTTTTATGGGCTGTTGCAAAGTAGGAGAAGTTAACTTCAGAAATTGGCTTGTATATGTCCTGAAGAATATACATACTTATGACAAAGATTACAGCAAAGATTTAGCAGAACTCTTGCCTCGCAACTGAAAATCCGAAAACTCCCAAAAACTCTAAATCTTCTCTGAATGTTTTGCGAGTTTTTAATGATAGATAGAAAAAACTTGCAAAAGTAAAAAACAAATTATTCAAAAAAAAGAGTTTATTTTCCCCCAAAAAGCCAAAGAGGACAATGTGTAATTTTTAAAGATCACTTTAAAATAAATGAAGGGGCAGCTGAGAGTCAATTTTCCACATTACCAACTAATTCGTGCATATTTGAAGAAAACGGAACAGAAAATGGTGTTTTAAAGTTCAAAATATGTATTTTTGCAAGCGCCTTCACCTATTAATATAGGTCAACAAAAAGCAAAAACATTTATTATTCTACTATAACATAGTTATATTGAAATAATGAATCAGAAAGACAGTTCTTTCGCATCTACCTAGGAATAAAGCAGTTAAAGTATTTTGTGACGGAATTTTTTATTAATATGATAACTAAATATCACGCGAAGTATTACGCAAACTTGCTTACACAAAAAGCTGTGGGCGGTGAACTATCTTCAATCTCGCAATCACTAATGAGTGCGTCTGTTGACATCAATCCACATCAGATTGATGCAGCTCTTTTTGCATTCAAATCACCGCTATCCAAAGGTATCGTTTTAGCTGATGAAGTCGGTTTAGGAAAGACTATCGAAGCAGGTTTGGTCATTTGCCAATATTGGGCTATAGGCAAACGAAAGATTATAATTGTTTGTCCTGCTGCATTGAGAAAACAATGGAGTACAGAATTGATAGATAAATTTGGCATTGACAATATTATCCTTGACACTAAGAACTATAATGAAGCCATCAAGAACGGCAGATCTCCATATTTAAAGAATAAGGCAATTATTTGTTCCTATAATTTTGTGGCTCGTAAAAAGGATGAAATATTGATGCATGGTTTCGATATATCAATCATTGATGAAGCTCACAAACTAAGAAATGTTTATCGCCAATCAAGCAAAACATCTCATGCAGTTCGTGATGCTCTCACAACAACAAAGAAGTTGTTGCTTACAGCTACCCCCTTCCAAAACTCTTTACTGGAGCTTTATGGCTTGACAAGCATAATTGATGATCATATTTTTGGTAGCGAGAAATCATTTAGAAGTGAATACGGTTCTGGAGAAAATAATGCCGACCTTCGTGCACGATTGTCTACGATGTATAAACGTACATTAAGACGTGATGTAAAAGAATATATCAATTATACAAATAGATTACCACTGACACAGAAGTTCGACTCAACTGATGCTGAATATGAGCTATATCAAGCTATTTCTGATTTTCTCAGAAGAAACGATATATACTCAGTTCCTGCACAGCAGAAGAAATTGACTACAATGATAATCCGTAAGATATTGGCTTCTTCAACTTTTGCTCTTATAAGTACATTGACTAATATAAAATCACGTCTCGAAAAGATGCTCGAAACGGCATCTATGCTCTTATTTACAGCAGAGGATTTGATAGACGATGATGAAGAAATAGATTTGTATGTTGATGATAACGAAGATATATCAGCCGAGGAAGAGAATGCGATTGACATTGATAAACTAAAGGCTGAGATTGAGCTGTTGCAAACATTTATCAACAAAGCCAAACAGATAAAGCAAGATTCCAAATCAGAAGCTCTTCTTCAAGCATTGGATAAATCATTTGAGATGCAAGCCAAAGAGGGTGCTTCACGAAAGGCATTGATATTTACCGAATCAACAAAGACACAGGCATATCTGAAAGAATATCTTGAAGCTAATGGCTACGAAGGTAAAATCGTATTGTTCAATGGTCGGGGTTCTGACCCTAAAACAACACAAATATATAAAAACTGGTACGAAGCTAATCCTTCAAAAGTTAGTGGCATCAAATCTGCTGACCGAAGAATGGCATTAGTAGATTATTTTAGAGAATCGGCAGATATTATGATTGCAACAGAGGCTGCTGGCGAAGGTCTTAATCTTCAGTTCTGTTCTCTTGTTGTAAACTACGATTTACCGTGGAATCCTCAAAGAATTGAACAGCGCATTGGTCGTTGCCACCGTTATGGTCAAAAACATGATGTTGTTGTTGTCAACTTCGTAAATATCAGGAATTACGCAGATGTGCGTGTATTCAATATCCTTAACGAGAAATTCAATCTTTTTGATGATATATTCGGCGCTTCTGATGAAATTCTTGGTAAGGCAGACGCTATCGACTTTGAAACTCGCATTTGGGAAATCTATCAGCAATGTAGAACTGAAGAAGAAATCAATGAAGCGTTCGATCGTCTTCAAACTGACATGCAGGTTGAGATAGACGAACGCATGAAAGATACTCGCCATCAAATTTTAGAAAACTTTGATATTGATGTGCAAGAACATCTTCGTGTAGCAAAAGATGAAGCAAGTACTTTCTTAAATAGATATGAACATATTCTTTGGGAATTAACAAAGTATGTGCTTGATGGCAAAGCTAAATTCGATGATAAACAACATTCTTTCGTTCTCAAAAAGTCAGTTGCGAATTGCGCATGTGGTAAATATGATCTACTATCACAACTGCAAGATGGCGCTCCGTATCGACTTTCTCACCCTTTAACTCAATATGTCCTCGACAAAGCTATGATTTTAGATACAGACAACTGCAACAGTGAAATCATATTCAACAATAAAGACACTGGTATAAACGTAGTACTGCCTGAATATCTTAGATGTCAATCAGGCTATTTAGTCTTATCAAGACTTCAAATTTCATCATTTGAAGACGAACAATATTGCTTGTTTACTGCATTCACTGAGGATGGCAAGTTCTTAACACAAGAAGAAGCCGAAAAACTATTCCTCTGTGGTGGAATTGAAAAGATAAATACCCAAATATCCGATACCATTGTTTCTCGACTGAATGCAAATTCAAAACAACACATCATAACAACAATAAATAATGTGGATAGCAGAAACCTTTCATTTTTCAAAGAAGAAGAAGACAGAATCTATCGTTGGGAACGTGATGTAATTGATGGTATTGAGCAAGAGCTTGATATAGTAAAACGTAATATACGTGAGACAGAAAGACTTGCTCGTCAAGCTGAAAATATAGAAGAACGTATCAGTCTTGAAGCTAAAGCAGAGGATCTGCGCCGCCAGAAGCGTAGAAAGCGCAATGAACTTGAAAACAGGGAAGATGAAATATCTGTTCGTAGAAAAGAGCTCGTTGCTGAACTTGAGAGAAAAATGATTCAAACAACTTCCTCAGACAATCTATTTATTGTCCGCTGGAGTACTAACTAATTAATAAACAACATAATGAATGAATATCAGAAGCGCTTCGTCGCATTATTGAAAACCATATTTGAGTTAGATAAGTCTGACCTTGATTTCGGTATTTACAGAATCATCAATATTCGTCAACGTGAGATTGTTGATTACTTCGAGAATCGTCTACCCAAGAAAATACAAGAGATTCTCGCCCCATTTGCAAATGAAAAGACTGATGAAATCAAACAAAAGTTGGCTAAGATAGAATCTGATGTTGAATCAATGGGTATGACTATTGATGCTCTTCAAGACAATACTCCCAAAAAGCAAGAATATATTGCTTTGCAGAAACAATTATCTCAAGGCTCAGATATGTCAGCACTCGAAAGCGACGTTTATTCTGCACTATATTCATTCTTTAATCGTTACTACGACGAAGGAGATTTTATCTCTAAACGGCGTTATAAAGAAGGTGTCTATGCCATTCCATATGAAGGTGAAGAAGTAAAACTGTATTGGGCTAACCAAGACCAGTATTACATCAAGACTGCTGAAAACTTTAAGGATTATTCATTTGTTACAAAGGAGGGGATAAATGTTCATTTTCGGTTGGTTGATGCTACAATCGAGCAGAACAATAATAAGGAAACTGACGATTCTAAACGTGTGTTCATGCTGTATACAGAAAATGATGAGCGGCCTGAATTGAAGACATTCGAATGGAATGCTGAATCAAAGGAACTTATCATTCGCTTTATCTTTGACATACCTGCAGACAAAAAGAAGAACTATGTTGATGATAACTATGCAAAAATTCGTGAATATATTATTGGTGTACCTGAATTGATGATGCCATTGATGTACCAAACATCAACAGACCCAAAGAAACCTGTAACTTTGATTCAGAAACATCTTAACGGATATGTAGCAAAGAACACATTCGATTATTTCATCCATAAGGATTTAGGTGGATTCCTCACACGTGAACTTGATTTCTTTATCAAGAACGAAGTGATGCATCTCGATGACCTTGACACAGATAACGAAGTACATGCAGAAAGTTATCTTGCAAAGGTGCGTGCGGTAAAACGTATCGGTAAAGAGATAATCACATTCTTGGCACAAATAGAAAATTTCCAGCGCAAACTTTGGCTGAAGAAGAAGTTTGTGGTGGAAACGAATTGGTGCATTACACTTGACCATATTGATAAATCTTTTTATCCAGAGATTATTGCTAATAAGACACAGATTCAAGAGTGGATTGATATGTATGCTATTGATGAAATCAAAGGAGATCTAAATACAACAGCATTCACAAATCCTCCGAGCATAGATTTTTTGAAGGAGAATCAGAACTTAATTGTTGATACAAAGAATTTCCCTACCACATTCCGTGACCGTTTAATTGCATCTATTGACAATATTGACGAAAATACCAATGGTTTGATGATTAACAGCGAGAATTATCATGCTCTTAATCTTTTATCTATTAGGTATAATGAATCTGTTGACTGCTGCTACTTTGACCCACCATATAATACATCTGAAGGAACATTCATTTATAAAAATGGGTATAAAGAATCGTCATGGGCTACTATGATGCTTGATAGATTAAATGTATCAAATAGGCTAATGAAGTCTTCAGCAATTCAGTGCACTGCTATTGACGATTTTGAACATTCTCTTTTGGAATACGTATCTGATACTATTTTCGGTCGAAACAATAGATTAGGCAATTTAGCCATAGAGATAAAACCATCTGGTAGAACTAATGATTATTTCCTAGCTACAAGTCACGAATACATAAATTTTTATGCAAAAACATACTCAGAGGCGGCTATTTGCTTTTTCCCTCTTTCAGAAGAGCAGAAATCATTGTATTCGGAAGATTCTGATTTAGGTGCACATAAATGGAGAGATTTTATGAGAACAGGGGGCTATTCAACCCCTGAAGAAAGGCCTAATTCATTTTATCCTATATTTTATAGCGAAGAAACTGGCGATATATGTCTTAATGAGAAGCCAAATTACATCAAAATTTTGCCTGTTGATTCCGAAGGAAAGTATAGAGTTTGGCGAAAGACACAACCTTCATTATTAACTCATCTTGCAAATAATGAAATTAGAATTGTAAAGAGAGCAAATAATGTATATAAGGTTCAAATAATTGACAGAATAAAAGAGGGGGTTAGACCTAAGAGTATGTGGGTAGGAAGCAAATACGATGCTTCTTCGCATGGGACTAAATATATCAAATCTCTATTTGGCGAGTCTGCTCTATTTTCTTTCCCAAAATCTGTACATGCAGTAAGAGATACCTTGTTTACAGTAGTCGGAGAATCTCCTGATAGTTTAGTTCTCGATATTTTTGGAGGTTCAGGTACAACAGGAGATGCCGTAATACAATTAAATCGTGAAGATAATGGAGATAGAAAATATATATTGGTAGAAATGGGCGAATACTTTAATTCTGTGACTCTACCTCGAATAAAAAAAATAATATATAGCACAGAATGGAAGAACGGCAAACCTTCAAATATAACAAGTGGTATACCACAAATAATAAAATACATGCGTCTTGAAAGTTACGAAGATGCACTTTCAAACATTACTCTTGAAGAGAAAGACTCATTCTTCGGATCCAACTTAGGAGATGAATACCTAATAGGCTATATGCTTGATATGGAAGCAAAAGGCAGTTTGCTAAATCTTGACGCTTTCATCTCCCCATTCGAGTACAACATGAAGATTACAGAGAAGAACGAATGTAAAGAAAGACGAGTTGATGTCGTTGAAACCTTCAATTACCTTATTGGTCTTTCTGTCCATAGTCAATCTTCAATCTCCTACTTCTCAACCAAAGAAGCTGTTAATCCTCCATATGAGGGTGCAGTTGATTTGCAAAAAGACCTTAATGGAGTTTATGGATTCCGTCAAATCGAAGGAACATTACCAGATGGTCGTAAGGCTTTGATTATATGGCGTAACATTAATCAAGATAATATTCTAGCGAGCAATGCTGCACTAGATGCCTATTTCTCGAAATATCGCATCAATCCTGCCGACCGTGAGTTTGATGTGATATATATCAATGGGGATAACAACCTTGAGAATCTGCGTCTTGACGATGAGCAATGGAAAGTAGTGCTTATCGAAACAGAATTCAATAAACGAATGTGGGAGGAATAACGAAATATGGCAAAAAAGAAAAGTTCACCATCAGTCAGCTTTGAGACCTATTTGGTTTTATTCCGTTACTTTCTTGGTGAGATAGGCACTACCGAACTGAAAAGTTTGGGTAACAAGCTCAACAACGTTGAATATGAAGGATTGGATGAAAATGGCAATACTCATTTTCATCATTACATAGCTCAGATAGCAAAGATGAAACATTGTAGTATCACAACCGATAAGTTGCGAGAATACGATGAGAGAATCTGTCGATATACAAAAGAAATTGGAGAGAAACGTGGTGGTATCAGTTTGAAGTATTTCCAATACATCTCGCTGCTATTTACTGAGATGTATCTCGACAACTACTTTGCAGACAGATCAGCCTTCTGCAAGTCGCTTAACGAATTCATTGATAGCGAAAACGCAAGAACACTTGGTGCTCTTACGATGGAACCATATACCATTAACTCAATGAACAAGTTAGCGTATATGTGTGCTACAGGTAGTGGTAAGACACTTTTAATGCATATCAACATAAAGCAATTTATATTCTATTTAAAGCGTGCAAAACGAATAAACGGCAGTATCGCTATCAATAAAATTATAGTGCTTTCTCCAAATGAAGGAATGAGTAAACAACATTTAAGTGAGCTTACTCTCTCTGGAATTAAAGCAAATATCTTCAATAAAGATGGTGGCGGTATGTTTAACGGACAAAATGAAGGTGTTGCCATCATTGATATGAACAAACTAAAGGAAGAAGGCAAAGTGAAAACCGTATCGGTAGACAGCTTTGAACGCAATAACCTTGTTCTTGTGGATGAAGCCCATCGTGGCATGTCTTCAACAGATGGTGTTTGGTACGACTATCGTACACGATTAAGCGAAGAAGGTTTTGCCTTTGAGTACTCAGCTACATTCAAACAAGCACTGAATGCCACATCTTCAAAAAAGGAAGACAGGCAGATGGTAGCGGAATATGGCAAGTCTATAATAATGGACTACTCTTATAAATATTTCTATGGCGATGGCTATGGAAAAGATTATCGTATCTATAACCTCAGAGCAGGTATTGATGATCATCACCGTCATTTGTATTTGATAGGTTGTTTGCTTTCCTTCTTCCAACAAGTGAAGTACTCTATTGAAAAACGAACCGAACTGATTCCTTTCAATATAGAGAATCCATTATTAGTGTTTGTTGGAAACCGTGTAACGGCATCAACATCAAAAGATGAGTTGAGTGATGTTCAAGAAGTGCTATGTTTTATCGACAGATTTGTTCGTAACAAACAAGAAAGCATCCGTTGTATAGAACAAGTGAAGTCAGAAGAAACAGGTCTTGCCGATAAATATGGGCGTGATCTATTTTCACACGATTTCAATGCGCTAATAGATGTGTATGGCCAATTACCATCAGCGCAAGTGCTATATGAAGATATGCTTCATCTGATATTCAATACCGACACTGTTGCCGATGCTCCACGATTGCACATTGAAGCCATAAAGCAAGTGCAAGGTGAAATTGCAATGAAGATTGGCGAATATGGTGATTATTTTGGTGTGATAAACATTGGAGATACAGCTAATCTTATTAAGGCTTGTGAAGCAAAGGGAATAGTCAGCAGAAGCGAAGAATTCGTTTCTACTTCACTATTCAGTAGCATCAACGATAAAGAATCAAAGGTTAGAATACTTATCGGTTCACGAAAGTTTACCGAAGGATGGAACAGCTGGCGTGTGTCTACAATGGGATTGATAAATTTTGCCAAAGGTGAAGGTTCTCAGGCAATTCAGTTGTTTGGTCGTGGTGTTCGTTTGAAAGGATATAAAGGAATGCTAAAAAGGTCTACATGCCTTGACGATACCTCAGTAAAGCCTTTGCGATATATGAATTGCATAGAAACACTTACCATTTTCGGTGTGAAGGCGCAATATATGGAGGATTTCAAGAAATTCCTTGAACAGGAAGGCGCTCCTATCAATGATGATATTATTGAAGTGACTCTGCCAGTAGTCAATCGTTATGATGAAGTAAAGACAAAGAAACTCCGTGTCATAAAAGTAAAGGACGGAAAGAATTTCAAGAAGCAAGCACGACGTATGGTACTCGATGTACCCAAAGAAGACTTCATGCGATACCTTGTTCGTAGTAAGTCGGTACTAGATTGCCGAAGCAAGATTCAATCCATTGAATCATCAGGCTCATTAAAAATGAATATTCAGTTGATTGATACAAAATTTACGATTCCAGCATCAACACTTGCCTTGCTTGATTATTATCGCATTTTTGATGAGATTCAGCAATACAAGAATGAGAAGTCTTATTTCAATATCAGCATTGATAGAAACAAGCTGAAACCTATTCTTGAAACAGATGGTTGGTATGAACTAATTATTCCAGAAAAGCAACTTGAAATAGATTCAATTCGCAAAATTGAGTATGCCACAGATTATGCGATTATGGCATTAAAGTCTTATATGGACAAATTCTACAAATTCGAGCAAGAAAGATGGGAAGCACCATTGCTTGAATTCCAAGAAATATCGGCTACTGACAATAATTTTGTAGATGAATATACCTTCACTGTTACACCACAAAATAGCTTAGATACCACTGGTGAAGAATTGGATAAATTCATTGGAGATATAAAGTCTATTCTTGCAGATAATAATGGATTGAACGAATACGAAAAGAAGTTTGACTTCAACAAAAATCTGTGTCTGTTCGATTTCCGTTCTCACTTGTATGCACCATTGGTATGCTTGAAAAAGGGAAATACCAATATACAGATTACCCCTGTCAGTTTAAATGAAGATGAAAAGCTGTTTGTTGATTATCTGAAGGAATTTACAGAGAATAATGGTGATGTACTTGAAAACAAATCTCTTTATCTTCTAAGAAATAAAAGTAAGGTGGGCATGGGATTCTTTGTTGCAGGCAATTTCTATCCTGATTATATCTTATGGATAGACACACCTGAAAAGCAATATATCACATTTGTCGATCCGAAAGGTTTGCTTCGTATTATGCCTGATGACCCTAAGATTGAATTTTACAAAACAATCAAGGATTTGGAAAAGCAGTTAGCACCGACAGCAGGTGATAAGCAGATTGTTCTCAATTCATTTATTATGTCTGCAACAAAATCAGCAGATTTGCATGAATGGTGGCATTGGGATAAAACCACAAGAGAGGCACACAATGTCTATACTCTTGATGATGACCAATGTGTTATCAGTATGATAAATAAAATATGCTTTTTACAAAGTTAATATATAAATAGAAAACTATGAGAGAAATCTCGTAGTTTTCTATTTATACAATGTTACGGAATCCCCCCAGGCATTTCATTCTCACAGAACCGTACATAAAAATCTCCCTCATACTGTTATGTAAGGGAGTTTCTTCAATCAGCAATACCATCGACATTTTAGCTAAACAGTCTCCAACCGTGAATATCCAAAGGACGGGTTCCACCGGAAGGTTTAAGTACATCCACTAACTTTACAGCTTCAGGAAAAGAATTTCCCGAACTCATGCAGTCCCACAACTAGTGCAAGTTCTTTCCGAGATTACTCTCATACTCTTTCGTACTGACATTGTCGATATCCACACTGCCTTTGCTCTTTCTCACTTGCACCAAGACATTAATTATCAACCATTTGTCGATTGCAAACGATTTTGTGACTTGATATTGCATCATACTAATAACATAAAATTAGTTGTACAATACAAATACACCGAACAACTGAATTATCTATTATAAAGAATCTAAAACAAATACAAATGTCGAAATCGTACAATAGGAATCCTATACGATTGCTTATATTTGTACTATCAGATCGTTTTTCAACAGATACCCTTTCTAAATATGTACAAAGAATACTTACCATGCCATATACTTGCTCCCTATGTTGATAGATATTGGGAATTCAAAGGCCAAACAGAACAAGGTATGCAAATAAAACTATCTACAGATGGATGTACAGACTTTATGTTCATATTAGAAACCACTGTTAATCATGGCATTATAATGCAGCCCTATCATTCTTATTTTATTGGTCCCACGGATATCGGTTCGGCATTAATAACATCAGCAGGTACTATCAATACATTTGGAGTTCGCTTTCGTCCATGCGGACTATCCCGTTTTATGAAGACTTCTCTAAGCGAATTGACAAATATAAGATTAAGTGTGAATGACTTAGATACTATTTTCAGCGATTCTTTTGCTGAAAGGTTATTCGAAGAACAGGGTATTCAGGGCAAGATTAATTTAATAGAACGTTATCTGAAAGAACACCTATATAAAAGCAGCCATACAATGGATGCACAAATCGCATATGCTGTGAATCAAATTAATGCGCATGAAGGCAAGATATCCATAAGCCATTTAATGAACGAAGTTAATCTGTGCCAACGACACTTTGAACGAAAATTCAAGTTACATACAGGTTTCACTCCTCAAAAATATAATAGTATAGTAAAATTCAAGAATGCGATTAAAATATTGAGGAACGAATCATCTGACAACCTTTTATCAGTAGCAGTAAAAGCCGGATATTATGATGCTTCTCATTTATCAAGAGAAGTGAAAAAGCTATCCGGTAGTACTCCAAATTTCTTTTTATCATTACCCCCCGATAATGAGACTACTATCATTTATACAAAATAAAAAAAGTCGAATTCATCCAATACCCATATCTTATTATACTTTATATTTGCAGCATTAACCAAGTATATAAATAATAAGAACATGAAACTTTGGAAATATAGTGGGACATTTTTAACAGCGACAGGAATCATTCATACGATTTATGCACTATTTATCGGAAAAGATGCTTTTTCGGAAATGCTCAGAAATGGATTGGTAAATTCTATTGGAGAGAATTATAGTCAAGGATTCGCCTTTTGGTTCTTGATCTGTGGAGTAATACTTATCCTTTTGGGGCAAACGCTTCAATATTATATCAGAAAAGAACAAAAACCGGCACCCGTATTTTTAGGTTACTCTATTTTACTGCTTACCATAATCGGTTGTATTATTGAACCTGCCTCCGGTTTCTGGCTCTTTTTGCCACAAGCAATTATTATTATTTATTCAAATAAAAAATAGGATTGTGATATCCTTCTATTTTGAAAAGAGGGCAGGCTTGTGCCTGCCCTCATAACCATTAAACAAATCACATTCGAGTCTTAAAGACCTACTAGCGATTCTGGTTTTAGAAACTCTGCTCAAGGCAGAAAGCGTACACACCTATACAATAGAACACTGCATAATAGCAGCATTAACTAGTCACACACCACCAAACAGATCGTTTAGAATTAAAGGTATGCGAATGGTGTGAGTCCGGCTACCGCTTTATATCAGACATCTTGAAATGCCGGACATTTTTTCCTTGGGGAATATTCAGATGTCTGCAAAATCTTCTGATATTTTTAATATCATTATCACTATAATAACTAAAATTCCAAATCAGATCATCCACATTTCTTACATTTTCAACAATTGCCTTAAAATATGGAAAGTCTACATCACCCAGAGAATGACCAAGCAATGTAATCTCTTTCAAATCATTCAGCGACTCAAAAAAGCCCAAGTTATGATCTATTATGTCATTAGAATGTTTTATGTTCTTCGCATAATAATTTTCCAAACGCTCCTCAATATGATCTACAGCATAATATCTTATTGGATTTTTCCAATTCCCTTTTTTCATATCCTTTAAAAAGAAAGCGAGATAGACCAACTTATCATTGGCAAAATATTTACCCTCCTTATCCTTCAGATTCGGGCGATATCTCCGACGATTTTTATGTTTATGAACCCACTCTTCAAAAGCGACTTCATTATCCTCTACATTATGCCCTAAAACCAAAGAGCCAAACTTCTGCCTTCTATCGCCGTGAATATAAAGAATATGTTTCCGGGAAATATTATATTCTGTTTCAAGAAACAATGTATAATTAAAATTCAGGTAAACAGCGTTCGGATCAAGATACAGCATATTCTTCCTAAATCCTTTCTTATAATGTATTGTATTAATCCAGCGGTGAAACAGATATTGCATTTCGAAGGTACAAGAAGAAACAACATCAGCAACAATATCTATAGGACCTAAATATTCAGCATAACTAAAATTCTCGTCATCTTCGTATAATCGCGGCAAATTCTCATCAACAAAATCAAAAATACGTTCCCTGTTCAGTTCACTAAGATATTTTTCAAAATCCTTCCATAAATAGTCTTTAGCCCAAGTGTTCTTTGGAGCCGGCAATTTGCGTCCGTATTGAAGGCACAAAAGATAATCATTATAATCATCAAAATTATTCATCATAGATCGGGGACCGAAGAAGAGTTCGAACATCTTTACGACAAAATCATTGTGCTTTAATAGGTAGTTGCGAAAATCCATATAAGTAGAATCAGCACCATGATATCTGTCAAATCCATTACCTATAATATAAAGATGATGTATGGGATCACCATTAATTGAATATCTTTTTTTTCGATAAGGTTCGAGCATTTCGGCTCTACGCTGCAGGCAATAATCTTTCATCCCACTGACCAATTCTTTCGTTGAAAGGTCAAGCGGACATTGCATCAAATAATCACGAGCACTATATTTGGCCATATAATCTCTAGCTCGTTTAAAGGTGATCCCGTCTATTCTCATGAATCCATTGCGAGCTCTGTCAATTAGACGAGCTCTATCAAAAGAATATAGAATATCACTATCGCCAATGTTCATAATTATCAAATTTTCGGTCACAAATTACAGCATCTATTGCTCTAGACCAAACTGTATCATTACATAAGGTAACAAAGATAATAATTTTCAAAGTTCGCTAGTCTCATTGACCAAAGATAACTAACCAATTTCATACCGTTTGACTTATTGCTATGTAGCTATGAATAAAATAAAACTTCGTCAGCAAATCATATTTTCATCTATCATTCAACTGTTCAGCCTGTTACAATGCATCTTCTTATTCTTTTAATGTAAACAGACACATAGTCTGCTGATTTGAAATTGTCATTCTATAAAATAATTTATGCCTTTAAGCTAACTCACATAATGTGCGATAGCTAATCCATATCATGTGCGGTAGCTATTGCACATTATGTGAGTTAGTTATCGCACTATATGCGCCAATCAATATCATAGATAGAAAAGCATGATTGCGACATTCAAATATACAGAGAGAGAACATAATACCCAAAAAAGAAGGTGCATTGTATTCATTTGTATAATAGAGTATTATGGGAAAAAGTGACTATGAGTTACTTACTCTATTGATGTTTCTTGAATCTACTTTCGAGTTACTGCAATCATTGCAGACGAACACAATAAACATTTTCTCTATAAAAAATAATATCCGCGGGTGCATAAATTAATTCGTCCGCCTATAGGCAACGTTTCATCCGGCTATAGGCAAACGAAACGTCGGCTATAGGCAAACTTGCGTCCGGCTATAGGCGGACGAATTAATTTATGCACTGGAAGGGATTATTCATTGCACAAGCCGGAGCTAAATTTAGCATAAGAATTCTTTATCCAATAAACCACTTTTAGATTTGTATGATTTGAATTTATATATAGACAGTGTAGTTCATTTCTGTACCGGTTTGCTCATTGTTAAATCATTTAGCCCATTATTAAATCATTCAACCCATTTTAAATGATAAGCAAGAAGCAATAATTCAATTGCTGACTTCTATCAATTATTTGATTAGAACACATTTATAGGATATCTATCAAATTAAAGCTCCATTTAGTTATTCTTCAATGTCCGAACAACTAAATGGAGCTTTATCATATATTTCTAAGAACCCTAAATAAGGAAAAGGATAAACCCATTATTATTTAGCGCTTTCCTCTTTTCCCTTATCATATTTATCTCTTTCGATTTTAAGTAACTCCTCAAATAGTTTCACAGCTTGATCCATTGAAAAATGGTTGAGATTTTCCACATGAGTAATAGGCCCTATATTAGATGCGCTTACATGGCAGTTCTCATAGAAATTGCTTGTGTAGTATAATACAGTTTCTTCTGTAAATTTCTTTAAGCCTTCTTCTGTAACCCCCAATGCAGTAGCCACTTGTTTTAACTTCTCATCATCTATCTTTTCCGCTTGTTCCATTTTGGAAATAGCCTGTTTTGTCACCCCTAGCAACTCCCCCAAATCCGTTTGCGTCATACCACGAAGACGGCGTATTCTTTCTATTTTACGCCCCAAATGTGAACTGTTTGTATAAGTTTCTGTTTCCATAATATTTATTTCTTAGTTAAATTAGTTAATCAACTAATAATAATCACCTTTTCTTTAATAATTCAATTTTCTCTCTCTCACTTTGCAGCAGACGTTCATACAATTCCACGATTTTATCCAATGGATTGAACTGCTGGGCTATTGATGTAGCTCCTTGTTCAAAGGTGTTATCTCTAATGTTATTGATATTATATATTGCCTTCTCAACATCAAAATCCTTAATCACCTCAGCAGATATCCCCAATACAGAAGCTATTTGATTTAGAAGCCCTTCTTCGATTTCTTCCTGTTTTTCAATCTTTGAAATGACCTGTTGATTTACACCAAGATCAGCCGCTAAAGCCTCCTGCTTCATACCAAAATAAACACGGATCTTTTGCAGATTATGTCCGACGTGCCTCCTGTTTGCTTTATTTTTTACTTCGACATCCATATTATTGTTCTTTATGTGATTACATTGAGACAAAGATAGTAAAAATCAACCCATTCTGACTTAAAGTCAACTTTATTTTTTTCAATCCACAACGCTCTATGCCTACTTTTGTCCAATCAGTCTAAATAAGTTGATATTGACCGTGGCGCCACATCAAATACATACACTCAGAGATTGACCGTCAATTCACGGTACAATCGCAGTTTTAACCAATAAAATCTAATAGCCTATGGAGTAAATCAAATCGGTATAATCGGACATAGATTTAAATCATTCAGAGATTTAACTATTCAAAAACCAATTAGTGAACATACAATTAAACAAAAAACATGAAATCATTTTCTGATAAAACAAACATAGGGACAGACGTTACCCTAAAGACAGTTTATATGATAAGATTCTACCTGCTATTCCTTTTAACAGGAATAATATCGGTAGTCGGAGCCACACAAGTCTACGGCCAGCAGAGCAGAAGCATCTCCGGCGTAGTGAAAAACTCTCAGGGGGAGACGATAATCGGAGCTAATATTGTAGAAAAAGGCACAAACAACGGGACTATTACAAATGTAGACGGACTCTTCACACTGCGTGTTTCGCCCAACGCAGTACTCAAAGTATCTTACATGGGATACATAGAACAGGAAGTCAGCACACGCAATAAAAGCAAACTGGAAATCACGATGGTGGAAGATGCCCGACTGATTGACGAAGTGGTAGTAGTAGGATACGGTTCCGTCAAAAAGCGGGATCTGACAGGAGCGGTAACCTCTGTCAAAAGTGCCGAGGTACTGGCTGCTCCTACCAGTAATGTGATGGAAGCTCTTCAAGGAAAGATACCCGGCATGGACATCACCAAAACATCGGGACAGGTAGGCGGTGAAGTCAGCATCCTGCTGCGTGGTTCGCGTTCCATATATGGCAATAACGAGCCACTGTTTATTATCGACGGAATCCCCGGAAGCTATAATCAGGTCAACCCTTCCGATATTGAAAGTGTCGATGTTCTGAAGGATGCTTCATCCACCGCCATTTACGGTTCGGCAGGAGCAAACGGTGTTGTGATTATCACCACCAAAAGAGGAAAAGAAGGCAAAGCCACAATCAACTTTGACGCGTATTACGGCTTCAGCGGATCGCCCAACTACAAACACGGAATGACTCAGGATGAATGGGTGACTTACCAGAAAGAGGCATACCGATATAAGAACAGTGATTTCCCTTCCGATATGTCTGCCCTACTGGGCAAGCAGGCTTTTACAGATGCGTATAATGCCGGAAAATGGATTGACTGGGTAGACGAGGTTTCCGGCAATACAGCTACCACGCAAAAGTACAGCCTTTCGGTAAGCAGCGGAACGGAAAAAACAAGGATATTCGCTTCGACCTCCTACAACCGGGAAGAAGGCCTGCTCAGCAATGAAAATCTGAACCGGTACTCTTTACGGCTCAACATCGACCAGCAACTCTTTTCGTGGGCGAAAGTCGGTTTCACCTCCAATCTGGTGTACCGTGATTTGAATTCCGGCGTGAAAAACACGTTTACCCGCTCCCTCTCCGCTTTCCCGTTGGGGGATGCCTATGATGAGGAAGGCAAGATCAATCACGAATATATCACAGGGCAGTATTCGCCGATGGGAGATTTTATAGAGAATCAATATGCGAACAACACCCGTTCCACTTACCTGAATATGAGCGGGTATGTCGAACTGACTCCTCTCAAAGATTTCACATTCACCAGCCGGATCAACGGGACATTGAACCATTCCCGACGAGGACAATACTGGGGAAACCAATGCAACGCCAACCGTCCGAGTTATGCGGGTTCGCCTCACGCCTCCATCACCAATGACAACGCATGGAATTACACGTGGGAAAACATTCTGGCATACAGCACGACCCTTGCCAAAGCGCATACGGTAGGAGGTTCTTTAATCACTTCGTGGAACAAGAACCAGTCGGAAAGCAACATGGCTGCCGCAAGCGGACAGATGGTAGACCAATGGTCGTTCTGGCGGTTGACTTCGGGTTCCTCCCCACATGTGGAATCGGACTTCGCACAGACACAGAAAATGTCTTTTGCTTTCCGCCTCAACTATTCATACAAGAGCAAGTACTTATTCAACTTCTCCACCCGTTGGGACGGAGTCTCACAATTCTCCGCCGGACACAAATGGGATGCTTTCCCGGCAGGCGCCATAGCCTGGAGAATTTCCGACGAGGCTTTTATGGAAAAGACACGAAGTTGGCTGGACAACCTGAAACTGAGAGTCAGCTACGGCATCACGGGCAACTCCGGCGGAACAGACGCTTACAGCACCACTACCCAAGCCTACGTATATTCTGCCAGCGGAGTCTCCGTCAATGGAAAAATCGTTCCTTTCACACAATACTCGGAGACTTACGGCAGTGCCGACCTCGGTTGGGAAAAATCGTACAACTGGAACATCGGTCTGGACTTCGGCATACTGAACAGCCGCATCGACGGTTCCATTGAATGGTTCAGAACAACCACCAAAGGATTATTATTCAAGCGTATATTGCCCATCACCAGCGGACTGACCGGATGGGGTTCTCCTCTGTCTATCTGGCAGAATATCGCCCAAACCAGCAATCAGGGCGTGGAAGTGATATTGAACTCCCACAATATACAGCACAAGGACTTTACATGGAACACGACCCTGTCCGCCACCTGGAGCAAGGAGAAGATAGACAAGCTGCCCGACGGTGACCTGATCTCCGAGAACCTGTTTACCGGCGAACCGATTCACGCCATTTACGGCTATAAATATGCAGGAATCTGGGGAAGTGACACTCCGAAGGAGACGCTGGATGCGTATGGCGTAAATCCGGGATTTATCAAGATAGAGACAGTGGATAAAAACGGAGACGGCGGAGTACATAAATACAGCACCGATGACAGACAGATTCTGGGACACACGAATCCGGACTGGATCATCGGACTGAACAACTCCTTCACCTACAAGAACTTCGATTTATCCGTCTTTGCAATGGCACGCTACGGGCAGACAATCAACAGTGACCTGCTCGGCTACTATACCGCAGAGCAAAGTGTGACCAAGAATCAGCTGGCAGGCGTGGATTACTGGACAGAGGACAATCAGGGCGCATACTTCCCGCGTCCCGGAACGGGAGACGAACAAAAAACGGTATATCCTTCGCTGAGAGTACACGATGGCTCCTTCATCAAGATCAAGAATATCACTCTGGGATATACCCTCCCCGCCAACATTTCCCGCAAGGTATTGATGGAGAAATGCCGCATCTACGCTACGGCCTACAATCCGTTCATCTTTGTGAAAGACAAGCAACTGAAGGACACAGACCCCGAAACGAACGGTTCGGACGCGTTTCCCACCTATCGGCAATTTGTATTTGGAGTTAATCTCACATTCTAATTAAAGAAGAAAATGACAATGAAAAGTATACATTTAAAAACAGTTTTTTGCTCTGTCCTGCTGTCCGCACTATTCCTACATTCCTGCTCGCTGGAAGAGTACAACCCGGGCGCATTTACCAATGAAACATTGGCTACCTCAACCGAGGGATACGAAACACTGATCAACCAGTGCTACTTCGCAATGGAAAGGTTTTACTACGGTGCCGCAGACTGGATGTCGCTGACCGAAGGGGATACGGACCTCTGGACGTACAAGGCTAACCAATCGACAAGCTACACCGAATGGTTCTGGTTTTTCGCCGGCACATCGCCCAACACGACCTACACCAATAACTGGTGGAACGGGACATACGACGGAATAGGTTCCTGCAACGAAGCCATCGCCTTAGGCGACAAGCCTCCCTACACCACAGAAGAGGAACGGAATGCGAAAATTGCCGAAGCCCGCTTCATGAGAGCTGTCTATTACTTCAACGCAGTGGAACAATTCGGAGGGGTAACCATGCTTACGGAACCGGAAACCAGCCTCAACTACTCTCCTGTCCGCACCGACCCGATGACTATCTACAAAGAAGTCATCCTGCCCGACCTGAGATTCGCATCCGAATGGCTGTCAATCGGGAATCATGCCACGACTACCACTCCAACCAAGAAGGCCGCTCTCGGCTTTCTGGCAAAAGCCTGTCTGCAGACCTACGAGTATGGAAGCACGGAATACCTGCAGGAAGCTCTCGACGCAGCCTTGCAGCTGATCTCCGACTGCGAATCGGGTGGCGGGAAATACAACACTTATATGTATCCTACGTACAGTGAAGTATTCGAAGAAAGCAATAACTGGGAAAACAAGGAAGCGCTTTGGAAACATCGCTGGTATGCAGGCACGGACGGACACGGTTCGAGCAACGGTAACTACAAGTTAAACCGCAATGACGAGTATTTCCTGTGTGACATCAATAAGTTCGGTGCCCGTGAAGACAATCAGGAGACACGACTGACATGGGAAGGCTCCGTCAGCGGCATCTTCATGCCTACGCAACACTTGCTGAATCTGTATGTACAGAATGACGGCACGTTAGACCCCAGATTCCACCAGTCATTCACTACCCAATGGAAGGCCAATAAAAGTTATACTTGGGACGAAAGTGCCGTACACATGTACGACAAAGACGAAACAGTTATCGGCAAAACTCTGAAGAAAGGTGATCCGGCCATTAAATTTATCATGCCGCAGGATGCGGATTATTCTACGGAAAAACAGAATGAGCACAAGACCGACTATTTGTTGATTGATTACAACCATGTCTACAGTGATAGAAACAACAATGTGAATATGAACTACTCGTATACAAATGTAACAGGGAATTACAAGAACGACGGTACCAGCGAGAATCTGTTCCGTTACTATTATCCGTCACTAAACAAGCACAACAGCAGTAACTATTACGTTGCAAACGCCTCCAAACAAAGAAACGGAAACTTAAACGCTACGTTTATCATGCGTATGGCGGAAGTCTATCTGATTGCCGCAGAGGCTGACATTTATCTGAACGGAGGAGCGAATGCCGCCAAATACCTGAATAAGGTTCGCGAGCGTGCCGGAGCAAATCCGTTAACGGGCAACATGACGGTTCGTGACGTATTAGACGAAAGAGGACGCGAACTATGCGGTGAATATTGCCGCTTCTACGATTTGAAACGGACAGGGATGTTCAAGAGTTCCGATTATCTGAAAGATACTCACCCGGATCTCGCACGGTTCTTTGATCCGAATTATGCTTTACGTCCCATTTCTACGACCTTTACCGCTACCATTATTAATGGCAGCGAGTATCAGAATCCGGGATATTAAATTATAATACCCATATACCCAATCATTATCGGTACAATGATCCATATAGCCACACTATTGACTGTACCAACGATTGGGTATATTTTCCACACCTTTCCACATTTCCTCCACACCTCCTCCCAAATATCCATTTTTCAACTTCGCTGTTAATCTGTATCTTATCTTTTTAAGAAATTCTTTATACCCCATTGGTATACACTTTGTATCGACCTTACAACAAATGTGTTTTTAAATATAAAAGTATGAAGATTAATCAAAGGTTAACATTATGTTTTAGCTTACTGTTTAGTTTGTTGAGTATTTCGTATACATCCGCTCAGCAACTGAACATATCGGGCGTTGTTATATCATCAGAGGATAATGAACCACTTATCGGCGCCACCGTCAGTGTAAAGGGAAATCCCACCAAAGGAGTGATTACTGATATCAACGGTCAGTTTCAGTTGTCCGTTGAAGCCGGAACCAAGATGCTGGTCGTATCTTACGTGGGAATGAAAACACAGGAAATACCGGAAAGGTACGTGTGGATTTGAACGTGTCAGGCGGTTTCTCTCATGCGGCTGTCGACTTCCGCCCTACCTTGAATGGTGACCAACGTGAAGAACTTCTTTATGAAGGATTGCTGAATTATGCAACAGACAACGGTATGGAGTCTCCGGCTGAATATGCCAGTTCCAATATCGGCACGTATGCGTATAAACCGGCTATGGGATACACGGACTGGCGAAAAGAACTGCTCCGCACCGCTACACATCAGAGTTATGAAGCTTCCGTCTCCGGCGGTAACGACCGTTCTACATTCTATACCTCGCTCGGCTACAACAGTCAGGAAGGATTGGCCAAAAACTCCAGTCTGGACCGTTACTCTGCACGTTTGAACATGACGCAAAAAGTCGGCAAATACGGAGAAGTAGGAGCAAATATGATGTTCTCACAAATGAATCAGGAGATGAATGAAGAACGCGGATCATCTATCAACCCTTTCCTGTGCGTAGCTATGACCATGACACCCTCCATGGTGGTACGTGATGAAGAAGGGAACTACGTAGGAGCTTATGACGGCACCAGCCTGAACCCGTTGCGTGATATATTGACCGATTACAACCGCGTGCGTATGACACGTATGTTTTCAACCGGTTACGCAGCGATAGAGCCGGTCAAAGGTCTCAAACTAAAGGAAACATTAAGCTATGATTATACCATCCAGAAGGATTCACGCTATTATAACCCTTTGAGTTCGGCTGGCCCTAAAAGCGGAAGCGATGCCCAGACAGCCAAAGGTTTTATTGAATACGGCAAACTGATTTCATCGACCTCCCTGAACTATGTGCATACTTTCGCCCACAAGCATCACCTGAATGTATTGGCAGCTTATGAAATAGAAAGTTACCAGACAGACCACGCTTCGGGTGAAAAGTCCAAACTGCCCAGTGATAAACTGACAGAACCGGATAATGCCGCCGTATTGAACAGTTTCAAGTCTGCCACTCAGGCCTATCGGATGATTTCATATCTTTCACGACTGAATTATGATTATGACGACCGCTACTACATTGCCGGAAGTTACCGCCGGGACGGCAGTTCACGTCTTTCACCCAACAACCGTTGGGGTAATTTCTGGTCTGTATCGGGCATGTGGCATTTGGGCAACGAGAATTTTATGAAAGCCGTAAAACCGGTTCTGAGTGATGTCAAGATACGTGCTTCGTATGGTGTAAACGGAAATCAACCCGGCTCATACTATGGCTACAAAGGGCTATACAGTTATGGCGAAAACTACATGGAGGCAGCCGGATCTTATGAATCGTCACAACCTAATGATTTGTTGACATGGGAAAAGAATTACAGTTTGAACCTGGGTATCGACCTTTCATTTATTAACCGTATTTTCGCGAGTCTGGAATATTACAACCGGGATACCAAAGACTTGCTCTACAGCCTCCCCATCAGCGCCACTACCGGATTTACCAGCTATTTGAGCAACATCGGACGCTTGAACAACAAGGGAATAGAATTTGAGTTGCGTACGCTGAACGTTGTTTCCAACGACTTTAACTGGACCAGTGTTTTCAACCTGAGCCATAACCGAAATAAGATTGTTTCACTCAACGGACTATTGGATCAAACGATTGAGGGAACATGGTTCATCCATAAAGTAGGTCTCCCCTATCATACGTTTTATGTAAAAGAGTTTGCCGGAGTAGACCCACAGACCGGTTATGCCCAATATTACCTGAACACTAAAAATGAGGACGGAAGCTACAATCGCGAACTTACCACCGACGCTGACAAAGCAGAATCCATTCCGTACAAAACAGCCACTCCCAAAGTATCGGGAGGATTCACCAATATTCTGAATTACAAATGGATAGACCTGACTTTTACGCTGACTTATTCATTGGGCGGCTACTCGTTCGACAAACTGGGAACTTATATTGAAAACGGCACTAGCTCCATCTATAGTTCACGATACAACTTACCCGCATATATGATGAACCGTTGGCAGAATCCCGGAGATCAGACAGACATTCCCCGGTTTGTATATAACGAATCGGCTACTTCTACCAACTCGTCCCGCTATATCCATAGTACCGATCATTTACGCCTGAAGAACTTTACACTCGGCTTCACACTGCCCAACCAGTGGACGCAAAAACTGATGATTGACAAAGTACGCATATATTTCTCGGGAAACAACCTGCTGACCTGGGCCAAATGGAAACAGTATGACCCCGAAACACCCGTCAACGGCGAAGTCTTTTGTGAGGCTCCTGCTATGCGTACTTTCAGTTTCGGAGCACAATTATCATTCTAACACACATGTCATTCTAACTAAATAAACAGCATAATGAAACGAATTCATATATACATACTTACAGCAATGGTTTTGCTAAACAGTTCCTGCTCGGCAGACTGGTTAGACCTTAACACTACCAGTTCGGTAGAAACAGGACAGGCAATCGTAACACTGGACGATGCCCAAATCGCTCTGAACGGAATTTATCGTCTGGCATCCGGCCACAGCTACTACGGAGATAACTATTGGTATTACGGTGATTGCCGTGCCGCCGATGTACAGGCACGTATAACCAAAGGAGACGGAAAACGCGTATCTCCCTATTATGAATACAACGTGCTTGCTTCCGATAATCTGAATATTGTACTGCCCTGGAACACCGTTTATAAAGTAATACGACAGACGAATAATCTGATACAGAAAATTGAGTCGGGCAGTATTCAAAGCAGTGATACCAAAGAACTGAACCGCATTAAGTCCGAAGCGCTGGTCATGCGGGGACTTTCTCTCTTCAACCTGACCCGGTTGTTCGGAATGCCTTATACGAATGACAAGGGGGCTTCATTGGGAGTACCCATCGAAACCTCCCCGTCCGATCCCACGCATAAACCGTCACGCAATACTGTAGCACAATGCTACGAACAGGTAGTCAGTGACATGAGCAATGCACTCTCCGGATTGACACAAGAGACATCCAATGGTTATATCAACTACTGGGCAGCTCAGGCATTACTATCGAGAGTCTATCTGAATATGGGTGAATATCAGAAAGCCTATGATGCCGCTACGGATGTTATCAATAACAATGGCGGACGTTACCAGCTTTACAGTTATGAGGAATATCCCAATGTATGGGGACAGGATTTCCAGTCGGAATCATTATTCGAACTCTACATCACTTTATCTGAACCCTCTGGAGGTACAGGCGGTGAGGGTGCTCCGATGGTTTATGCCAACGAAGCAACAATCGACTGGAATAATCTGATCTTGTCGGAGGATTTTCTCAACCTGCTGAATGAAGATCCCAAGGATGTACGCCATTGCCTGACAAAGGAATCTGTTATAGAAAACAACACCGGACTTCCGACTGCCGCCAGGCACGAGAAAGTCTATCTTGCCAAATTCCCCGGTAAGACCGGAGATGATCCCAAGACCAATAACATTTGCATCATCCGCCTTTCCGAAGTCTATCTGAATGCGGCTGAAGCGGGACTGAAAAAAGGAACGAATCTTGAAGAGGCACAAAGTTATCTGAATGACATTATCAGCCGCCGTACCACGGATACGAGTCAACAAGTATCAACAGAGACTTTCACTCTGGACAGAATTCTTAAAGAACGCCGCAAGGAACTGGTTGGAGAAGGGGAAATCTTCTATGACTACTTACGCAATGGCCTGGCTATTGAACGCAAAGGCAGTTGGCATCTTGAAACTCTGAAAGCATTTAACGCACAAAAGATAGAAGCTACCGATCTGAGAATAGCTCTGCCTATCCCGCAAAGTGAGATAGATGCCAATCCGAATATACAGCAGAATCCAAGATAACCAACGTCTATTGATGTATATAATTTCCGGAATAAACTGGCTATATTCACATATTTAACCTGTCCCCCTGATATCAAAGAAGGTACATTTCATAAAAACTGAAATGTACCTTCTTTACCATTCAACACAGTCCTCACTCTCCCGCTTCTTTCCTCCTTAGTAAACGAATCGATAAAACAAAGCCCTTTTTCACCTGCATCTATTGTGAGCAGAATTGTTTTTCCTATTTTTGCACTTGACAGAAAATTATTAAGGGCTACTTTATGAGGAATATTATAGATAAGATGAACTCTTTGTATCCAATTTCGGATGAAACGATACAAATACTAAAAGAAAATACAGTATTATGTCATTTTCCAAAGAGACATCAACTGATAGAGGCTAACAAGTTTTGCAAATCGGCTTATTTTATAGAAGAAGGGATGACCCGCTCTTTCTGGCTGGTAAACGGAGAAGAGATAACAACTTCTTTTGCATGTGAAGGGGCGATTGTCTTCAGTATGGATGAATTATATTATAATAAGATGAGCGAAGAATTTGTGGAAACCCTTGAGGATGTTGTCGCATACAAAATATCACTGACGGATCTGCTCCGGTTGTTTGAAACCAATATCGAACTGGCAAACTGGGGAAGAGTGATTCATCAAAACGAATACAGACGCCTGCACCGTTCGCACAAAGACCGCCTTACCCTGTCTGCTAAAGAAAGATATGAAGCATTCAAGCTTCAGTTTCCTCAAATGTGCCAGCGGATACAATTAGGATACATCGCCTCTTATCTGGGCATAACACTTTCAACACTCAGCCGCCTCAGAGCATACAAATAATTCTCATACATGGTAAGATTTTGATGCAGGACAAATTTTTAAACCTATAAAATCCGTATTTTTGCGGCTTCTACAATGACTAATACTAATTTGAACAATAATTTAAAACATGCAAAAAATCTCTTCTTCTGCCTTTGCAGACTCTAAACCCCATTACGTACTCCTTGACGGACTGCGAGGGGTTGCGGCCCTTCTGGTTATATGGTATCATGTATTTGAAGGCTTTGCCACAAGTCCCATCGATCAGAAATTCAATCATGGATATCTGGCTGTCGATTTCTTCTTTATTCTGTCGGGCTTCGTTATCGGCTATGCTTATGACGACCGTTGGAAAACAACGATGACCCAGAAAGAGTTCTTCAAACGCAGGTTAATCCGTCTGCATCCGATGGTTGTTATGGGAGCCGTTTTAGGCGCTATTACATTTTGTATACAAGGCTGCGAGCAATGGGATGGCACCCGTGTTTCCATATCCATGGTCATGTTGGCCATGCTCCTCAATCTTTTCCTGATCCCGGCTGTTCCGGGTACAGGTCCCGAAGTCCGTGGAAACGGTGAGATGTATCCTTTGAATGGTCCCAGCTGGTCTTTGTTCTTCGAGTATATCGGTAATATTTTGTATGCCCTGTTTATTCGCCGACTGTCTACCAAAGCACTTACGATACTCGTTGTGATAGCAGGAATCGGATTGGCGTCCTTCTCGATATTCAATCTTTCCGGCAACTATCACTTAGGAGTAGGCTGGTCGATGATCGACTATAACCTGATCGGAGGTTTTCTACGCATGCTGTTTGCATTCTCTATCGGATTATTGATGTCACGCATCTTTAAACCTGTCCACATCAAAGGGGCTTTCTGGATGTGCAGCGTGGCAACTCTCGTTTTACTTTCCATGCCCTACGTTGGCGGTCACACTTCTCAGTGGATGAACGGCATTTACGATGCTGTATGCACCATTCTTATTTTCCCGCTACTGGTCTACCTGGGTGCTTCGGGAAAAACTACAGATAAAGGCACAGCCAAGATCTGTAAATTTCTGGGAGATATATCTTATCCGGTATACATCATCCACTATCCTTTCATGTATCTGTTCTATGCCTGGTTGTGGAGTAAAGAACCACATATTACTTTCTCCCAGTCCTGGCCGATAGCCCTGGTCGTGTTCTTCGGAAGCATCTTGCTGGCTTATCTTTGTCTGAAACTATATGATGAGCCTGTAAGAAAGTGGCTGAGCAAGAAGTTTCTGGCCAAAAAATAAGAATAGTATCTTTTAAAAAGAAACAATCATCTCACCTTGATAAGAAAGAATGCTTATCAAGGTGAGGCTATTTTCTCATCTTTGGCAAAGTCCGACTAAAGAAAAATAGAAGGCAAATAACAATGGCAGTTTACTCAAAACAAACAATAAAAAAGAGCATTACACCATGCTTGATGCAATGCTCCCCATTAAATCAATAAGTATTACGAACTATCCAAAAGAGAAAGTCATATGACTTTCATTATAAACCTCTACCAGTCCATTCTTGCGTTCAATAAACACTTTGTTTTCACGTGCCAGCCAACCGACTGCCAAAGCCGTGCTTTCTACACTAAGATTTACTTTTCGGGCAAGTTCCGGGATGGAAATTCCATCGACTTCATTGAGAACATGCCAAATCTTTCCCGCGTTGACACCTACAATTTTCTTATCCATAGTAGTCTTTTTAAAATTAATACAAAAGGGAAACTAACTCGTCTAAGGGACAACGCTTTTTCACTATAAAACCCAAACTAAAGATCTTTTCATCTGTTTTGAATGTTATCTTGATTATCGAGGATAGGTATAAAAAAACGTGAGCCTTTTCTTCCCAAATGTAGCAACAGGAACTACCAATCCCTACAACACAAATGAGAAGAACGCCCACGCAAAGTATATGTATAATAAGCGTAGGCGTTCAGCCATTTTTACGTGTTGTAATATTTACCCCGAGGGTAAAGAAATTGGTAGTTTCGTTACTACGTAAAAAAGCTGAACGCTTTTCAATATTTAGTCTCAATGAACGCACCTTTCAACGGCTATACAAATATAGCAAAATTTTATATTAAAGATTACATTCGTCCTTTTTTTTACTTTGCGACTACTAATTTATCACATTTCTTAGCATTACAACTACAATAGAGTCTCTCTCCTCATCAAATCTCCCTTCCACTTAAGCGCCCTATTTATTTGCCGGGTTCAAGAGGAAGGGAGAGATTTGCTAAATTCAACCAACTACATTGTAAATGTACACTTCAGGGGCTGCCTGAAAGTAGGGCTTTAGTTCAACTACTACATCCTGATTAAACAAATCAGAGACTAAATACCCTTCGGCCTCTGTTGTAGAAGTAAAACCATGAAGTACCTGCACATCTTCCCCCCTTACAAGTAATTGCTTACTGACTGCACCGGATATTGTATCCAAAAACGGTTGACGATACTTTGTGTACACGGCTGCGGCAGCCGCACGATCGTTCTCATTTACTTTAAGAGTTATTTCCAAATAAGCTCCCACAGTTTTTTCTGTTGCCATAATCTTTTGTTTTTAAATTAACACTGCAAAGTTAGAACTACCGGCATTGGTATTCAATGGGGTTTTAAGAAAATGAATGGTAAATTTGAGAAGGCTATTTCATTCCTTCAAACTCACTTCCTTAATTTACCATTAAATATCTCTTTTTTACCATTGACCTGACATAAAAACAACTTATCTTTGCAAGCAAACTTATATCCATCAATTGTATTACTAATACCATATCCGCTAATGAAAAAGACAGAAACATTTCCTCTTTATCATTTGGAAGAAAAGACACCTGCCAGTATTCAGTTCGAGCTAATGAAAATGCCGGATTTTTTCTTTGAAAACGGCGACAATCCCAAGCAGCCGCACATACATGGCTTTTACCAGATTATATGGTTTCAGAAAGGTACAGGAGTCCACTATGTTGATTTTAAGGAGTATTCGGTAAGCGACAATACGTTGTTCTTTATATCACCCGGCCAGATACATTATTTCGACAATAATCAGGAAGCTGAAGGAGTGATTATTCATTTCAATGAAAGTTTTCTTTCAGACGAAGGAAGCAGCGAAAATGTATTCCTGAAATATAATGTCTTCAATGCCTTCGATGCTGTTCCTTATTATAATGTAACCCCGGAGAATATCCAACGTTTGGCTTATATTACAGAAGAAATGGAGACTGAAAGCCGGAATATAAATACATTTGCCCATAAAGACTATCTAAAGTATTTAGTAAAAATGTTCCTGATCTACATACAGCGTATCGGACAAAGGGGAACAGGCATCCCATTGTGTATCAACAATTCGTCCAATCGTACTTTTGTTCAGTTCCGTCAAACATTGGAGCACCACTACCGACACATACACACAGTTAAAGAATATGCCAATTATCTAAACGTATCGACTAAAACTCTGACTAACTGTGTTTATGAAAGTTCTCATAGTACACCATTGAAGATTATCAATGACCGAGTGATACTGGAGGCCAAACGTCAACTGCTTCATTCCAGTCTAAAGATCAAAGAAATCGCTTTCTATCTGGGATTTGAAGATCCATCTTATTTCGTAAAATTCTTCAAACGACAGACAGGATATTTACCGGCAGAATTCAGAGAATAAATTAAACAACTTATGAATATAGTATACAAAGAGACAAAAGACTTCACAGAACAAGAGGTAGAAGAACTATTCTTGTCTGTAAAATGGTTATCGGGGAAATATCCCGAACGGCTAATTAAAGCATTAAAATCTTCGTCATTAGTAGTAACCGCATGGGATGGAACCCAATTAGTTGGCCTCATCCGTGCACTGGATGATGGAGAAATGGTTGCATTTCTCCATTATTTATTAGTACACCCCGATTATCAGGGGAATGGTATTGCCGGAAAGCTCCTAGATATTGTAAAGGAGAAATACAGAGATTACCTCTACCTCAACATCATGCCGGATGAAAAGAAAAATATTGTTTTCTACGAGAAACATGGATTCTCGTTATTAGAGGAAGGAGCGGCCATGCAAATCAGGCATTTATAAAAACGATTATTTACTGCCAATCATTTTATTTCTGATTTTTGGCTATAAATCAACCTATTTCTCTGGCTGATCGTCCACACGCCATCTACGAACCGTACATTCTTTGTATCATCATCTTCCACATTCCATGCATAACCTCCTGATGGCAGGCCACGTCTTTCCAGAATTTCATTGGGTTGATCATTAGAAAAGAAAAGCTCTACTCGTGTAGAATCAGGGCTAAAAACAATGAAAGCAGAAGCGTCATTGCAATCAACCGCTTCCGTACGGATTCCTTTTTCGAACAAACGAATACAATCCTGTTGCACCTCACACCATACATATCCGGCAGAGCCGATGCAACCATGCTCATCACGGTCACCTCCTACTATCGGAGATTGCGGATACTGAACCAGCTTAGAAGCCTGCATTCCCGGTGTGTATTTTCCTGTATAGAATACCTCCAGAGTATCATTCAGAAGCAGACCATTGACCTCGTCTTTACTCGCATCCATCGTACTGAATGAAAGTGTATCATTTTTATTTGTAACAATCGTTACTGTATTCATAGTCGCATCACAAACGACACCTTTTGAACTTATTGCCTTTGATGAACAACCTCCCATCATGCACAAAACTCCTAATGCTAATATTGCTGTTTTCATATTTTTAATTGACTGTTTGTTCTAATTCAGTGCAAAGATAAAGGTTATATGGAAAATATACTATCATCGCAAGCTGAATTAATGAATAAACACCCATTTATACTATATCTTTCCATATAAGTATCATTCAGTTGATTAATACGATAATTATTGTAGTCGCACGCAACATTGCCATGTTTTTGCCGAGACAGGTAGACGAATACTCAGAAGAAAAGGCATTGGATATTCTGCAATATATCCAAACTAATATCTACCAACCTGATAAAATCAAGACCAAAGTTATCAGCAGACATTTTGGCATTTCGGCAAATTACCCAGGTCGATATTTTAAATTATAAACTAAAATTAGTAGAAGATCGATTATTACATAACGAGATGCGGATAAGTGAGATTGTTACAGAATTAAGGCACTAGATTCATCCGGAGAACAAGCACATTGTCGATATTTGCATTCCGATAAAACTTCTTTAATGAATAATTTACTTTACCGGGTAAATCGAAGGAGCTCTTCTCCTCTAATCAGAAAAGAAAAGTCCTTCGACAAGTTTTGGATAGCATAACAATCAGAACGATCTAATTATCAGATTTACTTTATAGTTTGAAATAACAGGCTATTGCCATTGATGTCCATCCATTCCGCCATCAAGCAATAATATGCCGGATAGTCAGCCGGAGTTATCAATTGCTTTTTCAGTTTCAAAGTACGGATGATCTCTATTTTATCCACCGCCTTTTTCACTGCAACTTCCATGCTACCGACAGGATTTTCCATCTTTTTATTAGTTGGTATAACCGTTGATTTCATTCCTTCATCGATTTTTACGATATAGGTGTAAGTTTCATCAGGCAAATACCGCAAAAGCAAATTAACAGGACGAGTGGTATTCAGAGCCGTCATACGTCCATCGTAACTTGCCCACCCACCGCGAGCCTGTGGCAAATCAATTTTCCGATAACCACCAGCCAGCATCTTTCCGGTTTTATCACTCACCCGTAATGTATCAGTCCGTGAAATAACATGAGTAACCTTCTTCAAAGCTACCGGTTGAGCATTCAGATCAACAACTGAAATAAAATCTTGTATATCAGCAACCCCATTATTGGTCACAAACAATCCACTAAGAGCAGCAAGCCCGGCTGCATCTTTATCTTCAGTTTTAGGAAAAGCCGCTTTTAGCTCCGCACGAATACCTATCGCCTGCTGCAAGGCAGCCAACAGAGCTGCTTTCTCCGCTTCAGTTCCGTATGCGGAACGAATCACCTCAAAAGCCGGTCGCAAACGGTATCCGGTTTGTGATAATGTCAGACTGCAATTTCCTAACCCTTCTACATAAACAGTGAGTAAATCCTTTTTTTGTTCTGTAGTTTGTGCACCGGCAGTCAACTTCTGTGCTAATTCGGAAACATCTTTTCCATTATTTTCTAATTGTTGTTTTATCACTTTCAACGCATCAGCTTTTGAAGCATAAGTTGATGCCACAACTGCCTGTATATTGCCTGCGGGCAAAGATACGTCAAGTGAATAAGGACGTGGTTGCACATTTTTCAATGTCCAGGTCACCGTTTTCATACCATCCGCAGTTTTTACAACCGGAGCAATTTTCCCATTCAACCATTCATAATGCAGAGGTTTGCTTTCGGGCACTGACAGTGAAAATACATATTCCCTGATTGGGGAAAGCTCTTCCACCTGCTCACACACATCCAGTTCGGGCAAATATCCCGGACGAGTAACAACAGAGTAATCCAGATAAATAGTGGCTCCCAACTCCAGCCCCGTATGGACAATTACCATCTCTTTCAAACTGTTATAAGCCGGAGCATCTGCCGCCGCAGAAGGAAGTACCTCTACAAACGCATTTTCAGGAGTCTTCACAATAGTACCATCTTTCTGACGAGTATAAGAATCGTGTATCTCCAGTTTCTGATATTCCGGATTGTAAATAATAAAACTCTCTCCATACACACGGTTCATCGCTGCATGGGTAAATAAAGTCAGCTCTTTTTGCACACGCATTTCCTGACTACCGTCAGCGTGTAACGTATAAGTCTTGCTCAGTTTTCCAAATTCAGCTTCGGATGCCGCTTTCATTGGGAGTGCCAGAATCAGCATCACCAGTGTTACTATATAATAATATGTATTTTTCATTCTGCTCTACTTTTTTATCACCAAATATTCACCATACGCCTTGTGGGCATTAACAGCATTGCGGAAACTTTCCCAATCGGAAGCCTCATAGACACGTTTCTTCAAAGCCAGCCTATTGTGGAGCAACACTTTATTCCCTTTCTGTGTCAGCGAACCTTCAAAGTCAGCTCCTACTCCTTGCATCATTTCATTCTTGGCAGCATTCACCAGTTTGTATCCCGCCGGAAGCTGAATCATTTCATCCAGCTCGACCAAACGGGAACAACCATCTTTGAAACCATATTTGCGATTTTCTACTGAAGTGTCGATACGCAAATAAGAACGTACCTGATTATAAAGGTTATTCATCACCATCGGACGGAAGAACATCTCTCCCTCCCCTTTCAAGGCATAGTCGGGTATCTCATAACGAAAAGTGATTTTAATAGGTGCAGCCTGATAATCTTTGGGATTCTTTCCATAGTCTACGCTCAGCAATCTGGCTTTAGGAGAGATAGTTAACAGTTGGCGCTCCATCGTACTTTTCCATTCGCTCTGAAAACCGGTAGTAAAAATGCGGCGGATATTGCTGTCACTTTGTCCTTCGGCTGTAAGAGTGAAAGTACCACGCAGTGTACCATCTGCCTCCAGACGGTTATCAGCTTTGATACGTACATAATGGTTTTCGGGAGATGAAACCGGGGTGATACACAAATCAGAACCTTCGGGTACCCCCGGTAGATAGTTTTGCTGCTGTTCGGCACTACTCCACAACTCGCGGCAGAAAGGAACCCACGTAGGGTCGAGGGGCATATAAGTTCCATTACTCAATTTTACCACAGCCACACAGTGATTAAAATGATCGGCAGGAATACTCTCTACACGACTTCCTGCCATAGTCATCGCCGGATAGGCCTCGAAACCGGCCATACGCAAAAATGAAATCAGTGTACCTGCTATATCTTTGCAGACTCCACAACGGTCAGTATAATTCATTTTCGTATTATGGAGCGTGAAACCCTCTCCTTTTCCCATCGAAATACCGGAATAGCGAATATTATCTGCCACCCAATGAGTCAGTACAGCAATCTTTTCCATTTCGGTGTTCTTACCTTTTACCAATTCATCCACCTTCTTCTGCGCTTCGGGCAATGGGGCAAAGCTCCCATAATCTTCGTTCACTTTATTGAACCAAAGCGATTTGTCTTTCCATTGTGGAGTTGAAGACATCATCAGTTTGGGAGCCGCATCGAAAAGATCTACCATGTTCGGTTCTTTAGCGAAAGGCACCATATCATTCATCACAAAACTATATTTTTTGCAACCGTCTTCATAGCGCATAGATGAGGTGCACTCCCCCTGATAAAACTGAAATTGAAGTTCCTTCTCCATCGGAATACTTACTACATAAACTTTACGTACAGTAGGAGTATTGCTCCAAAAGGGAACAATATCATAAAACTGCCCACGCATAGGCGGAATAAAACGTGATTCGTCTTCATCACCGGCTGTAAGCAACGCATAAGTAAAACCTTTTTTAGCTATTTCGTAGTCCACGACATCACCGGGCTGCAAAGCACCCACTTCGATCATGATTTGTCTCGCTCCCCAATAAATAGCCCGGGCAGGAGCAGCATAATCACAGGTTCCTTTTACATCAAGCTCATCTATCTTACCATTGGCACGATAGATGGTTACGTGTTTAAACTCAGCATAAGCAGTCAAAGGGTCATAATCGTATTTTATCACCCGGTTGTCCACTGCTCCTTTCGGAGTCTGTACCTTAATTACTTTACATACGGCAAACGAGCCTTGCCCGGTAGGTTGGACAGACACCAACGTGCTATCCAACAGCGTCACGCAATCGGAAGTTTCGTAAGTCTTTCCCTTCGCAATCTTTTCATAAGATTTCCAGTTTTGAGCCAATGATGTGGCCGAAGCAAGAAGGCAACAAAGGAATGACACTAATAGTTGTTTTCTCATGTTTTTCACTCACTTTTTATTTATAAAAACAAATGTAAATAAAATAATCGATTACCCAGCACAAGATAGCTATATCTGACAACGATTCACTAAAAGATTTTCCGATCTTTGCGACACATTACATATCTGATATAAAACAGTAATAACATGAAAGAGACTTTTCAAGTACCGACTCCCAGAGACATAGAGACTCTGATAGGCACAGAACTTTATAATGTATGGAACCGGCTCTGCCAACTCATTGAGCAAAGCTATGAAATGGAGCAACTTTGGAATCGTGGCGGCAAAGCGTGGACATATGAATACAAATACCGTAAAGGCGGTAAAACTCTTTGTGCACTATATGCCAAAGAACGTACTTTGGGATTTATGGTTATCTTAGGTAAAGATGAACGTGCCAAATTCGAAATGCAGCGAGAACTGTTTTCTAACGAGGTACAGATGATATATGATGAAGCTACCACTTTTCACGATGGTAAATGGATCATGTTTGAATTAAAAAACACAGAACTATTCAATGATATGGAACGACTCCTACTAATCAAAAGGAATCCAAACAGAAAAATAAATATATAGATTTCTTAAGGAAAAGCACGATATCCCACAAAATAAATTTCTCATATTGCCCCCTTCAAGAAGCCCTATCCAAACAAATAATTCCCCCTTGCAACATTTTTGATACCAGAAAAATAAAACATATCGCAACTCTTTTCACCCTATGTCCTCAAATCTACAAATGGAATGTAGATTTGGAGGACTGGGAGAAAGTATTAAGAATAGGATGTCAGAACATTACTCCGACTGAAATTTCAAAGGCATTGCGCGCCATCAATATTTATGCACAAGAACTGGAATGAAATAAGAGGGGGAATTGACAATCTAATAACGGGTTATATTTCTGACCTCCTCGTAATACTTTTCCACTCCAATCTCTTGCATTCGCCTGTTGATGATTACAAATCTTTTGTATAAATGGTCGTCGAAACCTGTATTCTCACAGGGGAACTGGCTGCACTGAAAACAAAAATCGACTTGTTTCTCTTCGCTGCATGCACGTACATTACAAGTCTTGAACAACTTGCATTTTTCTTTCCTGCATCCTTGACAAGTCGCTACGGACAAATGATCCAGAAACTCTCTAAAGTCCGGATACTTTGCAAAAACAGGTTCGTCAAGCATAGCTACAAAACGCTGTGCATATACATCAAAGTTGCCCAGTGACCTTTTAAGTTCATTGCTATGATAAGAAATATCTCCATCTGCAAAAGCAAAGCATTTTCCACAATGCAGACCACAAGGGGCAATACGCCCCTTTATAAATTCGCTATCTGCCTTTTTCATTCTTCTATTATTAATTCCATTTGAATGTCTCCCCTTTCATAAGTCGTGTGATATTCGGAAAGTTCCTTAAATCCCAGTTTATGATAAATATGAATAGCAGGTTTCAACCGTGTATTGCTTTCTATAAAGATTCTTTTACCACCCAACTCTTTAGCTTTATTCACGACAGCTTCACAAAGCAGTACTCCGATACCTTTTCCCTGTACTACAGGACTGACAGCAAGTTTGGCCAACTCATAATCATAAAGCGGATGATCCATCTTGCACAAAGCACATACACCGACCGGCTCATTCTTATAAAGAGCTACCAGAATAGTTCCGCCTTTATCCAAAATGTATTCCTGCGGATGGTCCAAAGCCTTATAGTCGGCTTCTTCCATTCGGAAATAGGCAGTTATCCATTCTTCATTAAGAGCCCGGAAGGCCGGCTGATAGCATGGTTCATAAGGTACAATTCTGATATCCTGATTCTCTCTCACCATTTTCGCCTCTTTTACCCGTTGCAGCAGAGATTTATCTGACAATAGTTCTTCCCATTCTTCAATAGCTTTCCAAAGATCATTCCGGGTCTGCCGGGTTATCTCTTCAATAGCGGTCGTCACATCCACACATTGCTCAGCAAAAGAATCCGACATCTTCTTCCCTTTGGCAGATAACATTACTACATTTCTTCTCCCGTCCGACTTGTCTTTTGATTCTTTTACCAATCCTTTAGCCACCATTTCCTTTATTATATTACTCACTGAAGGATGAGAGTGACCTATTTCTCTCGCAATAGAGGTAATCGTTTTCGCCTCCCCACGAGATAATACAAAAAATACAGGAAACCACTTGGGTTTCAAGTCTACTCCAAACATTTTGTAGATTGCAGCTGCATCTACTGTGATCTTATCAGTCAGCATACGCAGTCGGCTGCCTATAGCTAATTTCCCCGTCTGATTAAAAAAGTCCATGTCTTTATTATTTGCGTTATTAAATACGTAATTAATTACGAAAATATAAATATTTTCGACTATACAAACAAATATTATCCAATAAATACGTAACTGATTACATATTTATTGGATAATATCCTTTTTTTACATCCCACGAATGCGGAATTATACCTAACTTAACCGAAAATGAACAAGTTCCAAGTCTTTTTTGTTATCAGGTCTCATTTATCTACTTCACAATCTTATAGATATATTGATTAATGAGATCATGTTGCACTCTGGTGCCATTCTCACCCATAAGAGATTAATCAAATAATTTCTAAGCCGTACGTAGAGAACCTTCCTGAATCCTTCCCAGAATTTTAGGAAATTGCCAAAAGAACAACAACGTACAACAAATGGCAGCTGTTGCGTCGGATATAGCCTCAGCTGCATAGACTCCGGTCACTCCCATAAAATGCGGTAATATCAATGCCAGCGGAATCAACAAAATCACCTTACGCAATAAAGCAATAAAGATAGAAATTCTGGCCTGTCCCAGCGCTACAAACATATTCTGACAAGCACGTTGTAACCCAAAGATTGTCATGCCGCCCAAAAAGACAGGCATCGTCCAACGAACTGTATCAATCAGTCTTTCATCGCTGGTGAATGCAGACGCGATAACTGAAGGAAACAGAATCATGAAAAGCATCAATACCAGGTTAAATGAGAACATAGTAATCATCACAATACGGAAACAATCTTTCACACGCTGTTTGTCGCCATGACCATAATTATAACTTATAATCGGTACAAAACCTTGCGCAAATCCAGTGAGCGGTACGCTGGCAAACTGCATCGCACTTTGCAGAACAGTCAAAGCACTGATATAAATATCTCCAAATCCTTTCAGACTGCTATTCAGAACAAAACCGACCAGGCTCTCTGTGCTTGCCATAATAAAAGGAGATACACCTAAAGCAAAGATGGCAAGTATAATCTTTCGGTCCAGCCTGATATAGCGTCTTTCCAGAGGTAAAGAGGCACGTCGGGAGAAAAGAAAACTCAATACCCATGCCGCACTGCACGCTTGGGAAAATACAGTAGCCAAAGCCGCTCCTTTTACCCCCATATCCAACCAAAAGATGAAGATAGGATCAAGGGCGATATTCAGTAAAGCTCCTATTAAGACTGAGTACATAGCGATGGCAGGACGCCCTTGTGCATTGATAAAGCTGTTCAAACCTGTGGATATCTCAACAAATATCGTTCCCAGCAGATAAATGGAAAGATAATCAACCGCATATTCCAATGTGTTTTCAGAAGCTCCTGTAAAAAGGAGAATAGGCTCCATAAAAGTATATGCGATGAAAGATGTTAATAGAGTAAATAATATCAGCAAAACGAAGCCATTTCCCAGTATTTTCCCAGCCCGTGAACGGTCTCCCTGCCCAAGTGCCATAGCAGCCAGCGGTGCACCACCACCGCCGACTATCGCCGAGAAGGAAGAAATCAGTATAATAAGGGAAGTAGTCACCCCTACACCGGCCAGCGCATCGGTTCCAATTCCCGGAATATGTCCGATGTATATACGGTCGACAATGCTATAAAGCAAATTGACAAACTGTGCGGCTACTGCCGGAAGAGCCATTTTAAAAACAAGCGGTAACATACGTTCTGTTCCCAGCCGTTCTTCATATTTATTTATCATTCCACATTTCTTTTCTAAAGCCGGTACAAAGTTACTAGAAAAACAGGCTAATCTTACAAAGGTGACAGATATATTGACTCTGAAATAAAATAGAGGAGGAATACAGATGATTCTAAATAATAGAAATGCGAATCAGATTCAACCACTGATTCACATTCCATACAAACAACATTATTTATTTCATAAGTTCTTCCGTATTTCCATTCATTATGTGAGGTAGATATTGAGCTATCTTATCAATATTCCAGTCCCACCATTTCAGTTCCTGCAGCTGTGCGATCGTATCTTCATCAAAACGCATCCGGATTTTCTTCGCAGGCGTTCCGCCCACTATTGTATAAGGAGGAACATCTTTAGTGACAACTGCCCGTGACGCAATAATCGCTCCGTCGCCAATATGCACTCCTGCCATAATAACAGCTTCATAGCCAATCCAGACATCATTTCCAATCACGATATCACCTTTATTATCCCAGGCTGAAGTGATATTTCTCTTGTCCAACTGCCATTCCTCAAAAAATATAGGAAACGGATAATTCGATAAAGAGCGTAAAGTATGATTGGCACTATTAAACAGAAACTTAGCCCCGCAAGCTATCGAACAGAATTTTCCTATTATCAACCGGTCTCCATTGATAGAATAATGATATAATACGTTGTTCTTCTCAAACTGGACAGGATCATTCACAAAATCATTGTATATAGTGTAGTCACCTACCTTTATATCAGGATTATCGATAACGGCATTCAGATAGATAGTCTGAAGATCATTAGTTCGCGGATATATATTTGTATTCATTGTAATTGCTTCTTTATATCGTTTTTAATATAAAATAATAAAATACCATATGACTTATTAAGTCACAAAAGACCTGAACAACAGACTTTACCATTGTTCATCGTCCATATAAAGCGAAGCTATTTACAACGTTGCCATTTCATTGCGTTAAAAGAATAGGGTTCATATCACCTGACAAAGGTACTGGATAATTTTCATATCCCGCACGACATTCTAAGAATTATCATGTATATTTGCTAAATATGCTAACAGTATTATATATGAATCCATTCAACGTAAAAGATAATACAACAATAGATACAGGAAAACTGGAAAAGATATTTCTGGAAGAAGGTATCTGCAAGAAGCTAAAAAAAAACGACTATCTGATCCGGCAGAATGAAAAGAACAGTCAGATAGGATTCGTTTCATCCGGCATCTTCCGCCTGTCACACATCGATGGAAACGCCAATGAATGGATTGTCGGCTATAGTTTCAAAGACGACTTTGTCTGCGATTACCCTTCTTTGATGAGCAAGACAAATTCTACAGTCAACATACAAGCATCTACAGCCTGCGAAGTTTATCTCCTCACTTCAGACAGACTTAACCAGTTTTGGGAAACAGACATGGATACTCAACGTCTAGGAAGACAAATAGCAGAAAATATGTTTGCAGAAATATACCGGCGTTTATTAGGTTTTTACTGCGATACTCCCGAACAGCGTTATCAAGCTCTGATGAAGCGATGTCCTGATTTGCAAAAACATCTATCCCTGAAAGAAATAGCCCAGTTTTTGGGAATCACCTCTGAAACATTGAGCAGAATACGGAGAAAACAGCTATTTAAATAAAAGTCTTGACTTTGGTCAATGTTTTCTTGTCGTATATGCCCTAATATTGCCACCGTAAACAGTAAATTGGCAAAGATATGGCAACTTATACTCATTTTGGCAAACAACCCGATGTACTGAAACATCTGGTACTTTGCGAAGTTCTTCGCAGAGAGAGTTCATCAATCTATGTAGAAACAAATTCTGCCTGTGCTATTTATCCGATGAAACAAACTCCGGAACAGCAATATGGCATTTATCATTTCTTAGAAAAAGTGGCAGAAGGCGACAATCAAGATTTAAAAGACTCCACTTACTTTCAGCTGGAATATACAGAAATGCAGGGAGGCTGCTATTTAGGCTCTCCGGCTTTAGCCATGAAAATAGCAGGAAGGAAGGCACAAAGATTTATATTCTTTGATCTCGAAAAGAGTGCTCTGGATAATGTAGCACTGTTTGCGGAACGAGCAGATCTACTTCCTTCTGTCCACCTGTATCACACCGATTCCCTTGAAGGAGTCATAGCCCTACTGCCTTCGCTGCGTAAAGACACTTTCGTTCATATCGACCCTTATGAGATTGACAAGAAAGGAACATCCGGACTAACTTATCTGGATCTATTAATAGAAGCTACCCGATTGGGAATGAAGTGCTTATTATGGTATGGCTTCATGACTCTAAACGATAAAAGCTATCTGAATTCATACATTATGACCCGGCTAAAAGATGCAGGAATCAAAGAGTATACTTGTGTAGAGCTAATAATGAAATCTATCAGACAAGATACGGTATTATACAATCCCGGTATTATAGGCAGCGGCATTCTGGCTACAAACTTATCGCAACAATCAAAGAAGATTATTCTTGATTATAGTGATATGCTGGTTCGTCTCTACCAGAACGCAACATACAAGGATAAGGATGGAAGCCTATACAGAGATAAGCCCTTCAACTAAATATGGATTCCATACCGATGCTTCACTTCCGCCATCACAAATGTGCTTTCCAGTGAACCCAAGCTATCGATAGTCCCCAGTATATTAAGGATGAACTCTTGGTAATATTTCATATTGGGAGCATGAATCTTCAGCAAGTAATCATAGCTGCCCGATATATTATAGCATTCGGTCACCTCGGGAATATCCTGTATGATCCGGGTAAACTCAGCCGCAATATCCCTGTTTAGCCGCCTTAGTTTGACACTGCAAAAGACTACAAAGCCCTGATTCAGTTTCTCTGCATCCAGCACAGCTATATACTTCTTTATATATCCTCCGTTTTCAAGACGTTTGAGTCGTTCGAAAACAGGAGTTGATGAAAGACTTACCCGCGCAGCCAACTCTTTAGTCGTCAATCGCGCATTCTCTTGCAAAGTACGAAGTATCTGCAAATCCACTTTATCCAATTTCTCAAAAGTATCCATAAGAAAAATATTCTTCTAACAGGTGATTTTAAAGAATAAGACAATCGTCTTATTCTGTATAACGATACAAAAATAGTATTATTTTCTATATTTCAGTTATATATTGTTCGATATTTCTACGCTCCATAACTTTGCAAGAAAATAAAGAGAGAACATTAAACTTAAAAAGCATACGATTATGGAAAGAAAGAATTTACACTTTGAGACATTACAGGTTCATGTAGGACAAGAACAAGCAGATCCGACAACAGATGCACGCGCAGTACCTATTTATCAGACTACTTCTTATGTATTCCATAATTCGGCTCATGCAGCCGCACGTTTCGGTCTGCAAGATCCGGGTAATATCTATGGGCGTCTGACCAACTCCACCCAAGGTGTTTTTGAAGAACGGGTAGCTGTCCTCGAAGGAGGGATAGCAGGGCTGGCGGTTGCTTCCGGCGCCGCCGCAATTACTTATGCTTTCGAAAACATCACTCGCGCAGGCGACCACATCGTAGCTGCCAAGACAATTTACGGGGGAAGTTATAACTTGCTGGCACACACGTTATCCAACTATGGAGTTACTACCACGTTCGTTGACCCGAGCGACCTTTCCAACTTTGAGAAAGCGATTCAGGAAAATACAAAAGCCATATTTATCGAGACACTCGGAAATCCGAATTCCAATATTATCGATATAGAAGCCGTGTCCGCAATTGCTCACAGCCATAAAATACCGTTGATCATAGATAACACATTCGGCACTCCCTATTTAATTCGTCCTATCGAACATGGTGCAGACATCGTCGTGCATTCTGCAACCAAATTCATTGGCGGTCATGGCAGTTCATTGGGAGGAGTAATTGTTGATTCCGGAAAATTCGACTGGGTAGCTTCCGGCAAATTTCCACAACTAACCGAACCTGATCCATGCTATCATGGCGTACGCTTCGTTGATGCAGCCGGTCCGGCTGCCTATGCCATCCGTATCCGGGCTATTCTGCTGCGCGACACAGGTGCCACCATCAGTCCATTCAACGCTTTTATCCTGTTGCAAGGCTTGGAAACTCTTTCCTTGCGCGTAGAACGCCATGTAGAAAATGCATTGAAGGTAGTGAATTTCTTAAACAATCATCCGAAAGTGAAGAAAGTGAACCATCCGTCATTATCCAATCATCCTGACCATGCACTGTATCAACGTTACTTCCCGAATGGTGCCGGTTCCATTTTTACTTTCGAGGTAAAAGGCGGACAAGAGGAAGCACACCGCTTCATCGACAGCCTGGAGATTTTCTCCCTGCTTGCCAATGTTGCCGATGTGAAATCATTGGTGATCCACCCGGCAAGCACTACCCATTCACAGCTCAATGCACAGGAACTCGCCGAACAGGAGATTTATCCGGGCACCGTACGTTTATCAATTGGAACGGAACATATTGATGACCTGATTGCGGATTTGGATCAGGCGCTTGCCAAAATCTAACATTCAATCATTGAACTTTCCATGACTGCAAGATGTTATACCTATATAACATTAAAAACATTGCAGTCATGGAAAAATATTTAATACACAGCAACGAACTGCATCTGATAGACGCAGAGAAAATCCATCAAGCCGTAGAAAAGATGGTGGAATCACTCGATTTAGCCGCAGGATCAACCACTAACTTCGATCTCTATCAGGTTGTGGAAAACTACTTTAAAGATCTCGAGAAAAGGAGAAAAATTAATCATGTACTGGGAATCAAAGAAGATAGATATGAACTAGCCGAAGATTTCGGTATAAAATAAAAAAGAGATTTATTCAATCACACCAGACAAGTTTTCCAAAAAATAAGGGAGTTGCACGTTAAGTACAACTCCCTTATTTTTTGAATTATCAGAGTATAACAATCAATTTCCCTGATGCACAGTAAGCTGTGGGAAAGGGAAGTTGATACCTTTTTCATTGAAGGTTTCGTAAATAGCTTTATTGGTATCGAAATAAACACCCCAATAATCTCCGCTATTTACCCATACACGTACCACCACATTCACACTGCTGGCATCTAGCGCATGAAGAGCTATAAACGGAGCAGGTTCATTCAAGATACGTTTATCTTCAGCCAGAATATCACGAACTATCTGCTGAACCTTATTGTAATCTTCCCCATAATCTATACCAATAATCCATTCTACACGGCGGGTTTCCTGGTGACTGTAATTAATCACTACTCCACTACTTAATGAACCATTCGGTATATAAATCAGTTTATTATCCCCAGTAGTAAGGATGGTATGGAATATCTGAATTTCTTTTACTGTACCGGCTGATCCCTGCTGTGTTTCTATCCAATCGCCAACTTTATAAGGTTTGAACAAAAGAATAACCAGTCCACCGGCAAAGTTTTGCAGATTACCGGATAAAGCCATACCGACAGCGACACCGGCGGAAGCCAATAAAGCCGCAAATGAAGTTGTCTCAACTCCCAAGGCACCGACAACAGAAATGATTAACAGGATTGTCAACAGAATATTGACCAGACTTCTAACGAAAGTTTTGATACTTACATCTACTTTTCGTTTATCCATCAGACGCCTGATGAATTTGTTGAGCAGCGAGATGAGGAAACGTCCGACGACAAAGACAAGGACCGCAATCAATATACGTTCTCCGGCACGAATACCGAAGTCTATCAATTGTTGAGTAATCAGCGAAAGCTTATCCAATCCGTCAGCATTGGCAATCGCCTCTTTCATTAATTCGTCTGCAGCCACTTGCACAGAGTCCGCAGCTTGTGTTGCTTGCAATAATAGTAGCATAATTAAATATATATTAAGTGAATAAATGCAGTTTTGTTATTTCAACAATTTACAAAGTTATATTGTTTTTAGTGAATCTAAAAGTTTTTTTTGCTTTCCTCCTGCAAAAGCAGTATTTTTGTCACCGATTCACTGGTAGGGGTGCCTTAACATGACGGGCTGAGAACATACCCATAGAATCTGATCCGGGTAATGCCGGCGTAGAGAACTAATTAGTAAGCAAAAATGAAAAGAATTGTATGGATGGCCGTCGCCTTATTGGGCGCAGGTATCACTGTTCATGCACAGACGAGTGCAAAGGATAGTATGAGAGTAGTAAACCTGCAAGAGGTGCAGGTAGTGTCCACACGTGCCACAGCCAAAACTCCCGTGGCATTCACCAATATAGGCAAAGCAGAACTCAAAAAGGTAAACTTCGGACAGGATATCCCCTATCTGCTAAGTATGACTCCTTCCACACTGACCACATCGGATGCAGGAGCTGGTATCGGCTATACGACACTTCGCGTACGTGGAACCGATGGCACACGAATCAACATCACGGTAAACGGCATACCGATGAACGATGCCGAAAGCCATAACCTGTTCTGGGTGAATATGCCCGACTTTTCTTCTTCCGTAAAAGATATGCAGGTGCAGCGCGGAGCAGGTACATCGACGAACGGAGCAGGTGCTTTCGGAGCCAGTGTCAATATGCAAACCGAAGGTGCATCTATGAAACCATACGCCGAATTCAATGGTTCATACGGTTCGTTCAACACGCACAAGGAAACAGTGAAAGTGGGAACCGGCCTACTCAATAACCACTGGACGTTTGACGCCCGCCTTTCCAATATCGGTACGGACGGATACATAGACCGTGCTTCGGTGGACTTGAACTCTTACTACCTGCAAGGAGGTTATTTTGCAGAAAACACATCTGTGAAGCTCATTGCATTTGCCGGAAAAGAAAAAACATATCATGCTTGGGGATACGCAACAAAAGAGCAAATGGAAAAATTCGGCAGACGCTACAATCCTTGCGGGGAAATGTACACTGATGCCAACGGCAAAAAATATTATTACGACGACCAAACAGATAATTATCTGCAAAAGAATTATCAGCTTCTCTTCAATCATACTTTCTCGACAGCCTGGAATCTGAACGTTGCCTTACATTATACCAAAGGTGACGGTTATTACGAAGAGTACAAAGACGGCAGATACCTGATAGAATATGGTTTAAAATCATTTACAATAGATGGAACCGAAGTATCTAAAAGCGATTTAGTCCGTCAAAAGAAGATGGACAACAAATTCGGCGGCGGCGTTTTTTCTCTCAATTACATGGCTAACAGGCTAAATGCGTCTCTGGGAGGTGGTTTGAATCAATACCGGGGCAATAACTTCGGAAGAGTTCCCTGGGTGAAAAACTACGTAGGTTCTCTATCTCCCGACCATGAATATTACCGCAACAAATCCAAGAAGACCGATGGAAATATTTATCTGAAAGCGAACTACGATCTTACTAGAGGACTAAGTGCTTATGCCGATCTCCAGTATCGCCACATCAACTATACCATCGACGGAAACAATGATAAATATGACTGGAGTAAAAATGCGCTGCGTCCACTGGCAGTAGATAAAAAGTTCGATTTCTTTAATCCGAAAGTAGGATTAAACTGGAACATCACTTCCAACCATCGTGTCTATGCCTCTTTCTCGGTTGCTCAAAAAGAGCCAACAAGAAACAATTATACGGATGGCGATCCGGACTCGTACCCCAAAGCAGAAAAGCTGCTCGACTATGAAGCGGGATATACCTTTGCCAACCAATGGCTGACAGCAGGTGCAAACTTCTACTACATGGACTATACCGACCAACTGGTTCTGACCGGAGCCTTAAACGATATAGGTGAAGCACTGACCGAAAACGTGCCGGACAGTTATCGCATGGGAATCGAAATCATGCTGGGAATCAAACCGTGCAAATGGTTTCAATGGGATATCAACGCTACATGGAGCAAAAACCGTATTCAGGATTTCGTAGAGAGCCTGCCGGGCTACCACTATAATGACGACGGTAGCTCTACTTCTCTCCCGACTATTCAGATAAAGCATAAAGACACTCACATTGCTTTCTCACCGGACTTCTTACTCAACAATCGTTTCTCATTCAATTATAAGGGATTCGAAGCTGCCCTGCAATCACAGTTCGTGAGCAAACAGTATATGACAAACGCAGAAGTTGAAGAACTGACTCTTGATAAGTATTTTGTCAGCAACCTCAATCTGGCGTACAGCTTCCGTCCCAAGAAAGTACTGAAAGAAGTCACCATAGGATTTACTGTATACAATCTGTTTAATGAAAAATATGAAAACAACGGCTGGGCATCAAGTGACTACACCGATACGCTGGAAAATCGGAGAAACTATGCCGGATATGCAGCTCAAGCAGGAACAAACGTTATGGGACATGTTTCTTTCCGCTTTTAATCACACAGAGTTATGGAATTGAATTTTCTGGAAATATTCGGTACGATTGTCGGGCTAGTCTACCTTTGGTTAGAGTACCGGGCAAGTATCTACCTTTGGATAGCGGGTATTGTGATGCCTGCCATCTACATCTTCGTATATTACAAAGCCGGATTGTATGCTGACTTTGGCATCAATATCTACTACCTGATAGCTGCCATCTACGGCTGGTTCTTCTGGATGTGGGGACACAGGAAAAAGAAAGGTCAACTGACGACAGCAGATGCTTCAACCGGTGACACCCCTAAAGATCTTCCTATCGTACATACTCCGGGAAAATGTTACTTGCCTCTTTTTCTGGTATTCGTCGTTTCTTTCCTCGGTATTGCATGGATACTGATAGCATATACGGATAGCAATGTTCCCTGGCTAGATAGCTTTACTACCGCATTGAGCATTGTCGGTATGTGGATGCTGGCACGCAAATACGTCGAGCAATGGTTTGCCTGGATTTTTGTGGATATTGTCTGCTGCGGACTTTATATCTACAAAGACCTTTATTTTACTTCCGCTTTATACGGACTTTACTCCATTATAGCTATCTTTGGCTACTTTAAGTGGAAAAAATTAATGAGCATACAATGAAATACGAACACTATACTCCCGAAGCCGTGATACTTGCCAATGGCGAATATCCCAGCCATCCTCTTCCCCTGCAAATGCTGGAAAATGCAGAATTTGTAGTTTGCTGTGACGGGGCTGCCAATGAATATATCCTGCGTGGGCATACCCCCGATGTAATTATCGGTGACGGGGATTCTCTTTCCCCGGAATATAAAGAACTTTTCTCCCCTATTGTACATCAGATAGCGGATCAAGAAACGAACGACCAAACCAAAGCCGTTCATTTCCTGCAAAAGAAAGGATTCCGGAGAATTGCCATCGTCGGAGCCACCGGCAAACGGGAAGATCATACGTTAGGAAACATCAGTCTGCTGATCGACTACATGAAAGATGGTATCGAGGTACGTACCATTACCGATTATGGTATGTTTATCCCCGCCAAAGACACGCAAACCTTCGCCTCTCATCCGGGGCAACAAGTTTCTATTTTCAATTTCGGAGCGAAAGGATTGCAAGGAGAGGGATTAGTTTATCCTCTTAGTGATTTTACTAATTGGTGGCAAGGAACGCTTAATGAAGCAACAGCAAATGAGTTTACTGTTCATTGTACGGGAGAATATTTAGTATTCTTAGCTTCTATATAAACTATATTGCAATTATCCGGTTTATGCCACCCTATTGTCACAATTGTGCCACCTTGTTGGCACGACCGTGACACTTCGATGGCACAACCGTGCCAACAAGGTGGCACAAATTCATTCATAGGAAGAAGAGGATTAAAGCGTCAACAAATACTTCTTGAAGTCCGCAAAGTCTTTTGTCATTTGAAGGCTTTTTTTCTCGCCTTTCATAAATTCCTGCAATTTGGCAGGGATTTCTACCGCTTCTCCAATAATGCTTTCCACTGTTTCGAGGAACTTGGCAGGATGAGCCGTTTCAAGGAATACACCTGTTTCTCCCTCTTTCAAGCCTTCTACCAACGCACGATATCCACAAGCACCATGAGGATCAAGGAGATAATGATGTTCTTTCCAGGTTTCCTTCACCGTTTCGCGGATTTGCTCATCGGTATAAGTTGTTCCTGAAATCTCGGCAGAGATATCAGCATGTGAACCACTATATAAATCGAGTACGCGGGCAAAGTTACTCGGATCGCCTACGTCCATAGCATTAGCAATCGTTGCGATAGACGGACGGGAATTATATTTACCTGTCTGCAGATATTGATAGAAAATATCGTTGCGGTTATTAGCAGCAATGAAACGCTTCACGGGTAAACCCATCTTCTTGCCAAACAATCCGGCGGTGATATTTCCGAAGTTTCCACTAGGTACACAGATTACAGCATTATCAGCTTTTCCGGCACGTTTCAATTGTGCATAAGCATAGAAATAATAGAATGCCTGCGGCAAGAAACGGGCTACATTGATGGAGTTGGCAGAAGTCAACGAAAGGTGTTCATTCAATTCTTTATCCATGAAAGCAGATTTCACCAATGCCTGACAATCATCAAATGTTCCGTCCACTTCAAGCGCAGTAATATTCTGTCCGAGCGTAGTGAATTGCTTCTCCTGTATTTCGCTCACTTTTCCTTTCGGATAAAGCACATACACATGAATACCTTCCACACCCAGAAAGCCGTTGGCAACAGCACTTCCCGTATCACCGGAAGTAGCTACCAATACATTGACATTCTTTTGTCCTTCTTTTTTAATGAAGTATCCCAAAAGGCGCGCCATGAAACGACCGCCTACATCTTTAAATGCTAACGTCGGTCCGTGGAAAAGTTCAAGTGAATAGATGTTATCTGCCACCTTAACCAAAGGTACATCGAAACTTAATGTATCATATACAATCTGTTTCAGCGTATCGGCAGGAATATCCTCACCGAAGAAAGCATCGGCTACGCGATAAGCAATTTCCTGAAAGGATAAACTATCAATCGTATCGTAAAAGTCCTGTGGAAGAGGTTTGATAGACATAGGCATAAACAGCCCTTTGTCGGCAGCAAGCCCTTTTACCACCGCTTCTTGCAGTGAGGCAACAGGTGCTTGTTTATTCGTACTATAATATTTCATAATCTGTGGTGACTTATTTCATGAATTCTTTTATAAACTCGTCTTCTTTCAGAAGTCCGTAACTACCGTTGCAAGCGGCTATTTCATCATACGTCTGCACTTCGTCCGACTCGATACCCGGATACCAGATAAGAAACGGAATGGGATCAGATGTATGAGTCCGAAGCTCACAGGGAGTAGGATGATCGGGCAATACAGCAATGGCTACCGGTTCGTCCCAATCTTTCACTGCTTCATAAATAGGACCTACGGCACGTTTATCAAGATTCTCGATAGTGAGAAGTTTCAAGTCGATGTCTCCTTCGTGTCCGGCCTCATCACTGGCTTCGATATGCAGATAAACAAAATCATCCGTCTTCAATGCTTCCAAGGCAGCGGTCACTTTGTTTTCATAGTTCGTATTATAAAGTCCGGTCGCTCCCTCTACTGCGATGCGACGTAAATCAGCATAATAACCGATTCCGTTTATCAGATCGACAGCCGAGATGACTGCTCCTTTCTTTACCTGTGGGAAAGTCTCGGAGAAAGTAGGCATCTGCGGACGGTAACCGGGACTCCAGGGCCAAATACTGTTCGCAGGATCTTTACCTTCTGCCATACGTTTCAGATTCAATGGATGATCTTTCAGCAATTCCTGTGATTTCAGAATCAGGTCGTTAATCAGATCTGCCGTTTCTTGCGCTTCCGGAACCAATGGTTTCACCATCAATGGACGGAAAGGTTTCAAAGGTACATCATGCGGAGGTGTACAATCCAGTTCTTTATTACCTCCCTTGATAACCAATAGATGGCGGTACTGAACTCCTGTATGAAAGCGTACGCGGTCATTGCCCAGTTTTTCTTGCAAATATTGAATCAATACATCTGCTTCTTCCGTAGATATATGTCCGGAGGAGTGATTCTTCAGAATATCTCCTTCCACACAAATCAAATTACAGCGCATTGCCATCTCGCCCGGTTTCAGATCCACACCAATACTGGCAGCTTCCAGCGGTCCGCGACCTTCATATACCTTTGGCAAATTATATCCCAACACGGACATATTGGCAACTTCACTACCCGGATGGAAACCTTCCGCCACAGTAATCAGGCGGCCGTTACGTCCCATGCGAGCTAGCTTATCCATATAAGGCGTCTTTGCATATTGCAGGAGCGTCTTGTCCCCTAATGACTTCACTGGCCAATCGGCCATTCCGTCTCCCAATATGATAATATGTTTCATAAGGCGTTTAAACATTTGCGATGCTCATGATGTCGGCAAATACTCCGGCAGCCGTTACGCCGGCACCGGCACCGTATCCTTGAATCATCATCGGATATTCTTTATAGCGTTCCGTAGTGAGCAGGATAATATTGTTGCTGCCTTCCAAGCCGTAGAACGGATGGTTGGCTCCTACTTCCTGCAGGCCGACGGAGGCTTTTCCATTCTCCAGTTTGGCGACGAAACGCCAGTGCTTGTTTTCTTTTTCCAATACCTGGCGACGGGCTTCAAAGTCTGCGTCGAGACTTGGAACACGTTTCCAGAAATCTTCCAGAGAACCTTCGAAGAAGTCATTCGGAACAAAGAGGTTCTTTTCAACATCTTCCTGTTCCAGACGGTATCCGGCTTCACGTGCCAGAATCACCAGTTTACGGATCACATCTTTTCCACTCAAGTCAATACGTGGGTCCGGTTCAGAGTAGCGTTCTTCCTGTGCCATTTTGATGGTACGGCTGAAAGGAATATCGGCGCTGATTTTATTAAATATATAGTTCAGTGTACCGGAAAGCACCGCTTCAATCTTCAGAATCTTGTCACCGCTATGAATCAGGTCATTAATTGTATTGATGATCGGAAGACCTGCACCTACGTTTGTTTCGAACAGATACTTCACACCCCGTTGGCGGGCAATCGTTTTCAGTTCACGATAGTTTTCATAAGCGGAAGAAGCCGCAATCTTATTGGCTGCTACCACAGAGATATTGTGTTGCAGGAAATCTTTGTAAAGCGATGCGATGTCAGCGCTGGCCGTACAGTCTACAAATACAGAATTAAAGATATTCATTCCGATAATCTCGTCGCGGATGGTTTGCAAGCTGCTGTCCTTACCCTTTTCCAACAGTTCTTCACGGAAGTTGGCGAGGTCGAAACCTTCACGGCTGAACATTGCCTTGGCTGCATCAATGATGCCTACTACATGGAGTTTCAGTCCGTTTTCCATCATCAGCTTTTGTTGCTGGCAACGAATCTGTTCTACCAGACTACCCCCTACCGTACCGACACCACAGATAAAGAGGTTCAATACCTGATATTCGGAGAGGAAGAAAGAGTCGTGGATTACGTTCAATGATTTACGCAAGGATTTGGAATCGACAACAAAAGAGATATTAGTTTCCGAAGCTCCCTGTGCGCAAGCGATAACGTTGATACCATTACGTCCCAGTGTACCGAAAAGTTTACCTGCGATACCCGGTGTATGTTTCATATTCTCACCTACGATAGCCACTGTTGCCAGATTTCTTTCTGCCAGAATCGGAGAAATCTCGCCCATCTCTATCTCTTTCGCAAATTCCTCGTTCAGCACTTCACAAGCCAGGTCGGCATCGGCATTACGCACACCGATAGAAGTACTGTTTTCCGATGAAGCCTGTGAGACGA
>OJMG01000245.1_pt1 | contig 52618 bp, 45 predicted proteins | sample 1597141 | NCBI WGS metagenome assembly OJMG01 (sample SAMEA2452119, study PRJEB22498) | human gut metagenome | biome: human feces; feature: human gut; material: feces | place: Australia | collected 2012 | reverse complement strand
TCGCTAGAAGGGAAGGATTAGCTGAAGGGAGAGCTGAAGGGCACGAAGCTGGTTTGGCTGAAGGACAAAAGCTAGAAAAAGAATCAATTGCAAAAAAGTTATTGGAAGCAAATTATCCGATTGATGAAATAATTAAAATAACAGATCTTTCAAAAGAAGAAGTAGAAAAAATAAACAAAAAATAACAAATGTTTGTATTTTTATTGACAATTATTTTAACATGCGTTACAATTAATTTGTATCAGGGTATTAGGAGGAAAAATGAAAGTTACAAAAGATGAAAAGAATAAAGACAAGGCGTTAGAACAAGTATTAGCTGATATTGAAAAACAATTTGGGGCTGGAGCTATTATGAAACTTGGTGATAATGATCATATGAATGTTGATGTTACTTCAAGTGGTTCAATAACTATTGATGTTGCTTTAGGTGTTGGTGGCTATCCTAAAGGAAGAATAATTGAAATATATGGGCCTGAGTCAAGTGGTAAAACAACAGTGGCATTACAAGCCATAGCTGAAGTTCAAAAGAATGGTGGAAGAGCAGCATTTATTGATGCTGAACATGCACTTGATCCAGTTTATGCTAAAAATTTAGGGGTAAATGTAAATGAATTGTTGCTTAGTCAACCAGATACTGGTGAACAAGCATTGGAAATTTGTGATGCATTAGTAAAAAGTGATGCTGTTGATATTGTTGTTATTGACTCTGTGGCAGCATTAGTTCCTCAGGCTGAGATTGATGGTGAAATGGGAGATTCACACGTAGGTCTTCAAGCAAGATTAATGTCTCAAGCATTAAGAAAATTATCAGGAACAATGAATAAAACTAAAACAACTGCAATATTTATAAATCAATTAAGAGAAAAAGTTGGCGTTATGTTTGGAAATCCTGAAACTACACCTGGGGGAAGAGCATTAAAATTTTACTCAAGTATCAGGCTTGATGTAAGACGTGGAGAACAAATAAAAGTTGGAGATCAAATTGTTGGTAATAAAACAAATATAAAAGTAGTTAAAAATAAAGTAGCACCACCATTTAAAACAGCAACCGTGGATATTATGTATGGTGAAGGAATATCTAGAGAAGGAGAGATTATTGATATTGCTAGTGATTTGGCTATAATTGATAAAAGTGGGGCTTGGTATTCTTATAATGGTGAAAAGATTGGTCAAGGAAAAGAAAATGTTAAAATATTTTTAAAAGAAAATCCAGTTTTAAGGGATGAGCTTGAACAAAAAATCAGAGAACATTATGGTTTTATAGAAAAAGCAAAAGACAAAAAAGAAAAATAAAAATGAAACCTATAAAGTAAGATAAAAAATGAACTTATTTTATAGGTTTTTATTATAATAAGAAATTAAAATGAAATTGAAAAAACTTTAAAATATTAATAGGGCTAATAAATATATTACATTATATGAAACTGATGAAATAGCAAATCCTGTAGCATCAATTAGAAATATAATGCTTACTGATGTAAGTTTTCCTAATATACCAATAAAAGATGGTCAAATAATATTAGAAGATAACCAATAAAGAAGCAAATTTTAATTTGTTTTTTTTTAATATAATAAGAAAGTCATGTTCTTATATGTATTTATTTAAAAAAGTTTCCACCAAAAACAATGCATTTAAAGACAAGTTTATTGCTATGCTTGTTTTTTTTGCTTATAATAATTAAAGAAAAGGAGTTTGATTTTATGAAGATAGGAAAGATAAATATTTCTAAAAAAAGTCTTGTTATAATTTGTGTTATTCTTTTTACAATTATAATAAGTATTGTTTTATTTAGTAGAGGTGCTAGTAAAGTAAGTGGTGTGTTTTATAATCCAGATAAAAACATAAAAATAGTTAGATCCAAGGCTAGTAAAATTGAATTTGAAGATTTTAGTAATGGCGATATTACCTTAAAAAAACCAAAAGGATGGAAAGTTGATACATTAGGAGATTATATTCACTATACTATTAAAGTATACGATCCAAATAATCCTACTTATCAGTTTTTCTTAAATATGAAAACTGAGGGATATAATAAATCAGAAGATGCTAAAAAATGGCAACAGACATATTATCCGCAAAACATATTTGCTAAAACTAGTGTAATAGCCACTAAAGATACGGAAGGATTTTATAAAATATTTAATGATTTAGGTACTTTAAATAATACTAGCACATTTACTTTTCCTGTTTTAACTGATTTTACTGTAAGTGAAAAATTAGGTAAAGGCAGTTTAGGTGGTGATATGCTTAGAGCAACATTTAAAGATGCAAATGGTAAAGAAGGCGAAGGTGTATTTACAGCTTATGTATTTGATCCAGGACCATACTATGTTAATGAAAATATAATATCAGGTAAAAAAATAGATATTCAATATTTGAGTGTATATGATGCTATCTTTATTACAACTCCAAAAGATGAATTTATTGATTGGGAAGATGTGTTAAACACAATTTGTTCATCATTAAACTTTACTGATACATTTATAAGTGGATTTAACAAAGAACAGGATGCTGTTATGAAAAATTTTCAACAAATTAGAGCAATAGGCAATGAGATAAGTGATGGAATAATGGATTCTTGGAATAAAAGAAATACGTCCTTTGATATAATGAGTCAAAAACAAAGTGATGCAACACTTGGTTATGAAAGAGTATATGATACACAAACTAATGAAATATATAAAGCATATAATGGTTTTACTGATGAGTATGATGGGAAAAAATATAAACCTATAACTGATGATATGTACTCAAAAAAGACAAGTGGATTTATAGAAAAGTAGGTTAATATGACAAAGAAAACTAAAAAAATATTATTTGTTGTTGTAGCACTTGCCATAGTGTTAGTTGCAGTAATTGTTATATTTACCATCATAAGTAATAAGCCAACACCAATAGAAAAATCACCTTCAAATGATTCGTTCGTAGCAAAAACAATACAGGAAGAATTGAAACAAAAGTATCCAAATAAAGAATATTTAAAATTAAAAAATGGAGAAGTTTTAAATGAAGAGGCTTCATTTAGTAAATATTCATTTATAAGTAATAATTCTATATATATTTTTAATCCTGAGAAACTAGATAATGGGGTATTTGAATATAAGAAGGTATATGATAATGATAAAGATATTAAGATTATGAATATTGCTCCGAATTCTGGTGCAGATATAATTTTTTATGACTATAATGATATTAGATATACTTTACATGATGATAATATTGATAATAAAGTAAGTAATAATTATAATATGTATGAAAAAGCAAACTATAAGTTAAGTGATTATCTTAAATGGGAGTATTCAACAGAATTTTTGGGGAATAAAATTGATTATGATTTTATGTCAAATTACGTTTATGCAAAAGATAATCTTTTATATAGTATAAATTATGGAAATGAAAAATATCCAACTATTGAAAAAATGAATGGTAATTATGAAGGCGAAAAAGTAATTAGAATATATAATGAAAGAATACTTAAAACTGATAAGTGTTTTTATGAATTAATGAATTATTTTGATAATAACTTGAATAAAAAGGTTACTACAACTGTTAAAATTAATATGCTAACTAAATATTATGATGAAGTATTAACATTTACATATAAGTATGTAATATTAAAAGACTATACACTCATACCTATAAATGATGTTATGGAAAATAGAGTAAGAGATTATTCAGATGATTATTTCTTAAGTAGTTTTAATAATATGGAAGAAGTTAGGTATGAAGAATAATGAAAGGGGGTAAAATAGAGAAATAATGTAAAATAGCGGTTGATACATCTATAAGAAATTGTTATAACTGTAGTGATTAATAATATGTAAATTGAAAAAATTAGGAGGATAAAGAAATGAATTTAAAAAAGACATTATTTATGGTGTTAATAGCAGTACTTAGTATTTTTGGAATAACTTCAGTAAATGCATTAACAATTAATGATAATGGAAAATATACATTAATATTAACTAGTAGTGAAGAAAATGTTACCATTGATGGTGAAAATCAAAAAATTATAAAATTCAATGTTACAGAAGGAGAAACAACAGTTAAATTATCAGAGTTAACTAATGGGATAGTACCATTTAATGGTAGAACTGAATTTTCACATTGGGGAAGTTTTACGGGGGAAAAGGTTAATGATGTAATAGCTTTAACTGAATTTAAATGGAGTGGCGATTTAGCAGATCAATCATATACAAATGGATTAACTTTGTATGCTAGTTTTTCAGATAAAATATTACAAGGAACAGGAACATATTATTTAACGCTTGACCCTTTTGCTGGTATAGTAAATGGACAAAGCATTATAAAATTAACAAGTAAAAGTACAGAATTTAAAACAGTTGATTTAACAAAATATATTCCTGTAAGAAAAGGTTATACTTTTAGCGGATGGGAGCTAGATGGAAAATTTGTAACATCAATAGATTCTAGTTATTTTACTAATCGTGATTGCATAACTATTACTGCTACATATACTCAAGATTCCTTTAATGGTGATGGAATTGTATTAAAACTAAATGCTAATGGTGGTAAAATAGATGGCAAAGAATCTAATAGTTATGACTATATAGGTGGAGGAAATTCAGGAACAACGATGATGCTTTTACCATATATCCCAGTAAGAGAAGGTTATACCTTTAATGGTTGGAATACTAAAAAAGATGGAAGTGGAACTAATTATAATTATGTTTACTGGAGATTCTGGGATATAGATGAAAAAACAGATAAAGAGTTTGAAAAAGATACTAAAATAAAAGAAGAAAACGGTTATGAAAGATATAAAAATATAACTTTATATGCTTCTTGGACTAAAAATAATGAAATTAAAAATGATGGTGAAGTAAATGCTAGTATTATATTTGATAAAGAAATAACTAAGAATTATGTATTGGATATTAAAGAAGTTGAAGTAAAAAAAGATCTTGCTAATAAGAATATTAAATATATAGTTGATATTAACGTACTAGAAAATGGTCAAGTTGTTAAAATTAATGATACTAAAATGAAAATAAAAATTGCTTTACCAGAAGATTTAAAAGGTTATTCTAAATATGAAGTAGTTTATATTTTGGATGGTGAAATAAAAGAAACTATAGAAGCGAAAGTAGAAAATGGATATATTGTTTTTGAAACGTCACACTTAAGTCATTATGGAATAGTTGCCATCGAAGATAATAATAATAATAATATAGTTAATCCTAAAACTAATGATGATATTGTAATGTATTTTATTTCTAGTATTATATCACTAGTTGGTGTTACAGGTGTTTTAATTTATTATAAAAAAAACAAAACTAATTAATTTAATTATATTTTTGTATAAATTAGTGATGAATAAATTTTTGGTATGAATTTAAAGATAATCAAAATCCTCATTTTAAAATAGAGGATTTTTGTTGTGTATATTTTATTACTTTTATTTTTCTTTTTGTTAGTAAAATTCTTTTATTAAAATTATTATGTTTTTCTTGACAATTATATCATTTTGTATTATTATCTATGGGTATTTACGTGAAAAAAGGGTGAAGTTTTATGGATAAGATAATAAATATTGCCGTAGTTGCACATGTTGATGCTGGTAAATCTACTTTAGTTGATGGACTGTTAAGACAAAGTGGTGTTTTTAGAGCAAATGAAGAATTAGTTGATTGTGTAATGGATAGTGGAGACCTTGAAAAAGAAAGAGGTATTACTATAACAGCAAAAAACTGTGCTATTAAATATAAAGATTATAAAATTAACATAGTTGATACTCCTGGTCATGCTGATTTTTCCAGTGAAATTGAAAGAGTTATAAAAACTGTTGATACAGTTATTTTACTTGTGGATTCTGCTGAAGGACCTATGCCTCAAACTAGATTTGTTTTAAAAGAAGCATTACAAAATAATTTAAAACCAATTTTATTTATTAATAAAATTGATAAAAAAGATGAGAGAGCTGAAGAAGTTGTTGATATGACATTTAATTTGTTTATGGAATTAGGTGCAACAGATGAGCAACTAGATTTTCCAATTCTTTATGGTAGTGCTAGAAGTGGTTATGCAATTTATAATATGAGTGATGAAGGTAAGGATTTAACGCCGTTGTTAGAAACTATTGTAAATAATACTAAAGTTTTTGAAGGTAATGAGGCTGATCCATTACAATTGCAAGTGTGTCAACTTGCATATGATGATTATATTGGAAGACTTGGTATAGGTAGAATTAACAAAGGTAAGATTAAGTCTGGTGAAACTGTTTCTTTAGCAACAAATGATGGAAAGGTTGAGTCTTTTCGTGTTACTAAATTGTTTGTTAATGAAGGCATTAAAAGAGTTGAGGTTCCTGTTGCTTATTTTGGAGATATCGTAACTGTAGCAGGGTGTTCAGACGTTTCTATTGGAGATACAATTTGTGAAAAGGATAATATTAATCCACTTCCTAAAATTATGATTGAAGAACCAACATTATCAATGAATTTTTTAGTTAATAATTCTCCATTTGCTGGTCAAAGTGGTAAATTTTTAACAAGTAGACATTTAAAAGAAAGATTAGAAAAAGAACTTGAAACTAATGTAGGTTTAAAAGTTGAACAATTAGAAGGTGCTGATGGTTTTAAGGTAAGTGGTCGTGGTGAACTTCATTTATCAATTTTGCTTGAAAATATGAGAAGAGAAGGATATGAATTATCAGTTTCTAAGCCTGAAGTTATTTTTAAAGAAATAGATGGTGAAAAATGTGAGCCATATGAAAAAGTTATTGTTAATGTACCAAATGAATATTCTGGAACTGTAATTAATTCTTTAAATGAAAGAAAAGGAATTATGCAAAGTGTTACACCAGGTGAAGTTGGATATACAAAATGTGAATATTTAGTTCCCACTAGAGGATTAATCGGTTATCGTGGTTTATTTATTACCGAAACAAAAGGCGAAGGTATTATGGTTCGTTCATTTGATTCTTATGGACCTTATGCTGGAGCTATTTCAGGACGTAAAAATGGTGTTTTAGTTTCTATGGTTAATGGGACAACTTTTGGTTACTCATTATTTAACTTAAGCAGTAGAGGTACAATGATTGTGGATCCATCAACTGATGTTTATATTGGTATGATCGTAGGCATTGCTAATAAAGAAGGCGATTTAGATGTTAATCCTTGTAAGAATAAAGAGCTAACTAATACTAGAAGTGCTCATGCTGATGAAGCAATAGTATTAAATAAAGCTAAGAAATTTACTTTGGAAGAAGCATTGGAATTTATTGAAGATGATGAATATATTGAAATAACTCCAACAGAAATAAGACTTAGAAAAAAATATTTAGATCCAAAAGAAAGATATAGAAGAGCTCGTTAATATGCGACTCTTTTTTTGCGATTTTTTCTGTGAAAATCACATATTTTTCTTTTATTTTTGTAAAAGATGTGGTATAATTTATCTATCAGTTTTAAGTGGGCAGAAAATCCCACTTTTATTATTAGTTATGGAGGTGTTTATGAAACTAGTTTTGGAGAAACTTAAAATTGATTTACAAGAAAGATTGGGTAGCGAGGAAATAATAGTTGATGATGTAACTTTTGAAGAAAAAGGAAAATATCATTTTTTAACGGTTACTTTAGATAAAATCGGAGGAATTGATTTAGAAACTATTGTTGATGCAACAAAAATTGTAAATGAAGTAGTAGATAAAGCTGATATAACTGATGATAGTTATATACTAGATGTAGTAAGCAAAGAAAGAGGAGAGTAAAATGAATGGTAAAGAATTAATTAAGGCGTTAAATAATTTAGTAGAAGAAAAAAATATAAGTGCTGATGTAATATTTGAAGCGTTAGAATTAGCACTTCAAACAGCGTATAAGAAAAATTTCAATTCAAAAACTAATGTTAGAGTAAATATTAATCGTGAAACAGGAGATATTAAAGTTTATTCTTATTATGTAGTTGTACCTGAAATTGATGAAGGTAGTGTTGTAGAAGATGAAGAAGGTAATGTTACTAAAATAGAACCTGAAATAAATAGAGATGCTCAAATATTACTTGAAGATGCTATTAAAATAGTTCCAACTATAAAAGTAGGTGAAACTATTGAAGAAGAAGTAACACCAAAGGATTTTGGAAGAGTGGCAGCTGGTACTGCTAAACAAGTAGTTATGCAAAAAATAAGAGAAGCAGAAAAAAATAGCGTTATTGAAGAATTTTCTGATAAACAAGATGAATTAATGGTTGGTATGGTTGCTATGGAAGACCAAAATAACTATTATATAGATTTAGGTAGAACAAGAGGAATACTTCCTAAAAAAGAAATAATACCTGGAGAACAAATTGTTATGGGATCAAGTATTAAAGTTTATGTAAGTAAAGTTGAAAGTGGACCAAAAGGACCAATTATTAAATTGTCTAGAAAGAATTATGGTTTTGTTAAAAGATTATTTGAACATGAAATACCTGAAGTTGCAAATGGTACAATAGTTATTACTCAAGTTGTTAGAGAAGCTGGTGTTCGTACAAAAGTAGCTTTATATTCAACTAACGATAGGATTGATGCAATTGGTTCATGTATCGGGGAAAGAGGTTCAAGAATTGCCGGTATTTTAAAAGAATTAAAGGGTGAAAAAGTAGATTTAGTTTTATATAGTGAAGATCCTGTAGAATTTATTAAAAATGCTATGACACCTGCAAAAGATGTAATAGTATCAATTCCAGATGCTGAAGAAAGAAATGCATTAGTAATAGTTAATAATGATAATTTATCACAAGCAATTGGTAAAAAAGGAAGCAATATTAAATTAGCTAGTAAGTTAACCAAATATCATTTAGAAATTAAAACAATGGAAGAAATTCAAAAAGCAGGTAATAATTAATGAAAAAAATTCCAATGCGTTCATGTGTTATAACTAAAGAAAAATTACCTAAAAAAGAACTTATTAGGGTAGTTAGAACACCAGATGGTGAAGTAATTATTGATGTTAGTGGTAAAGCTAATGGACGTGGAGCATATTTAAAAAAAGATATTGAGGTTATAAAAAAAGCTAAAAGTAATAAATTATTAAATAGGGTATTAGAAGTTGAAATACCTGATAAGATATATGAAGAGTTAGAAGAAATAATAAACAAATAAAGAAAGGTTGTGATTAAATGAAAGTTTCAGAATATGCTAGTGATGTAAATTTATCGGTGGCTGAAATATTAAAGAAATGTCATGAGTTAGCGATTAATGTTAATAATAAGGACGATTATTTAACAGATGATGATATTATTATGCTAGATAATACTATTAATTTAATTTCTACGGATGATGAAATTACTTTTGAAGAAGAAGAAGATATTGAAGATAAAGTTGATGAAATAATGACTTCTTCAAGAGTAGATAAAAGTATGAAAGATAGTGTATCAAAAGAAAAATTAAAGAAAAAAGATACAAGTAAACAAGATTTTAATTTAAAGAAAAAAGAAATGTATAAGCATAAGAATAAACTTATGAAAAATGAAACAGATGAAAATATTGTTTTATATAAAAATGGTATGAGCGTTTCTGAATTTGCAAATGTTTTAAATGTTAGTGGAGCTGAAATAATTAAAAAATTAATGGAAAATGGTTTAATGCTTAGTTTAAATCAATCAATTGATTTTGAAAATGCAGAGATAATAGCAATTCTTTACAATAAAACTTTAAAAAGAGAAGAAACTCAAGATGTTACTAATTTTGAATCTTATGAAATAATTGATAAAGAAGAAGATTTAGTTAAAAGACCTCCGATAGTAACTATAATGGGACACGTTGACCATGGAAAAACAACATTACTTGATTATATTAGAAATACGCATGTAGTTGATAAGGAATTTGGAGGAATTACTCAACATATCGGGGCTTATCAAACCAAATATAAAGATGAACTAATAACATTTATTGATACGCCTGGTCATGCTGCTTTTACAGAAATGCGTGCAAGAGGAGCATCAGTTACAGATATAGTTATTATAATTGTGGCTGCAGATGATGGGGTTAAACCACAAACTAAAGAAGCAGTTGATCATGCATTAAGTGCAAATGTACCAATAATTGTAGCTGTTAATAAAATAGATAAGCCAGATGCCAATATTGATAGAGTTTTAACAGAAATGGCTGAAATTGGAATTACACCTGAGGCTTGGGGGGGAGATATTCCGTTTATAAATATATCTGCTCATACTGGTGAAGGCGTTGAATTATTACTAGAAACAATTCTTACAATTGCGGAGGTTAATGAACTTAAGGCTAATCCAAATCGTTATGCTGTTGGAGCTGTTATTGAATCTCGCCTTGATAAGAATGTCGGTGGTATTGCTTCGTTCTTAATTCAAAATGGTACGCTTAGACTTGGAGATCCAATTGTTGTTGGTACAAGCTATGCAAAGGTTAGAACAATGAAAAATGATCGTGGGGAATCTATCGTTCTTGCTGGACCATCAACGCCGGTAGAAATTACTGGTTTAACAGAAAATCCATCTGCAGGAGATAAATTCATGGCTTTTGAAACAGAAGCAGAAGCTAAAAATGTTGCCCAAAAACGTCGCGATGCTGCAAAGATAAATGCTGGTAGAGATAAGAAGGTTTCTTTAGATGATTTATTTGCATCAGTTGATGCTGGTAATAAAGAAATAAATGTCGTTTTAAAAGCAGATGTTCGTGGTTCTGAAGAAGCTGTTAAAAATGCTTTAGAAAAAATTAAAGAAAAAGATGTATCTGTTAAAGTTATCAGAAGTGGTATTGGTGCTATTAGTGAATCTGATGTTGTACTTGCTAGTGCATCAAATGCTATCATTATTGGATTTAATGTTGTTGCATCAAATAATGCTAAGGATATTGCTAAAGATAATAATATAGATATTAGATTATATACAATTATTTATAAATTAGTTGAAGATATTGAAGCCGCTATTAATGGTATGTTAGATCCTGAATATGAAGAAAAAGTATTAGGTTCTGCCGAAGTTAGAAAAATATTTAAATTCTCTAAGATAGGTAATATAGCTGGTTGTTATATAACAAGTGGTATTGTTAAAAATGGAGCAATGGCTCGTGTTATTCGTGATGGAGTTGTTATAGCAAGTGATGAGGTTATAGCTTCTTTACAAAGAGAAAAAGATACAGTTAAAGAAGTTAAAAAAGGCTTTGAATGTGGTATTACTTTAGAAAAATTCAATGATTTTAAAGAAGGCGATACTATTGAAGCATATGAAATGGTTGAGGTAAAACATGCCTAAGTATAAAATTGCTAGAATCGCTAGTGATATTCAAAGATATCTTGGTGAAATATTAATCAATGAAGTTAATGATGAAATACTTAAAAGTATTACTATTACTGGTTGTGATGTAACTAATGATTTAAGTTATTGTAAAATATATTTTACTTCTATTATGGATATGGATGAAAAATCTTTAGAAAAAGAAGTCAATGAAGCTGCACCATTTATTCGTGGTAAGTTAAGTGAAAGATTAGATATTAGACATACACCAGAGCTCAAATTTATTTTTGATAAATCTATTGCTTATGGCGAAAAAATAGAAAAGATTATTGATAAAATTGAAAAGGATAATAAATAATGATAGAAATAACTAGAGATATACCTAAAATTTATGAAAGAGTAGCAGTTGAAGAATTTTATAAACATTGTCAAAATGTAACAAAAGATAAAAGATTATTTAATTATGATATTCATTTTACAACTGATGAATCTAAATTAAGTAATAAAGATTTAAATAATAGTTCATTAATGCAAGCAATTAAGTTAGTAAAAAATGATGAAAGAAATGTATTGTTTCTTATGTGCTTAAATGAACAAAATGTTTTAGTGGGAATTGCTAGGGTAGTATTAAGAAAAGATTCTTTAGATGTAAGTCATATACTCTTAACTAATTATCCAGATGTTTTAGAAAAAATGGAAACATTAAATGAAATAATAAGTAGATTAGAAGAATTAACTGATAATTTTAAACAAAAAATAATTAATATTGCAGTAGTAGATGATGATGTAACAGTTAAGTTTGTTAAAGCTTTAGGTTATGAAGAATTAGATGGTTTATTTACTAAAGATTTAGGAAAGAGAGAAATTGATGGACCAACTCTTAGTCGTAAATAAACCTGAGGGTTTTACAAGTAGAGATGTTATTAATAAACTTAGTAAAATATTAAATACTAAAAAAATAGGACATACAGGAACTTTAGATCCAATTGCAACTGGAGTTCTTGTTTGTTTAACTGGTAAATATACTAAGCTTGTAGATTTATTAACTTCTTTAGATAAAGAATATATCGCAGAAATAAAATTAGGTATTAAAACTGATACTGGTGATGTAACTGGAAATGTAATAGATAAAAGTAATAAAGTTATTTCAAAAAATAATATTCTAGATGTAATAGAAAAATTTCCTAAAAAATATTTGCAAACTGTTCCTAAATATTCCGCTGTTAAAATTAATGGTAAAAAATTATATGAATATGCAAGAGAAAATATAGAAATTGAATTACCTAAAAGAGAAGTAAATATATATAATTTAGAATTAATTAGTTTTAATGATGATATCATAAAGATTAAAACTAAAGTATCTAAAGGGACATATATTAGAAGCTTAATTGAAGATATATGTGAAATGTTAGGTACAGTTGGATGTATGAAAAGTTTGGTTAGAACTCATCAAGGGATATTTGGAATTGATGAAGCATATACATTAGATGATATACAAAATAATAATTTTATTGGTAAAAATATTCATGAGTTTTTAGATTATCCTTGTATAAATGTTGAAGAATGTAATTTAAAAACAGTATTAAATGGTGGTAAAATAAGTAATATATATAATATTAAAGATAAAGTTATTATGATGTATGATAATAAAGATTTAGCTATATATGAAGTTGATGGAGAAACTCTAAAACCTTATGTGATGTTTTAGAGTTTTTTTATGTCAAGTAATGTAAATAAATATATATAAAAGTGATTGGGAGTGGTATAATATTTAGTAGGAGATAGTTCTATGAAGAGATTTAAATTAAGAACATTTTATTTAAGTGTTATAATGTTTGTTGTTTTATTATATTTAGAATTAATATTTAGAATGTTTAATAATATTGAAATATTTAATATTAGTATTTTATATGTAATAATATTTGATTTATTTATGACATTACTAATATGTATAATAGGAAAGTTATTTAATCGAAGAGTTAATAAAATAATGTTTTTAAGTGGATTATTTTTATTAGGTCTTTTGTATAGTATTCAATTATGTGTATTTAAAATGTTTGGTTTTTATTTTGATTGGACATTAATTGGAGCAAGTGGACAAATTGCATCTTTTGCAGGTGATGGTTTAAATTTAGTTATTGCCAATATTATTGGACTTATTTTGAATTTTATGCCATTTATATTATTTTCAATTTATAATAAAATTATTGTGATAGAAAAAGATGATTTAAAAACTAATATTGTTAAAATAATTTTATGTATTTTAACGAGTTTATCATTTTATGGTGTTTTAAATATAAATAAAGATGAAATTAATTCTCCATATAAGTTATATACAAGTGTTAATAATATTGATTTAAATGTAAGAACTTTTGGGGTAGTAAATGCTTTCTTTATAGATACTTATAGAAATATTTTTGGATTTGAAGAAATAATTGATATACCAAATAAACCAACAGAAGATGTAATAAATAATGATGGTAAAGATAATAATGATGTAAAAAATTATGGGTATAACAATTTAGATATTGATTTTGATAAACTAATAAGTAGTGAAAGTAATAAAAATATTAAAGCAATGCATGAATATTTTAAAAGTGAAAGTGGTACAAAAGAAAATATGTATACTGGATACTTTAAAGGTAAAAATCTAATTCTATTTATGGCTGAGAGTTTTAATGAAATAGCAGTTAGAGAAGATTTAACTCCAACATTATATAAACTTGTTAATAGTGGATTTGTTTTTGAAAACTTTTATACTCCGACGATTAGTAGTACGATTGGTGGAGAATTTCAAGAACTTACTGGTTTAGTGGCAGCATCAGGTTTTTTAAGTCCTTGGAAAAATGGAACAAACTATTATCCATTTGGTATTGGCACAATATTTAAAAATATGGATTATAATACATTTGCTTATCATGATCATAGCGTTTATTTTCAAAATAGATATATTTATTTAAAATCTTTAGGTTTTGATAATTTTAAAGGATGTTTTAATGGATTAGAAAAAAGTATTAATTGTCATACTTGGCCAGAATCAGATGTAGAAATGATTAATGCTACGATGGATGATTATATTAATAGTGATAAACCTTTCTTTACATATTATGTAACTGTTAGTGGACATGGTGGTTATACATTTTCATCTAGTGCCACAGCAAAAAAACATTATAATGAAGTTAAAAATTTAGATTATAGTGAAAAACCAAAGGCTTATTTGGCAGCTCAAATAGAACTTGATAGAGCTTTAGAAATATTAATTAAAAAACTAAATGATGCTGGAGTATTAGATGATACAGTTATTGCTTTAGTTGGAGATCATTATCCATATTATTTAAGTTTAGATGAAGTAAATGAAATATCATCTTATAAAAAAGATGGTGTAATTGAAGTAAATAAAAGTAATTTTATATTATGGAATAATAAAATGGAAACTATTAAAATAGATAAAGTAGGTAGTCAAATAGATGTTTTACCAACTCTATATAATTTGTTTGGAGTTAAATATGATTCAAGGCTTATTATTGGTAAAGATATTTTAAGTACAGAGCCAGGTCTTGCAATATTTGGCAATAGAAGTTGGGTAAGTGATAAAGGAAAATATTTTTCTCAAAGTAAAAAGTTTGTTCCAAATGAAGAAAAAAATGTAAGTAATGATTATATTAGCTATATGAATAGCGTTGTTAATAATAGAATGTCAATGAGTAAAAATATTATGGTAAATAATTATTATAAGAAAGTATTAGGTGATTAATATGTGTGGTATATGTGGGATAATTAGAAAAGGTGACAATAAAGATATTATCAAAAAAATGAATGACAGAATTATGCATCGTGGACCAGATGGAGAAGGTTATTACATTGATGGTGATGTTGCTTTTGGTCATCGTAGGTTATCAATTATTGATCTTTCAACTGGCGATCAACCAATATATAATGAAGATGACAGTGTTGTAACAGTTTATAATGGAGAAATTTATAATTATCTTGAGTTACGAGGCGAACTAGAATCTTTAGGTCATGAGTTTAAAACAAAGAGTGATACCGAGGTATTAGTCCATGGATATGAAGAATGGCATACAGATTTACCTAAACACTTAAGGGGAATGTTTGCTTTTGCTATTTATGATAAAAATCGTAATGAAATATTTTTAGCACGAGATAATTTTGGTATTAAACCACTTTATTATGCGAATATGAATGATAGTTTTATGTTTGCATCAGAAATTAAATCTTTCTTAGATGTTCCAGATTTTAAGAAAAAATTTAATGAAGATATATTAGAAACTTACTTAGAATTTAGTTTTGTACCTACGAATGAAACATTTTTTAAAGGTGTTTATAGATTAGATGCTGGATGTAGTTTATTATATAAAGATGAAGATATAAAGATAAATAAATATTTTAAATTAGATTTTAAAGAAGATAAAATGAGTTTTTCAGATGCTGTTAAAAATATTAGTGATGTTATGGAAGATAGTGTAAAAAGACATTTAATAGCAGATGTTGAGGTTGGTTCATTTTTATCTAGTGGAATTGACTCATCATACATTGTATCTTTAGCAAAACCAGATAAAACATACACAGTTGGGTATGAAAATAAAAAGTATGATGAAATAAATTATGCTAAAGATTTAGCAGATAAATTAGGTATAAAAAATGAAAGCAAAATAATTAAAAAAGATGAGTATTTAGATGCTATACCTAAGATTATGTATCATTTAGATGAACCTACGAGTGATCCTGCAGCAATATCATTATATTTTGTTGCTAAACTTGCAAGTCGTGATTTAAAAGTTGTGTTATCGGGTGAAGGCGCTGATGAATTTTTTGGAGGATACAACTATTATAGAGAAGAGGTTGATTATAAATTTTATAATAAAATTCCTTTTTGTATTAGACATGCAATTGGAAAAGTTGCTGGTTTGTTTCCAGAGGTAAGAGGTTTTAACTTTTTAGTAAGACGTGGAGAAAAGTTAGAAAATAGTTATATCGGTGTTAATAGAAATTTTTCAGAAAAAATGGCTAGAAAAGTATTAAGAAAAAATTATGAACTAAAAGCAATTGATGTAACAAAAGATGTCTATAATGAATTTAAAGATTATAGTAATATAGATAAAATGCAAGCAATAGATATTAATTTTTGGTTAATGAAAGATATTTTACTTAAGGCTGATAGAATGACTATGGCATCATCCATTGAAGGCAGAGTTCCATTTATTGATAAAGAGGTATTTAGTATAGCATCAAAACTACCTTTTGATTATAAAGTTACTAAAGAAAATACTAAAGTAGCTTTAAGAGAAGCAGCAAGAAAAGTTATTCCAACTGATGCATATAAAAAGAAAAAATTAGGTTTCCCAGTACCTATTAGAGAATGGATAAAAGATGGAGCATTTAAAGAAGATATTGAAAAAACAATAAATAGTGATGTTGCTAATAAATATTTTAATGTTAAATTTTTAAATAAATTATTTAATGAACATTTAAGTGGTAAGAAAGATAATTATAGAAAGATTTGGACAGTTTATACATTTATAAAATGGTATCAAGTATTTTTTGAAAATGAATAATTAAAGGAGATAAAATGGAATATGTGATTGTTGGGCTACTTGGAGTAGTTATAGTACTTTTACTAGTGCTAGTTTTAAGAAAGAATAATAATAACAATAATGAAATGACTGAAAGACTTGGTCATTTTGAAGCAAATATTAATAAAGAAATCGGAGAGTTTAAGTTTGGGTTTTCAAAAGTTTTAACTCAAGATTTTGAGCTTTTAAATGAAAGAATTGAAAAGAAATTAACATTAATTAATGATAGAGTTAATGAACGACTTGATCAAAATTTTGAAAAGAGTAATAAAACATTTATGAATGTTTTAGAAAGATTAAATAAAATAGATGAAGCTCAAAAGAAAATTGATAGTTTAAATGGAGAAATTGTTTCACTTCAAGGAGTTCTTACTGATAAGAAAACTCGTGGTACATTTGGAGAAGTAAATTTAGAATATATTTTAAATAATGCTTTTGGAAGTAATAAAAATGGTATTTATAAAACACAAGTTAAACTTTCTACTGGTGTTATTGCAGATGCTATTCTTTATGCTCCCGCACCTTTAGGTACAATTGCAATTGATTCCAAGTTTCCTTTAGAAAACTATCAAAAAATGACGGATAGAACTAAATCTAAAGAAGAAAGAGATTATTATGAAAAGATGTTTGTAAGTGATGTTAAAAAACATATCAATGATATTAGTGAAAAGTACATAATACCTGGAGAAACTACTGATGAGGCTATCATGTTTTTACCAGCAGAGGCTTTATTTGCAGAAATTAATGCTTATCATGCTGAGTTATTAAATTATGCCTATAGTAAAAAGGTATGGATTGCGGGTCCTACAACATTAATTAGTACTGTTTCTATTATTAGTATGATACTTAAAAATATGGAAAGAGATAAATATGCTAAAGTTATTCATGAAGAACTAAATAAATTAAGTGTAGAATTTGGAAGATATAAAGAACGTTGGGATAAACTTGCTAGAAGTGTTAAAACTGTAAATCAAAGTATTGATGAACTTCATACCACAAGTGAAAAAATCACTAAGAGATTTGATAGTATTAATAGTGTTGATTTAGATAAGTTAGGTAATAAAGAAGATAATATAGAAATGATTGAGATGAATTAATCTCAATTATTTTTTTCTATTGCATAAAATGTTTGTGTTATTTTTTCATTATTAATTTTGAATATGGCTTTCTTTCGTCAGTTCTGTATAGAATGTAATCGATACTAGTGTTATAGTAATCAGCTAAATGTCTTAGGTATTCAATTGGAATATTTACTTTTTCTAGTTCATATTTACTATAATTGGATTGATCTATTTTTAAATAGTTAGCGATATCTTTTTGATATAAATCTTTGTCTTCTCGTAATTTTTTTAATCTATCCATACTTATCACCTGTAAGGATATTAACATAGTTATAATTTAACTATTGACAAGTATGAAGAATTTACCTATAATTTGTTTATGATAGGTAAACAATAACTATGGAGGTTAAAAGTGAAAAATAAAAAACAAGCAATAATATTAAGTGTAATAGCAAGTATAGCATTACTTGTATTAATAGTCGGAGCAACATATGCATACTTTCAAGCAAGTGGTGGAACTGGTACAAATACAGATGTAAGAGTAACAACATATACAACAGATGTATTTAATTTTGAAGTAGGAAATGATATATCAATATATGCTGATGCAACATCATTTGCTAGTGGTAAAGGAAATGCCGTTGGTAGTACTTTTGCAAAAGCAATATTAACAGCAAATAATAAAACAAATACTGTAACAGAACATTATTATTTGTATTTAAATATATCAAATAATACATTTATATATACTCAAAATGAAAGTACACCAGAATTGCTTTTAACAATAACAGATGCAAATGGAAATGCTGTATCAGATATAACAAGTCTAGCATATAAGACAGTAACGGATGGTAAGGGAGCAAGTATATCAGGTTATGATATAACAAATAAAAGTGGAGTAATTACATTATTTGATAATAGAGAAATAACAGCATCACCAGCAAAAACAGAACAATGGAATATAACAGTAACATTTGTAAATTATGATAAAGATCAAAGTAAAAATACAGGAAAAAGTTTTAGTGCTAAGTTAATGATACAAAAAGAAGAATATAAACAAGCATTAGCAGAATATGTAAAATCACAATACACAGGAACACAAGGGGAAAATTCACTATACTATCATAATTCAAGTTTAGCAAATGGAGCTGGAGATAATTCATATAGATATGCCGGAGCAAGTGCTAGCGTAAATAATTATATTTGCTTAGGTTCAGATGAAGCAACATGTCCAGATGCAAACTTGTTTAGAATAATAGGCGTATTTGGAGACAAAACAAAAGTAATAAGAACAAAATCAGTTGGAAACAAACAATGGCATTCATCACAAGTTAACACCTGGTCAAGTTCAAGTTTAAATACATATTTAAATGGAGGATATTTAACAAGTTTAGGAACATTAAAGAATAAAATAGCAACAACAACGTGGAAAGTTGGAGGAGGTTCATGGTCTAGTATAGGAACTTCAGTACCTAAAACAGCATATAAAAATGAAGTAGGAAGTAGTTCATCAATAACAACAGTAAATAAAAAAATAGGATTAATGTATGTATCAGATTATTATTATAGTGCAAGTCCAAGTGCATGGACACTAGTTGGATATAATGAAAGTGATGCAACAAAAGATTATAGAGCAGCAAAAACAACAAATTGGTTATTTTTAGGTCATAATGAATGGACTATTTCGCGCCTTTCCGACGGAACGACTTTTGCGTTCAGTGTAGATAGCACTGGCAGTGTCAGCATTAACTCTGTGGGTGATAGCAGTGGGGTGCGCCCGTCCTTCAATCTTGAGTCTTCGGTAAAATATGTATCAGGGTCTGGAAGTATGAGCGACCCTGTGCGAGTAAACTGATTGACGGATAGTTTTGAAAAAACACCGGTAAAACCTGGACAAAATGAGGTAAAAAGTTCGACCAATAATGAACAATTTATCTCATTTTTTTGCATTATGATGTGGCTATATTGTGTGCAAAAGTGATTGATAAACCACATTTTGACACATGATTTAAAACTGAAAATAATTTATTTCAAGCAAAAAAGATTTTTTATTAAAAATGTTGAAATAAAAAACTGATAAAAATGTCAAAGTTGTTTTTTTATAAAAATTTTATTGTTAAAATGTCATAGCTGAAAAATAATTATATGTCATACAAAATAAATCTTATTGGTAACCTAATATATTTTGTTGAATTTACGGCTCGATGAAATAAAGTTAAACCAATTCTAAATAATGACATAACCCTAACTTTACCTTTATTTTTGTATACTTTATGATTAACTATTTTTTTATTTTTATAACATTTGATATTTTTAGAATACTTAGCACCAATAATTGTTAGAAAAAGCACAACAGTACAAACCGTTGTATAAGCTTTTTCACTAGCATTATTAATAGCTTCTAAATATATCCATTACTTTTTTGATTTTTAAAAACACATTCATTAGAATCGAAACGATGAGAATAATTTTAAATAGCATATTCAAAATCATTATTAGTTACAATTATCCAATGATCTTTAGTATTTAGATATTTACTAATAACAATATTGGTTTTACCTTTTTTAGTCTTTTTTTCGTGTTAGTGTTTGTTCTTTTATTAAAGTATTTGAGTTACCATTAAAGTAAATTACTCTAAATTCTTCATCTAGTTCTTTTGGCGTTAATAAAATTTTTGAACCAATCATAATCTTTTTATTATTGTTTTTATGTTCTAACCATCTACATTCCTTATTATAAGTATATAGTCCATCATCTAAATCTTCAAAGAAAATAATACCTTCGATTAATTCTTTGGTTTTTATAATTAATCCACGTGGAGTGATATCTTGAATAAATCCTTCGAATGTTTCATCGAAATGTTCTTTAACATATTTAACCATATAAAGTTTATTAGCTTCATATTCTGCTTTATCTGCGCATCTTTCCATAATTGATGCTCTTTTAGCATATTCTTCAAGTTCATTTTTAAAGTTTTCTACATCAAATGATGGATCAAGCATAGTTTCAATATTATCTAATATGTATTCAATGATTAAATCCATAAATCTTCTTATTGGTGATGTTACTTGAGAATAACCATCTAAAGCAAGGCCATAATGACCCGCATTATTTGTACTGTAATATGCTTTTTGCATACTTCTTAAAAGTAGAGAAGATAGAATAAAGAATTCTTCTTTTGTACTTAATGAATTAATAATTTTTTGCAAAACATGTGGGTCTGTTGTATCTTTTAAGCATTCTATTTTATAACCAATTGACTTAATTAATTTTAAAGTAACTCGTAATTTTTCATCCATTGGTATTTCATGGTTTCTATAAATGGAAATAAGACATAAATTAAGAGTATAATCTGCGATAGCTTCATTTGTAATAATCATACAATTTGCAATTATTTTTTCAGCTTCTTTTTGTGTCTTTGCTGATAAATTAAGACTATCTTCGGTTTCTAGAAATTCTATTTCTTTAGAATCAAATTCTAATGAACCATTTTTTATTCTTCTGTTTTCAATAATATGAGATAATTCTTGTAATAAAGATAAAGCTTTTAAAAATGGTTCATAACCTTCAGGTACTGTGTTTTCATAAAATATTTGATTAACGTCTTCATAAGTCATTTTCTTTTTAGATTTAATAACACTATCAAATATTTCTAAATTTTCAACATAACCATTTTCATTAATAGTCATTCTGTAGGTTTTAGCTAGTCTTTCAACGTTAGGGTTTAGAGAACAAATTCCATTTGAAATAATAGGGTGTAACATGTGAAGAACATGGTTAGCAAGATAAAGACTGGTTGTGTTTTTAGAGGCTCTAATCCATAATGGAGAATTATATGGTATATAATGTGATACATGAGCAATAGATACTGTTAAAATATATTTGTTGTCTTTAGTTTTCTTTATACCAACAGCATCATCCATATCTTTGGTGTTAGCTCCATCAATTGTAAATATAGTTTCATTAGTTAAATCAATTCTACCAATTTTATCTTTTTCTAAAACTTCTTTAGGAATAGAATTTATTTGTTTTAATTCTTCTTCTGTATATCTTGTAATAAATCCATTGTTGCAGGCTATTGCTTCAAGTTCACTAGTTAAATCATTTTTATGTCCAGTTACTTCAATAAATGATACATCATAAACTTTATTTGTTTCTTTAGTTCCAATTTTAACAAGTATTCTAGTTCCAATTGGCAATCTTAAATCTTTAAATTCTTTTTCATTACATCTAACTTTTATATTGTTATTTCCAACTACTCTGATGCCTTTTTCTGTTACTTCACAGATAATATTAGGATTATTTCTTTTCAACACTTTTATGATAGAAAATCCATCTTTAGTTTTTTCTAATATAACTTTATCAAATGGTAATATACCTATAGTTTCTTCATCTTTAAGAGGATATATACTATCTTTGTTTCTGATATAGTAAAGTCCTTTTTTGCCAGTTTCAATGGTAACAATTTTGTATTGTTTAGGAAATGGTTGATATTTATTTTCATCTTCATTAAAGTAAACTTTTCCTTGTTCTTCTAAAGATGTTAATGTATTTTGTAATGTTGTTAAATCATCAGTTTTTATGATTTTGGCTAAAGCATGCAAAGAATAACTTTTATTGTATGCATCAAATAAATCCGCAATTGTATCATAATCATTACTTTTTTCTTGTTCAATATTTTGGATTGTTTTTATAAATTTAAATCTATTATGAACTTTTTCTAAAATTATGGTATCTTTCTTTTTTAGACTGTTTTTATTGGGCAAATTGTATTCTTTGGTATTAATTTTAAAATAAAATTCATTATCTTTTACAGATGTAACTTTAGTAATAAAAAAATTAGAGGGAAATGTCTTGTATGTGTTATTTCTAGCATCATAAAATATTTTTCCTTCTAATTCTAATAACTTTAAATCATTTAAAATATTTTCTTTAGTCTTCCCCGCAATTATTCTTCCATATAACTTTTTTTCAAGTTCTTCAAGTGTAAGTTCAATAGGTGTTGGTTTGAAAATTTCAATTAACATATTTTTCATAAATTTATCCTCATATTTTAAATATAGTTCAATTTGTGCATATTGTCAACTTTAAATTAATTTGATAAAATTATTATGGTGATACATTATGACATTATATTTGGTTAGTAATAATTTGGTGGTTGATAATATATTATATGAAACTGATGAAGGATTAGAAGAAAAAAGAATTAATAGACCTCTTTCAATTGAAGGAGAAAAAGCAAGTGTAAAGCTTGTTAAAAAAATTGATGCAAGTATAGTTTATTCATCAAGTTATGCATCAAGTATTGGGACCGCTAAATATTATGCAAGTTATAAAAATATAGATGTAAATATTAATTCTTTTTTGAATGATTTAAGAATTGGAGATTTAGGTAGAAGAAATATTAAAATGCTTAGATTTATGCAAGAAAGAGACTTTGATTTTAAATTTAATCGTGGAGAAAGTTTAAATGATGTAAATAAAAGAATGAATATTGCAATTGATAGAATAATAAAGAAAAATGGTAATAAGAATATAGTTATTTTTACTCAAAAGAGTGCTATAACTGGTTATTTACTAGATAAACTAGAACATGGGTATAATTTAGATGATAGATTAGTTTTAAGTTTTAATGAAAGAGTAATAATAGATGATAATTTAAGTGATGTAGATATTATAAAAGTGGTATTAGAAAAAGGAAAAGTTATTAATTGTGAGGTAATTCTTTATGAAGTTTGATTTAGAAGAAAAAGTTAATATAATGATAAGTGGAAGACATGTTCATTTAACAAGTGAGGCAATAAATAAGTTATTTGGGCATGAATTACATGTTAGAAATAATTTAAATCAAGTTGGTCAATTTGCATCAATTGAAACTGTAACATTAGAAACTAGTGAAGGGGTAATAGAAAATGTAAGAGTTATAGGACCTGCAAGGAAGTATAATCAAGTGGAAGTGTCTCATAGTGATGCAAGAAAATTAGGTCTTAAGTTACCGGTTAGAAAAAGTGGTAATTTAGATGGTGCTGGTTATATAACGATTAAAACTGATAATGGAAGTATTAGTGGAAATTTTGCTGTAATAGCAGATAGACATGTTCATTTTAGTCCGGAAGATGCCAAAAAGTATAAAGTTTTGGATGGGGAAGATTTATATTTAGAAATAAATGGCGTAAAACCTGGAGCAATATTAGTTAAAGCAAAAGTAAGTGAAGATGGTTATTTTGAGGCTCATTTAGATACTGATGATGCTAATGCATTTTTACTTAACTCTGGAGATGTTGGTATTTTACGAAAATAATTTATGGGGGATTTATGTGGAAAATTAAAAATGTAGAAATTAATGGAAAAATAGTGGTTGCGCCGATGGCAGGAATAAGTAATATGACTTTTAGAAGAATATGTAAATCTATGGGAGCATCACTAGTTGTAGCAGAAATGGTTAGTGATAAAGCTATTACTTATGGTAATGAAAAAACTTTTGAACTTTTAAGAATGAATGATGATGAAAGACCAATAAGTCAACAAATATTTGGTAGTGATGTAAAATCATTTGTGGAAGCAGCAAAAATAGTTGAAGAGAAAATGAAACCAGATATTATAGATATTAATATGGGGTGTCCTGTTCCAAAGGTTGCTGTTAAAAATCAAGCTGGTAGTGCTTTACTTAAAAATCCTGAAAAGGTTGGAGAAATAATTAAGGCTGTTGTTGGTGCTGTAAATGTTCCAGTTACTGTTAAAATTAGAAGTGGTTGGGATCAAAGTTCTATAAATGCAGTAGAAATAGCTAAAATAGCTGAAGCAAATGGAGCAAGTGCAATTACTGTGCATGCTCGAACTAGGGCCCAAGGGTATGCTGGTAAGGCTGATTGGAATATTATTAAAGAAGTTGTTAATGCTGTAGATATACCTGTTATTGGTAATGGTGATGTAGTATCTTGTTATGATGCTAAGAAAATGCTTGATGAAACTGGATGTAGTGCTGTTATGATTGGTCGAGGTTTACTTGGTAATCCTTGGTTAATAAAAGAATGTGTAGAATACTTAGAAAGTGGTAAGTTACCTGAAGTAATTGATTATAATGAAAAAATTGATATGATGGAATATCATTTGAATAAGTTATGTGAAGATAAAACTGAAAAACAAGCAGTTTTAGAAATAAGAAATCATTTACTTAATTATTTAAAAGGTCTACCTGAAAATAAAGAAGTAAAGAATCAAGTTTGTAGATGTAAAAGTAGATTAGAAATAATTAAGGTATTAGAAAATTATAGAAACGAATTAAAAAACTTATAGATTTATTTTTCTATAAGTTTTTTTGTAACATTAGTATTTATTGGACCAGCTCCGATAGATATTACTAAATCATTTGGTTTAATGTTTTTATCTAAATATTCTATTATTTTATTAAAATCTTCAATATAACAAACATTAGGATTTTTTTCTTTAATTTTGTCAACTAACATATCTTCACTAATATTGTAAATATTTACTTCACGAGCTGGAAATATTTTGGCAATAATAATATGGTCAAATTTACTTAAAACATCGGCGAATGCATCTAGATGTTCTGCGGTTCTTGAATAAGTATGTGATTGAAATATTGCCCATGATTCATTATGTTTAACGCCTTTAACACTTTCTAGAGTTGTTTTTATTTCAGATGGATGGTGAGCATAATCATCATAAATTAAAGCATCCTTATAAGTTCCTAGAAATTCAAATCTTCTTCCAACACCATGATATTTTTCTAAAGCATTTTTAATAATGTTTATATCTTTAATATATTGATGAGATAATGCAAAAGCCGCAAGTGAATTATAAATGTTATGTTTACCATTTATATTTAAATTAATGCTTGTTAAAAATTCATCGTTTAAATAAAGATCATAAGAATAATGTCCAAGATCATTACAAGTAATGTTTTTAGCTACATAATTTGCTTTATTATTAATACCATATGTAATAACTGTTGCTTTTGTGTATTTATCTAATTCACTTGAATTTCCATCATCATTGTTTTTTACTAAATAACCATTTTGGGGGAGTAAACTAACATATTTATAGAATGATTTTTTTATATTATCTAAATTTTTGAAATAATCTAAATGGTCATTATCAATGTTAGTTATGATAGCACTTGTTGGATGAAAGTGAAGAAATGAATCAACATATTCACATGCTTCCATAATAAAATAGTTATGATTACCTAGATGGGTATTACCATTTATTTCTGGTAGAATTGCTCCGACTTGGATGGTTGGATTTAAATTTGCTTCTAGAAAAATTAAACTTAGCATACCTGTAGTGGTGCTTTTGCCGTGAGTTCCTGAAACGCATAATGAATTTTTAAATTCTTTCATCATTATACCAAGAAATTCAGCACGTTCATAGTTTTCTTTGTTTTCATTTTTAATTGCTATTCTTTCTGGATCATCTTTGCAAATAGCTGCAGTGTAAACTATAATGTCAGCATCCTTAACCATTTCAGGATGATGACCATATTTTATTATGATGCCTTTTTCTTCTAGATTTTTTGTTAAAGCAGATTCTTGAATATCACTTCCAGAAACAGAAGCATTCATATTTAAAAGCATAAGGGCGATACTACTCATACTTATGCCTCCGATACCTATTAAATGAACTTTTTTATTATTAAACATAATATTTCTCCTTTTTTATAATCTTATTATAGCAAAGATCAAAAAATGTGCAAGTAATAACGCAAAATTTAAGGAAAAATTAAAGATAGTTGTTAAGATTTTTTGCACGTAAATGTTTAAAATGTAAAATCTTTGAAAATGAAAAATACAAAAAAGTAAAGAAATGTCAAAATTTTATAAAAATTGAAATAAATGCTTTTTTGCTAGAATTTATCTATGTTTGCGTAATATTGTTAAAAAATACGAACAACGAAAAATTGGGATAAAATTGACATTTTTAGGAAATTCTAAAAAAAGAAAAACGAAAATTTTGTAGACAATTATCTTGATACATAATATAATGAAATTGTGAAAGGAAGGTAGTAGTATATGCCAAATAAGGAAGAAGAATTTTTTGAGACAATTAAAGTAGTAAAAAGAAATGGTTCTAAGGTTAGTTTTAATGGAACTAAGATTGCTATGGCAATTAAAAAAGGGTTTGACAGTATAAAAATTGTGAATGAAGATGATGATGAAATATTAAAATATTCATCAAGTGATATTCAAAAAGTATATGGTCATGTTATTAAGAAAATAGAAAAAGACTATTTTGATAAAGCAAGTATTAAAATAGAAGATATTCAAGATATTATAGAAGAAACATTAAAAAAAGATAAATATGATGATGTATTAGAAAATTTTGCTAATTATAGAGAAAATAGAAGTAAAGCAAGAGAAACTTTTACTGATGATAAAAGAAGTCATAAGTTTTTAAAAACATTGGAGGGCTTAGCACTTAAAAGTGCTGCAGAGGATGATGCAAAAAGAGAAAATGGTAATATAGATGGAAATTCAGCAATGGGTACAATGTTACAATTTGGTTCTAATGTATCAAGAGAATTTGCAAAAGCGTACTTAATGAAGAAAAAATTTGCTGATGCTCATGATGAAGGCTATATTCATATTCATGATATGGATTTTGAAGCAATGGGTACTACAACTTGTATGCAAATTGATTTAGATAAATTATTTAAAAATGGTTTTTCAACTGGGCATGGACATTTAAGAGAACCAAATGATATTATGAGTTATTCAGCTTTAGCAGCTATAGCGATCCAATCAAATCAAAATGATCAACATGGTGGGCAAAGTATTCCAGCATTTGATTATTATTTAGCACCTGGGGTTTTAAAAACCTTTAAAAAGATGTTAAAGACTACAATTAAAGATTATATTGATTTAGAAGATTTAAATGATTTTATAAATGTTGCAAGTATTGAAAAAGAAATTGCTAAAATAAATACAATAGATATTACTGTAGAGTATTTTGAAAAATTTTATAAAACATCTGATTTAATGAAAAGATTATTTGATATGTCAATTAAAAAATCGTTAGAAAAAACAGATAAAAGAACATATCAAGCAATGGAGGCTTTTGTTCATAATTTAAATACAATGCATTCAAGAGCAGGAGCTCAAGTACCATTTTCATCAATAAATTTTGGTACTGATACATCTAGCGAAGGTAGAATGGTTACAAAAAACTATATGCTTGCTAGTGAAGCTGGATTAGGTCAAGGGGAAACACCAATATTTCCAATATCTATATTTAAAGTAAAAGAAGGTGTTAATTATAATCCAGGTGATCCTAATTATGATTTATTTAAATTAAGTTTAAGAGTATCTGCGAAAAGATTATTTCCAAATTGGTCTTTCTTAGATAGTTCATTTAATAAACCATATTATAAAGCTGGAGATTATCGTACTGAAGTAGGTTATATGGGATGCCGTACAAGAGTTATTGGTAATGTTGTAGATCCGGATAAAGAAATTACACCAGGAAGAGGAAATCTTTCATTTACATCAATTAATTTACCGAGAATTGGTATTAAACATGGAATTGTTGGTAAAAATGCTTTAGATAAAGCTGATATGAAAGGTTTTTATGAAGAACTTGATGATATGATGGAACTTGTAAAAGATCAATTGCTTGAAAGATATGATATTCAATGTAATAAAAGAGTTTATAACTTTCCATTCTTAATGGGGCAAGGGGTATGGCTTGATAGCGATAAATTAAAACCAAATGATAAATTAAAGAAAGTGTTAAAACATGGTACTCTTTCAATTGGATTTATTGGACTAGCTGAATGTTTGAAGGCTTTAATTGGTAAACATCATGGAGAGTCTGAAGAAGCTCAAAAATTAGGTCTTAAAATTATTGGTCATATGAGAGAAAAATGTGATGAGTATAGTAAAAAATATAATTTAAACTTTACATGTTTAGCTACACCTGCCGAAGGATTATCAGGAAGATTTGTTAATATTGATAGAGATATTTTTGGTAAGATTCCCGGGGTAACAGATAGAGCTTATTATACAAACTCATTCCATGTTCCAGTTTATTATAATATTTCAATTGCGGATAAACTTAGAATTGAAGGAAAGTATCATAAATTTACAAATGCGGGACATATAAGTTATATTGAACTTGATGGAGATCCATCAGATAACTTAGAAGCATTTGAAAGTGTTGTTAGAATAATGAAAGAAAGTGATATTGGTTATGGTGCAATTAACCATCCAGTAGATAGAGATCCAGTTTGTGGATATGTTGGTATAATAAAGGATGTATGTCCAAGATGTGGTAGAAAAACTGGAGAACCAGTTAGTGTTGATTTACTTAAAAGATTAGATGGAAAGGAATAGGTAGAGTAGTATGGAAAAATTTGAAGAAGAAGTAAAATCAAAAAAAGTAACAGGAGAAGGAGTAGAATTCGAAAGAATTAGAAGAATTACAGGTTATTTGGTTGGTACAGTAGAAAGATTTAACAATGGTAAAAAGGCTGAAGAACATGATAGAGTAAAACATACTTTTAAAACTTGTTCTTGTGGTAAATAAAAGTTAGCTTAAAAAAAGCTAGCTTTTTAATTGAAATAGTGTATAATAAAAAAGACACGAAATTTTGTAAAAAAAGAGGGAATATAGATGAAAGTATTTAAAGATGGAAAGTTATATGTAAATAAAAACGATTTATTGATTCTTAGAAAATCACAATATCAAGTTCCCGATTCTGTTTTTGGTGGTAGAGAAAGTAATTTAATATTATTGGGTATTGAAAAGGATGTTTTTTTAGAATTTACTGATGAAAAAGATATAGAGTTTTTTAAGAAAATAGATTGGATTGTAGATTATGATTCTGTTAGAGATTTGGATTTGGAAGTATTAAAAAAACTTATGGTGAATACTAAATCTACTATGAATATGTTGAGGGCTAGATTGGATTCAATGGGCAATTTAAATGATAATTTAATAGATGTTATAAGATTTGATATGTTAAAACAAATGCTTTTATCTTTAGAAAGTGTTTATGAATCAAGAGTTACTAAAACTGAGTTGTTTGGTATGCTTCAAGGAAGACAGAGTGAAAAATTAGGTTTGTTAAGGAATCTTAATATAAAAAATAAATAAAGATTAGTAATAATAGAATTTTGAATATAAATAATTGATATGTTAAAAATTTATAATTTGTGTTATAATTTTTTTAAATAGAAGTTGAGGAGTAAAAGATGGCAATAATAAAATGTAGTGAATGTAAAAAAGAAGTAAGTGATACATCAAAAAAATGTATTCATTGTGGTGCTAAAGTAAGAAAAGAAAGACCAAATAAAGACAAAAAGGCAAATAATAAATTAATGATAATTTTAGTTATAATTGGTGTGTTCTTAATTGTAGGTGGGACTACATCGTGGTACTTTTTAACCAAGGATGAAAAACAAACTAATATTAGAGATAATGCAAAAAGTCAAATTGAAATAATTAGTGATTATATTAATATTCGTAGTAGTAAAAGTGTTAAAAGTGAAATTTTAGGAAAAGTTTATAAAGGAGAAATTTATACAATTTTAGATGAAGATACAGAAAGCAATTATAAATGGATTAAAATTGAAACTGCAAATGGTATTAAAGGTTTTATATCTGGTACGGATAATTATGTTAAAAGATTAAAATTAAATGATAATAAAAATGAAGAGAAAGACGTTCCTGTTATTGATAATAAGGAGAATGATAATAAAGGTAATAATCAATCTGCAAATAACAGTAATAATCAAGAGAAAAATTCAAATAACAATCTGAAGAATAATACCAATAGTAATAACAATAATAATATAAATGACAATAATAGTGGTGCATCAAATAAGAATGAAGAAGTTAAAAAATGTTTAAAAACTTGTGAAGCTGGTTATGAATTGAAAAATGGAAATAGTGAAAACTGTTATTGTGAGAAAAAAGAAGAACTTTATGTTGTAAAAAATCAAGTTATTTATGATTATGATGGAGTTAAAATAACTGCTAAAGGAATCGATTATAGAGATAGAAATTTTATTACTTTAGATTTACTTACAGAAAATAATTCTGATATTCCCAAAGTAGTACAAAGAAATCATTTTTCGTATGTTAATGGTTTTGATATGGCAACAGGATATTCTGTAAGTTTACAACCCGGTATGAAGTCTTCTTATGGAGTATCATATTTAAGATCATCATTATTAAAAAATGGAATAACAAAAATTGAAACTATAAAAATTGATTTTGTTATTATAGATTGGGATGGTGATGGTTCTTCAATGGGAAAAAGAAGAGTAAAATCCGATTGGATTGATTTGAGTTTTTAGAAAAATAAAATACCTTGAAAGTTTTTCTTTCAAGGTATTTATTTATAATATTGGTGTCCTGGGCGAGATTCGAACTCACGACCGATCGCTTAGAAGGCGATTGCTCTATCCAGCTGAGCTACCAGGACGTTTTTTTTGAACACAAATTAATTATAGTATAAAAAAAAGGGTAATGCAAGCCCTTTTTAATTAAAAATACTATTTTATACACTAATTTTTGTGTTTTCATTATTGGGAATACTAAATATAACTTCATTAATCCCATAAGTGTCTCGTAAAGATAGAGCAATCGAGTATTTAACTTCTTCTAGTGCTTCTTCTTCTTTTATATTAGCAATAAGATAATTGTTAAATGATAATTTAATGCCATTTTCAAGTAACTCATAATTTGTAATATTAGCAGATGCTGCTAGATAACTTATTAAATTTGTTTGATATATTGGAGTACTTTTTAATTCTTTGATGATTATTTCAACTTTTTCTGTTTTTTCATTATTTATTTTTGTAACAGGTACAAAATAATGATAATCTTGAAACTTGCTTAAGTAATAAATTGTAGTTTTTGTTGATTCTTTTATTGAATCTAGATTATAGATCTTGTTAATACCATAGTTTTTATCTAAATAATCTGGTAGTTTTTTTTGTGAGTTTGGTAATTTTGTTAATGGATTATTTTCCACTAAAATTTTAATTTTTTTAATCTCTTTTATTTCTGTTAAAGAATAAATTATTGCTTCAATCATTTTTTCTTCATTGTCTTTATCGATGTTAAGTAATTCTTTACTAAAATTTATTGTTAATATTTCGTTATCAAGTAAAACATCAATTACTTTGGTATTTTGGGGAATAATTGGTTTAAATCCATCTCTAATGTAACTCGATTTTTTAGAATTCTTTGTTAGTGTTTCTATAATTTCTTTTATTTGTTCATTTATATTTTTACTTGATTTAACTATACTAGTTCTAGCTACATAATTTGAGTTATCAATTAAAAATATTGGCATTTCATCTCTTTTTATATAGTTTAAATGTTCTTTAATAATGGTATCATTATTTGGAAAAAAATAAATTATTAATAATATAAATAAAGCAAGTGTTGCCACACAAATTCGTCTTATTGAAGATTTTTTAATCATTTTAAACACCTAATTAATTATATTTTTAAAATATAAAAAAAGACCGAAGTCTTTAACCAATTTTAAGTTCTCCGAGTTTTATTAGTTCAATAATTGCTTGTGCTCTTCCTTTTACCCCAAGTTTTTGTATAGCATTTGATACATGGTTTCTTACTGTTTTTTCACTTATTTGTAATTTTTGAGCTATTTCAGTGGTTGTTTTATTTTTAACAAGTAATTCAAATACTTCTTGTTCTCGGTCGGTTAATATCTTTTTTTTCATAAATAATCTCCTTAAATATAAAATACTTCATAATATTGTATGAAGTATTTTTAAAAATGTATAGGATTATTCAAATTTTATTGTAATATATTTTTGTTTGTCATACAAACTTTGTATTTCTCTGATGATTTTGTTAGCAACTTCTTTGTTGTGTTCTTTAGAAGCTATTGTAATACTTATTGTATCTCCATTGATTTTTACAAAGTTATCATATTTAAATTTTTCAGTAATTATTTTTTTGATCTTTTCACATTCACTTTTAGAGTTACTTAAAGCTTGTAGGGCATTGTACGCATCATTTTTTTCTTCGATTGTTGCTGCATCATCTAGTAAGATACTTTGATACTCATTCATTTCTTTTAAAACACTTTCATCAGATGCTACTTGAAGCGCCACGATTACATCTGATTCTTTTACTTCTACAGGGCTACTTACATTATTTTCTCCGGCCAGAACACTGAGTGTTTCATCACCCATTGTTACATAGTAGATTCCTAATACTAAAATTAAAGAAAACAGTGTAACGAACCATAAATTTTGTTTGTTTATCATAAATATTCCTCCATCTAAAGCTACTTAACTATATGAAAGATAAAATTTTATTATTACTTAATAATTAAAACGAATGAAAAATAGTTGATAGTTTTAAAAAGTCCTTGCATGAATGGGTATTTTTAGATATAATTATTTATAAGGTAATAGGAGATGTGTGCATGCGAAAGATAATTGCTAGTTTAGATATCGGTAGTCATACTATTAAACTCGTTGTTGGGGAAATAGTGCGTAATAAACTAAATATACTTGCGTGCGTAGATTCTTTATCTAGAGGAATTAAAAAAGGATTTATAGTTAATCCAGAGAGTACAATTGAGGCTTTAGATGATGTTTTTAAAAAATGTGAAGAACAAATAGGTTTTAAAATAACTAAAGTAATTGTTAGTGTTCCAAACAATGGAATGGAATGTTTCTTAAGTGAGGGATATGCTTCTATTACAAATGATAATAATGTTGTAACGGGTAATGATATTATTAAATCAATGCAAACTGCTATTCAAGGTAAAATAATGGATAATAGAGAAATTGTAGCTATACTTCCAACAAAGTTTTTGCTTAATGATAGTGTTGTTACTGATATGCCATTAGGAATGCAAGCTGAAAAATTAAGAGTTAAAACAGTGGTAGCAACGGTTCCTAAGAAAAATGTAACACCAATTGTTAAAATACTTGAAAAAATGAATGTAACAGTGGTGGATATAACAGTAGGGCCAATTGGCGATTATTATGAATTTAAAAATGTTAAAAATAGTGGGGAAGTAGGAGCGGTAATAAATATAGGAGCTTCTAAAACAAATGTAGCAATTTTTAATAAAGGTATTATAACTGGCTGTGAAGTAATTGATATGGGGGGAGAAGCTATTGATTATGATTTAGGCTATGTTTATAAAATAAATAGAAAAGATGCATTATATTTGAAAGAATCTATTGCACTAGCAGACAAAACAAATGCTCAACCAAGCGAATCAATTATTTTAGATAATAAAAATGGTGAGAAAATTAAAATTAATCAATTTGATGCTAGTGAAATTGTGATGGGAAGATTAGAAGAAATATTAAATTTAGCAAAAAAACAAATAAATCTCTTAACAAAAAAGGAAATTAGTTATATAATTGTTACAGGGGGAGTTACAGAAATAGCTGATTTTAAAAATATTATGAATTATGTTTTTAAAGATGCTGAGGTAGGTACGGTTGTTGAAATAGGTGCTAGACACAATAAATTTTCAACTTGTGTAGGTTTAATAAAATATTATGATAGTAGATTAAGATTACGAAATAGAGATTTTTCTATTTTAAGTATAAGTGAACAAGAAGAATTAAGTGGAATACATAGAAAGGTAAACATATCAGATGATTCTTTATTAGGAAAGCTGTTTGGATACTTTTTTGATAATTAGATGGGAGAATGGAATATGAATGGATTACAGATGGATCAAATAGCCAAAATTAAAGTAGTTGGTGTAGGCGGAGGTGGATGTAACGCCGTAAACCGAATGATTGAAGAAGGAGTTAAAAGCGTTGAATTTTATGTTGTTAATACGGATCTACAAGTTTTAAATGCTTCTTTATGTCAAAATAAAATACAAATAGGTAAAAATATTACTGGAGGAAGAGGAGCTGGAGCTAATCCTGAGGTTGGAAGAAGTGCTGCTTTAGAAAGTAAGAATGAATTAGAAGATGCACTTCAAGGAGCAGATATGGTATTTGTTGCTTGTGGACTTGGCGGAGGTACTGGTACTGGTGCTGCTCCGATTATTGCTGAAATTGCTCAAAATATGGGAGCTTTAACAGTTGGTATTGTTACTAAACCATTTAGATTTGAAGGTAAAAAGAGAATGGAAAATGCTTTAGTTGGTTTAGAAGAATTAAGAACTCACGTTGATAGTTTAATTATTATACCAAATGATAGATTAAGAGAATTAATTGATAAAACTACAAGTTTTGAAGATGCATTTAAAGAAGTAGATAATGTACTTCATAGAGGTGTTCAATCAATATCAGATTTAATTGCCGTTACGGGAGTTATCAACCTAGACTTTGCAGATGTTAAAACTGTTATGGAAAAGAGTGGTACAGCAATCATTGGTATTGGATGTAATGCTGGTGAAAATAGAGCTATTGAAGCAGCTAGACAAGCAGTATCTAATTCACTTTTGGAAGCAACTATTGAAGGGGCTACAAACGCTATTGTTAATGTAACTGGTGGTAAGAATCTTACTTTATTTGAAATTGAAGATGCTGTTGAAACAGTTAGAGAAGCAGCAAACTCAGATATAAATATAATCTTCGGAGCTATAAAAAATGATAATTTAACTGATGAAGTAATTGTTACTGTTATAGCAACTGGATTTGATGATGAAGTTGGAGAAGAAGCATTATTTAGTGATGAAGTGCATGTTCAAAAAAGAAGACCTACTCCTGAAGTAGATGATGAGTATGAAATTCCACCATTCTTAAGAAGCGATAATTATTAAAAATTAAAAAGTATCGACAAAAAGTAACAAATTATTGTTACTTTTTTTTTTATAATATTTTTGGTGATAATAATGAAAATATATTTAGATTTAATATTTTTACTTAATTTTTGTTATGATTTATTATTACTTATGACAATTGATATTACTTTAAAAAGATATATGAATATAAAAAGATTATTTATTTCATCTATATTTGGGGGGCTATCCTTAGGAATATTGTTTTTACCATTTAATAAAATATTGTTATTTATTATAAAAATTTTAGTTAGTATATTAATGGTGTTAATTGCTTTTAAATATAAAAATATTAAATATACTTTAATGAATTTGTTATATCTTTATATGTGTAGTGTTATTCTTGGTGGTTTTTTATATATGTTAGATATAGAGTTTAGTTATAAAAGAGAAGGGATGATTTTTTATTTCGATGGGTTAAGTATAAATTATATTTTACTTTTATTAGTGGGACCTTTAATACTAGTTTTGTATATTTGTGAACATAAAAAGTTTAAGAGTACATATAATTTTAATTGTAAGTTAGAAATAGTTTTTAATAATGGAAAAATATTATCTTGTAACGGATTTATTGATTCAGGTAATAAACTTAGGGATCCAATTAGTAAAAAATATGTAATAATTATATCTAGAAAAATTCTTTCTAACTATATTAATATAAGAAGCCCAATGTATGTTCCATATAAAGCACTTAATAGATATGGATTAATTGAATGTTTTAAAATCAAATATTTAAAAATTAATAATCAAATATTTACTAATTATTTAGTAGGTATTAGTAATAATGAATTTAATATTAATGGTAGTGATGTATTACTTAATTATAAATTAATGGAGGATATATGTTTAGAAAAATAATTGAATGGTTGGTAGTTAAGTATAATGAAGTGTTCTTTGTGGGGGCTACAGACAAATTGCCACCACCATTATCTAAGGAAGATGAGTTGAAATATTTAATTAGGGCTAAAACTGGAGATGAAGAAGCAAGAAACATTTTAATTGAACATAACTTGAGATTGGTTGTATTTTTAGCTAAAAAATATGAAAATACCACTTATGACATTGAAGACTTAGTAAGTATTGGTTCAATTGGATTAATTAAAGGAATTAATACTTATAAAATAGATAAAAATATAAAGCTTGCTACTTATGCATCAAGGTGTATTTCTAATGAAATTTTGATGTTTTTAAGAAAAAATAAAAGAAAGAAAGCTGAAGTTTCTTTAGAAGATGCCCTTAATTATGATGCAGAAGGAAATGAACTTCATCTTGAAGATATCCTTGGTACAGATGCTGATTTGGTTCCAAATGAATATGAAAAACAAGTTGATAAGGAAATACTTTCTAAAGAAATTAAAGATTTGCAAGATAGAGATAAAGAAATAATGACTTTAAGATATGGTCTTAATAATACAAAAGAATATACTCAAAAAGAAGTTGCTGAAATACTTGGTATTAGTCAATCATATATCTCAAGAATTGAGAAAAAAGTAATTAGAAAATTAAAACAGGTAATGATAAGATAGTGTAAATGTCATGTAAATATAATTGTAAAATATATTGCAAACTAAAAGTAAACTGGTTATAATTTAATTAAGCTAGCAGGGGAGCTAGAATAAAAGGGATAGTGTGGACTGGTTAGCCAATTCACTATAAAAATAGAACTCAATTTTGAGTTCTATTTTTAGTATTCAGTTATGTATAAATCAATGTATTCTTCTAGAGTTAAATTGTTTTCATAAATTATTTTGGCAGCTTCTTTACCTACATAACGAATATGCCAGTTTTCAAATTGGTATAAAGTAATGTTTTCTTTGTCTTTTGGAAATCTTATAATAAATCCATATTTATAAGCATTATTATGTAGCCATTCATAATTTTCATCAGTTAATCTCACATTTGATAAAGCAATATTTTTTAAATCAATTGATAAACCTGTTTGATGTTCTGAATAACTTGGACGTGCTGAATAAGTATCGGCTTTTTCCACACCTTCTTTGTTAACATAATTTGTATATAAAGTTCTTTGAAATGATTCATCACGAAATGCTGTTGTGGGCATTAGTTTGATATTTATTTCTTTTTTAGCAGAGGCTTGAAGTTCTAAGAATGGTTCTTTAATAATGCTTCGCATTGGAACCTTATTTTTATAAGCTCCATCTAAATAAGTTAAATCACTTGGTTTATAATTTTTAGGTAAATGATTGTATTTATTTACAAGCACTAATAAATCATCAGCATCTTTAACTTCTTCGGTATCTGTATAAACTGGTAAATCTAGTTTTAAGTTTACTTTAGTAACTATATCTTTATAGTCTGAACTATTTTTTTCATATTTAATATATCTATCAATGTTACTTGCGTTAAAGTTTTTAATTACATAATAATTAGATATATCCTTATAGTCCATTTCTTTTAATATATTTATATTTTTTTCGCTTAATTTAAATAGGTAATTTATTTCTTTTCCAGAGTATCCCTTTGGTAAAAACGTTGTTAAAATACTTTCAAAATCCTCTTTATTATTAAATTTAATGTCTTTATATTCTTTTAAATATTTTTCATCATAAATATTATTTAATAAAACATATTCTAAAGTTTTAGAATAGTCTGAATCTTTAATATTATTTTTATTCATAAGTTCCTTAATTTCACTATTTGCTTTTTTTGTATCTGGAGTTTTATGATCCATAAAATATTTTGCTGTGCCAATTACTAATCCACATATTATTAGTAATAAAATTATTTTGGTTATACTTTTTTTCATTTTTCTTTTTTTCTTCATTTATTTTCACCTTGTTTTAATTATATATTATTAATTTATAAAATACAATAATTGTTATAAAATAATTGATTTTGTTAGGAATTTATAGTAATATTTTTGTATACATCAAAGGAGTAGATAATTATGTTTGAATATATGGGAGATAGAATAAGTAATGCATTAAAGAATATTAGAGGTATGGGAAAAATTACTGAAGATAATATTGGAGATGCAACTAGAGAAATTAGAATAGCGTTACTTGAGGCTGATGTTAACTATCAAGTTGTTAAAGAATTTGTGGCTGATGTTAAAGCTAAAGCCTTAGATGCTGAAGTTGGGAAAAGTTTAAAACCTGATGAAGTTTTCTTAAAAATTGTAAAAGATGAATTAGTTACATTACTTGGGGGAGATTATGTTTCTTTAGAAGTAAATAAAAAACCCACAATTTTAATGCTTGTGGGGCTTCAAGGTAGTGGTAAAACTACAACTGCTGGTAAACTTGCCAATTACTTAAGAAAAAAACATAGTAAGAAACCATTACTAGTTGCTGCAGATATTTATAGACCTGCCGCAATAGATCAATTAAAAACATTAGGAAAAGAATTAAATATTGATGTATTTAGTAAAGATGGTAATGTTACTAAAATAGTTAGTGATGCAATAGAATTTGCTAAAGAAAATAATCATGATTATATAATTATAGATACAGCAGGTAGACTTCAAATAGATGAGGCTTTAATGCAAGAATTAAAAGATGTTGATGAGGCTGTACATCCACATGAAAAAATATTAGTTATTGATGGTTCTATGGGTCAAGATGCTATTAATGTTATTACAGGTTTTAATAGTGCTTTAGATTTAACTGGATGTATTTTAACTAAGTTAGACGGAAATACTAAAGGTGGAGTTGCTTTATCAGTAAGACATTTAACACATATTCCAATTAAGTTTGTGGGTACAAGTGAAAAAATGGATGGATTAAGTGAATTTTATCCAGATAGAATGGCTGAAAGAATACTTGATATGGGGGATATTCTGGAAATAGTAAGTAAAGTAGAAGATGTTATTGATGAGGATGCTGCAAAAGAACAAGCTAAGAAAATGAAAAAAGGTACTTATGATTTAAATGATTTTTTAAGTAACTTAAAACAAATTAAAAAACTTGGGCCATTAGAAAATATTTTGAAAATGTTACCTCAAGCTAGAAAAATGGGACTTAATAATATATCAATAGATCCAAAAGATTTAGCACATGTTGAAGCAATTCTTCAATCTATGACTCCGGAAGAAAGAAGAAAACCAGAAATATTGAAAGCTTCTCGAAAACAAAGAATAGCAAAGGGAAGTGGTAGAAGTGTTGAAGAAGTTAATAGACTTTTAAAACAATTTGAAATGATGAAAGATATGATGAAAAAAATGTCTAGTGGAAATATGCCTTTCTAAAAAACAAATTTAAAACACCAGTTATAAACTGGTGTTTTATAATATAAATAATATTATTTTTGAATACTACGACATCTTGATAAAATAAGTTCGTTATATTCTTTAGTTTTCTCTATACTTGTTATATCTAAACTTTGTAATTGTTTAAAATATTCTTTTTTATTCAAATTTAAATCTAAATTAATAATTTTATATACTAAATAAAAGGCATAATCTGGATCATTTTTATAAATCATAAATAGGTTAGTTGCTATATTAAATGCTATTACATATATGTAGTCTCTAGATGGTCTTAAAGTCATTATATGTGATATATCTTCTTTAGTTAATACCTCTAAAAGTTCATCAATATTTTTTCTTAATGTAGTTAAAGTTTCATTTGCCTTTATTTGAATTATTTTTAATAAAGTTAATTCACTATTTAAGTTTTGGGCAGAAGAAAGATGCTTTGATAATGTATTATATCCATTTATTATTGCTTCTCTTTTAAAATTATTAATAAAATATTCATTGCATATAAGTTCAAAAAATATGCTAATTATTTCTATATAGATATTTAATTCATTATAAATTGAAGTTTTATAATTTGTAGCAAATTGAATGGCATGTCCAAATTCATGCGCAAATGTCATTATATCTTCAAATTCATTTTGACGACATCCCATTATATAAAACTTTTTGAAAAATTCTAAGTAAATGATTTCTCCGGTATAATCAAGTGCATCACCATTTATAAATCTAATTGATTTTTTATTTTCATTATATATTTTTTGAAAAATTTCCCAAGTCTTTTTGTTTGTTCCATATTTAAAAAAGTCGTGTAAATAGTCCATGATTTCTTTTATACCCATGTTCCAGTATTCTGGAGTTAAATTAAAATTATCTTCTTCGATTTCTTGTGTATCATCTTTTATAGCGGATAGTTTTTCTATTTGTGACCACAAAAACCTAGATGAAATTAATTCTTTGTAATCTTCTTCTAAAAGAATATCAATACTTCCGGGAATTCGTTCTTTACTTAAGTTAATTCTTATTGAATCTATCGTATCTAATATTATTTTTTTACTACTTTGTGGAGTTCTTAAAAGAATTTTTTCTAATTCTTTTTGTTTTTCTTTTAACTCATTTTTAAAACATGTTTCCATATATGCCCCCTAGTAGAAAGTTATTCTAACATATTTTTTATAAATATTAAAGAAAATTCTTTATAATATTAAAATTTAATGTTATAATTATTTGAGAATAGGTGATATACATGGAAAAAATAAATGGTCGAAAATTATCTTTAATTTTTATATTTATATTAATACTTTTAGTTATAGCTTTATTAGTGGGTAAGTTTACATATTCTTATTTGGGACCTACGATAAGTGACGATTTAGAAACTCAAGGAGAAGTTACAGCAAGTGGAGATACCTTGATATTTACAAAGGGGAATAATTTAAGTTTAAGTGCCACAACAGATAATTTTACAACTGGTGGTACTAATTTAACTAGTACAACTAATCCAAAGGTTAAATTAGTGGCATCAACTAAAACTAATCAAGCAGATGCAACATATTATGTTGGTGTTTTAATTAAAAATAATACTTATGTTTATACCACAAGTGGTAATACTCCAGAATTAATACTAACTATAAAAGATGAAAAAGGTAATAATGTTACATCTGGAGTAGATGGTTTAACTTATGTTACTTCAGGTGGAGTTTCAGGTTTTGATGTTACTGGTAAAACTGGTTTATTTAATATTAAAACAGATTATCCAATATCTACGACATCATCAAGTGCTGGAACAACTCATACTTGGACATTTACTTTAACGTTTGTAAATTTAGGTACAGACCAATCAGAAAATGAAAATGCAAGTATGGATTTAGATATTTATTTACAAAAGACAAAAGTACCATCAACTTTGGCTGATGTGTGTACAAGTGGAGTTAATTTAGCGGATTGTATAGTAACTTTAAATGATAAAAGTACAAGTAGTGTTTCAAATATATATTATCATGATAGTACATTAGCTAACGGAGCAGGAGATAATTCATACAGATATGCTGGAGCAAGTGATAGCGTAAATAATTATATTTGCTTAGGTTCAGATACAACAACATGTCCAGATGCAAACTTGTTTAGAATAATAGGAGTATTTGGAGACCAAACAAAAGTAATAAGAGCAAAATCAGTAGGAAACAAACAATGGCATACATCAAATGACAATACTTGGTCAAGTTCAAGTTTAAATACATATTTAAATGGAAAATATTTAACAAGTTTAGGAACAATAGCAGAAAAAATAGCAACAACGACATGGAAAGTAGGAGGAGGAACAATGGATAATATAGAAAAAACAGTACCAAAAACAGCATATCAATATGAAGTAGGTGCAAAGGCATCGACAACAACATATGATGCCAAGATAGGCTTAATGTATGTAACAGATTATTACTATGGAGCAAGTTCGAGTGCATGGACTTTAGTGGGTTATAATTCAAGTGATGCAACAAAAGGTTACAGAGCAGCAACAAGTATAAATTGGTTATATTTAGGGGATAATGAATGGACGATTACGCGCCTTTCTGGCAACTACAATGTGGTAAATGTGCAATTCTTTGGCGACGTGAACTTCACCGGCGTGAGCAACTACATTGCGGTTCGGCCGTCCTTCAATCTTTTGTCTTCCACAACCTATGTATCAGGGTCAGGAAGTATGAGTGACCCTGTGAGAGTAAACTAATATACAAAATATATATATAGTATGATAAATAATCATCTTTATGATTACATCGAATGAATGGTTTATTTGATTTCAGTTATTGCTGAAAGCAAAATTGCGAAGAACCGGAATTTTTAAGTTATTTTAGTTTATCTAATTCTTGTTGCATTTTGTTTAGTGCATCTAGTAGGAAATCTACTTCGTTTCGTTGGTTTTGGTTACTTTTGTGGTTCTCGTTATCTGTGTATGGGGAACCACCCTTTTTTGCTTTCTTGGAGTTTGAATTTATATTATTGTTTTCAATTCGAGACTCAATTAATTGTTGTTGCGCAGCATGAGTTAATATGTATTGACCTACAAGTATTAACCAGTTACCTATGGAGTTTTGTTCATTGGCATTATAGTCCCCGACGCAAGCATAACCAACTGCTACAGCAATGATTGAAAAAGTATGAGGATCTATTGAAGGAGGAAAATTAGTATTATGCATGTAATTTCCTCCTTTATTCATTAATAAATATATATGAAAATTTGCATTTTTAAATGAAATAATATATAATTAAATGGGTGAAGCAAATTATGCAAATTGAAAGTGTGAATGAACCGATTATTGCTGTTAGAAGAAGCCAATATCCAGAAGGTAAAAAATCAGAGTTTTTACTGGTGGGTAGAAGTAATGTTGGTAAAAGTAGTTTTATAAATACTTTGATTGAAAGAAAAAACTTTGCTAGAACTAGTAGTAAACCTGGGAAAACTCAAACATTAAATTTTTATTTAGTGAATGATGCATTTTATTTAGTTGATGTACCTGGTTATGGTTATGCAAGTGTTAGTAAAGATACACAAAAGAAATTTGGTTTAATGATTGAAGAATATTTAAAATCTAGAGAAAACTTAAAACATGTATTTATGTTAATTGATTATAGACATAAACCAACTGAAGATGATGTTTTAATGTATGAATTTTTGAAGTATTATAACTTAGATATTACTATTGTAGCTACGAAGTATGATAAAGTAAGTAAAAATAGTAGAATTAAACAAGATAAATTAATTAAAGATACATTGAAGTTTGATGATAATGAATTTATAACATTTAGTACAGTTACTAAAAAAGGTAGAAGTGAAGTATTAAGTATAATTGAGGAAAAGATATGAAGAATAAAAATGGGTTTACATTAATTGAGATATTAGCCGTTATAGCAATACTATGTATTTTAGTTACAATTGCTACTTTTAGTGTTATGAAGACAAAAGAAAATAGCATGAAAAAATTATTAAATATTAAAATTGGAGAGTTAGAAGCAAGTGGTATTTTATATGGACAAGAAAATCAAGAAGAATTGAATTTAAAATGCACTATTGATAATGAAAAATATGAATTTTGTACTAAAAAAACTGTTAAAGAACTAATAGATTCTGACTATTATAAGAGTAATGAAGTAAATAGTAGTGGACAAAAGGATTTATTAAATAATGTAACTAATGAAAGTATGTTAAATGATATAGTTATGATTTATAAAAAGAATAATAGAGTTTATGCAAAGTATATTGACAGTGAAACTGAATTTGGAATTGAAACAAAACCAAATCCTGAACCAAATCCTGAACCAAATCCTGAGCCGGAACCAGAAGTAAGTTGTTCTAATATTAAAGATGTATGTAAAAGTGGCGATAACCTAGCAAATTGTATAATTTCTTTTAGTCAAAAATGTAAACTTGATGTGCCTGAAATATACCATCACGATAGTAGTTTAATTAATGGAGCAGGAGATAATAGTTATAGATATGTTGGAGCAAATCCAAATAACTTTGTATGTTTTGGTTCAACAACAAGTCCATGTCCAACAGATAATTTATATAGAATAATCGGGGTATTTGGAGATAACTATCATGGAGTAAGTGGAAAACAATTAGTAAAATTAATCAAATATGATTATATGACAACAGATGAGCTAGGAACAGATGGAGATTATTCGAAAACACTTAAAGAATTGGGAATGGTTAGAACATATAAAGGAACATACGGAGATGGGGAAAGAGTAGGAGTTTACTATTGGAATTATAAAGCAAAGAGCAGTGCAAAAAATACATGGAGTACCAGCTTATTAAATAAAATAAATTTTAATACGAACTTCATAAATAATATAGGCTCCGTATGGGCAAATAAGATAGCTATAACGGCATGGAAAGTCGGAGGAAATACATATGCGAATATAAGATCTGTAGTTCCAGCAACAGCATATCAAAATGAAGTAGTAAATCCAGTACCAATAAATACAACAGATAATGCAACAACGTATAGTGCGAAAATAGGATTAATGTACGTAAGTGATTATGGATTTGCAGCAAGTCCAGAAGCATGGACAATAACAATGAATTTATATAATAATACAACAGTAACAAATAATAATTGGATGTATATGGGGCTCTATGAATGGACTGTTTCCCGTTCTGCAAACTATTCTGATTATGTGTTCCTTGTGTACTACGATGGCCTTGTGAACAGTGACTATGCGGGTGGCAATCGTGCCGTGAGGGCGACCTTTAGTCTTTTGTCTTCCATAACCTATGTATCAGGATCAGGAAGTATGAGCGACCCTATGAGAATAAACTAATTTGCAAGTAAGTTTTGTAATGATTAATTTAAAATATTAGATAAGGAGGTAAATTATGCAAACAGTATGTTTAGTTGGTAAGCCAAATGTAGGTAAGAGTAGTATATTTAATAGATTAATTAAAGAAAATAAATCTATTATAATGGATACACCAGGGGTTACTAGAGATAGAATATATGGTAAAGTAGAATATAATAATAAAAGATTTCATTTAATTGATACAGGAGGTATTTCTTTTGGAGATGATGATTTTCAAAAAGATATACTTGCACAAGCAACTTTAGCAATTGATGAAGCTGATTTAGTTTTGTTTGTAGTAGATGGTATTGAAGATATTGATGCAAGTGATAGAAAAGTTGCAGAAATATTACATAGATCAAGTAAACCAGTTATTGTGGTAGTAAATAAACTAGATAATGATAAAAGAAAAGATAATTTATATAATTTTTATGAATTGGGTTTTAGTGAGTTAGTTGCTGTTAGTGCATCTCATAATATTGGTATTAATGAATTACTTAATACTATTACTAAAGATTTACCAGAAGAAGATATAATAGATGATGATACAATTAAATTTTCTATTATTGGGAGACCTAATGTTGGTAAAAGTAGTTTAATTAATGCTTTATTAAATGAAGATAGAGCTATAGTTAGTGATATTGCAGGTACAACTAGAGATGCAATTGATACTAAGTTTAAATATAATCATGAAGAGATTACTGTTATTGATACGGCAGGTATGAGAAAAAAAGGTAAGATTTATGAATCTGTTGAAAAATATAGTTTAATTAGAAGTTTAAAAGCAATAGATAGAAGTGATGTTTGTGTGTTAGTAATTGATGCATCAACTGGTATTATTGAACATGATAAACATATAGCATCATATGCTTTAGATGCTGGCAAAGGAATTGTAATTTGTGTAAATAAATGGGATACAATAAATAATCCAGATAGTGATATAAGAAATTGGAAAGAACAAATAAAAAATGAATTTCAATTTATTCCATATGCTCATGTTGTATTTTTAAGTGCTAAAACTAAAAAACGTGTAAGTACTTTGATGCCTGAGGTAATAAATGCTTACAATAATAATAGAAAAGAAGTTAAAACTAGTTTACTTAATAATATTATTATGGAAGCAGTTAGTTTACATGAACCACCTTCTTATAAAGGAAAAAGACTTAAGATATATTTTGTAAGTCAAACTGGTAATTGTCCTCCGAAATTTACTTTTTCAGTAAATAATAAAGGTTTAGTTCATTTTAGTTATGAAAGATATTTAGAAAATCAAATTAGAAATAATATAGATTTTGATGGGACACCAATTATTTTGCAATTTAAAAATAAGAGTGAATAAAGGCATAAGTAATCGGCATTTATTGGACTAGCTCATATGATATAGTAAAGATTGATAAACCTTTAAAGGGGGTGATATCTTGACTATATCATTATCAGTTATAATAATGCTTGTAGCATATGTTTTTGGAGCAATTACAAAAATATTTATTGAGAATATTCCTAATAAATTTATTCCTATTCAAAATGTTGTGATTGGCATTTTAAGTGGAGTAGTATGTTATTTTCTTCATATAGATGATAACTTGCTTAATTCAATTGTTGTATGTATTATGTCTACGATGAGTGCAGGCGGAATAGCAGACTTAATTGAAACAAGAAAGCTACAAGATAATGAAACTAAAGGATAGATAAAAATAGCACACATGTATTAAAACATATGTGCTTTTGTATTATTAAAAAATGTTTACTTGTTGTAATAATTATCCAAGTAAACATTAACACAAAGAAACGGTAACATTCAACATCCCAAAATCAAATGTTTCCTTTTTTAATATATGAAAATATATTTCATATATGTTAATATTACCATATTTTTTATCCATTGTAATAGGCCACATATTTGGTAAAATTAATTTGTGGAAACAATTTGATAGTTGAGTGTTACCGAACCTGACCAATTTTCTTACCTCTCTATTGGAATTTTAGATTTTATGAAAGGCGGTTGATACATATTGTGATAGTAAATATTCCAATAAATACCAACATTAACAAACGGTAACATTTAAAATCTCAAAATCAAATGTTTCCTTTTAATATATGAAAATTTATTTCATATATACTAATATTATTATATTTTTAATGTAATTGCAATAGGCCACATTTCATTACTTTAGTTATTTACATAAAACCATATATTTGGTATAATTATTTCATGGAAACAATTTGATAGTTGAGTGTTACCGACCGGACATATTTTCTTTCCTCCCTATTGGGGGTTTTGGATTTTATGAAAGGGGTGGTACTTATTGTGATTAAACACTTTAAGAATTTTTTGATGAAACTTTTACGTTCATTAAAAAAATGTTTATTTGTGATAGTGAATATCCAAATAAACATCCAAATAAATAAACGGTAACATTCAACATCCTAAAATCAAATGTTTCCTTTTTTAATATATGAAAATCTGTTTCATATATTCTTATGTTATCATATTTATTTTAAAATTTCAAGTATTTTAAACTCTAATTGCTATGCCTTTTTTCTTTAATATGTATTTTCTTAACCAATCAACTGGAAAGACACTTAAAGCTAGGGTTAAAACTAATAATAATTCATTAGTTTTAAGTCCATATGTTCTAAAAATATCACCACCATGATAAATAATCCAAAGTTGAGCAATAAATATAAATGTGAAAACTGTGATGAATACCTTATTTTTACCTAAATTAGCAAAAGTATTAATTCTAACAGTTCGTGCATTAAATGCATTAAATATTCCCATGAAAATAAACATTGCAAAGTAAGCAGTCATTAAATATTTATTGTTTTCTCCATCTCTAATTAATTCTTTAAATATTGGTAATTTTAAAAACAAAATACAAAGTAGGGCACAATAAATACCTGTCCAAATTATTTCACTATACATATATTTATTCATAATTGGTGTATCTTTTTTCTTAGGCGGTTCTTCCATATATTCTCGTAAAGGTGCTTCAAAAGAGAAAGCAACACCTGCAAATGTATCCATAATCATATTAAGCCATAACATTTGAACGATTGTTATCGGGGTTGTAACTCCGATAAAAGAACCAACTATTGATAAAACTAAGGCACACATATTAACTGTTAATTGATATATTATAAATTTTCTAATACTTTTAAATATTGTCCTTCCATAAAGAATAGCTTTACTTATTGATAAAATATTATTATCAAGAATTACAATATCTGCAGCTTCTTTAGCTACTTCTGTACCACTTCCCATAGCAAATCCTACATTTGCTTTTTTTAAGGCTGGGGCATCATTAACTCCATCTCCAGTCATACCCACAACTAAATCCATCGATTCTATTATATTTACCATTCTGCTTTTATCTTGAGGTAAAGCTCTTGCAATAACCGCAATTTTACTTAAATTTCTTTTAATTTCATCATCATTCATTTGGGCTAACATATTACTATCTAAAACCATATTATTATTTATGTCAATAAGACCAACCTCACGAGCAATAGATGTTGCAGTATCTATTGCATCCCCCGTTATCATAATAGGTTTTATTCCAGCACTTTTAATTAATTTAATTCCTTCTTTTGCTTCATCTCTTAATTCATCTTTTATATTTACAAAGCCTAAAAAGGTTAAATTATCTTTATCTTTTCCATATGCAAATATAAGAACTCTACCAGAATTTTTAGTATACATATCTATTTTCTTTTCTATTAAACTTTTATTTATAAAACTTACTTCATTGCCAAATGAATTTAAATATTTTTTACATTTAGATAGTAATACTTCTTTAGCCCCTTTATAATAAGTGATACCATTACTTAAGGTAACACTACTATATTTATACTTACTGTCGAATGGTTCTTTTTTGATAACTCTTTCATTTATTACTTTATCATACTTTATAAATTCTAGTAGGGCACGATCGGTAGAATTACCTCCGATAATACCAGATTCACTTATTATACTTGCATTATTATAATAAAATGAATTATATATTACTTCATAATTCTTAATTTTTTTTAATTCACTAACATCTTTAAATACTTTGTTATCCGGAGTAACAAACTCAGTAACTTTTAAAACGCCTTTTGTAAGAGTACCGGTTTTATCTGTAAGAAGGACATTTAGGCTACCTGCAGTTTCTATACCTACGAGTTTTCTAACTAAAACATTATCTTTTAACATCTTTTTCATATTACTTGATAATACTAAAGTGATCATCATTGGTAAGCCTTCGGGAACTGCCACAACTATAATTGTAACCGATAGAGTAAGGGCATATAATAGATGATTAAACATAACACTAGGATTACTAATGGTGGCAATCATTAAGTCGGTATCAAAGTTGTTAGAAATTACAATACTTGCAAATAGATAAGAGATACTTGCAAGTATAGCTCCAGCATAACCAATTCTACTTATGGTTTTGGCAAGTCCTCGTAATTTTATTTTTAAAGGGCTTTCTGGAACGACTTCTTGTAATTCTTGAGATATTTTACCTAATATTGTTTTATCCCCAATGCATCTTACTAACATTTCAGCTTCGCCATTATATACAACTGAACCACGATATATACGATTTACATCACTTATAACTGGACCATTTTTGCTTACTTTTTTAGCTTCTTTTGTCTCTCCGTTTAAAGCAGATTCATCAACACTTAATGAACCTTTAACTAAATAACCATCAGCAGGAATTTTATCACCACTATTTAAAATGACAATGTCACCAACAACTATTTCTCCAGAAGGTATTTCAATTATTTTTCCATTTCTTCTAACTTTAGTTTTCGTTTTTAATTGTTCTTCTTGAAGTCTTGCAAATGCTTTTTCAGAACCATATTCACTAATACTAGATATAAATGAAGCTAAAAATATTGCTATTAAAATACCAATTGTTTCATACCAATCAAAATCACGAAAAAGTACTATAACTTTAATTCCTAATGCAATTAATAATATTTTGATAATAGGGTCTCCTAAAGACTCTAACAAAAGATGTAAAAAAGTATTTTTCTTTTGTTTAGTTATTTCGTTTGTACCATGTTCTTTTCTAGAAATAATTACCTCTTTTTCGCTTAAGCCCATATGCTTGTCCTCCCAGAATAAGTTTATGAGCCAAAATGTTTTTTAGAACAAAAATTATTGTATATTAAGGTTGTTTTGTATTATAATTAATTGGGTATTCTAAAATGAAATAAAATAATTTTATATTTTAATGTATATTTAATTATAATGTATTATGGAGGCAGTAAAATGAAAAATAATTTAAAAAAATATATAATTATTATTGTAAGTGTGGTGTTAATCGTCGGTGGAGGAGTATTACTATATTTTAAGAATAAAGATAATAAGGAAGAAACAAAAGAAATTATAAATAATAACGATAAACAAAATGAAGAAATAACTGATATTGATAGTGAAGACCCAATATTAAAATTAAAAGAATTAAAGGTTTATGCTGGAGATAAATTTACTATAAATGATTTTGTAGATTCTTGTACTGATAATAGTGGGGAAGAATGTATCTTGTCATATAAAGAGAATAAGAGTTATAGTGATGTTGGTGTTTATGATATAGTAATTATTGCTAAGGATAGTAGTGGTAATGAAACAGAAGAAACTACGAAGTTAGAGATTTTAGAAAAACAAACAAGTAATAAAACAAATACAGAAACTAAAAATAATACAAAAAACAATAATAATAGTAATGATAATAAAACTAAGAATAATAAAGTAAAATTTGTTAAAGAAGAAACTGAAAAAGAAAAAGAAGAAAAAGATTTGAAGTATGGTTCTAGATTAACTTCTTGGCATGTAAAAACTTATAATGTGTATAGTGATGGATCTAAAAAGTTAATTAATGAATATACCCATAGTGAAGTTGATGCTAAAAATTTTAATGCAAAGACTTCAGATATGTTACCTGAAGCTATTGAAAATATGAACGTATATAAAAATGAAGTGAATGATGTTTTGAAATATACAAATGAATTTAGAACTGAAGCCGGTAAGGAATCATTAAAACTTGATGAAACATTAACTAAAGCCGCGATGGTTAGAGCAGTTGAAATGGCTTATGCTAATAAGTTTTCTCATGAAAGACCTGATGGAAATATGTGCTATTACATAATGCGCGATTTTGGTCAAGATATTTATGGTGTTGGTGAAAATATAGCAATGGGACAACGAAATGCTAAGGAAGTTTCATATGCTTGGAAAGGTTCTCAGGGTCATTATGAAAATATGATTGATTCTTCTTTTACTAGAATTGGTGTTGGTGTAATTAAATTTCAAGGTACATATTATTGGGTACAATTATTTCAATATTAGGAGGTATTATGGTAGAAAAAATAGATGTAGAAAAAATGGATAGAAGAAAAACTTATGAATGGTTTAAAACATTTAAGAATCCAACTTATGGTGTTAATGTTAATTTAGATGTAACAAAATTAGTTAAATATACTAAAGAAACAAATAGTTCATTTTTTATAAATTTTTTGTTTATATTAGTTAAGTGCTTAAATAAAGTTCCTGAAATGAGAGAAAGAATTGTAAATGGGGAACCAGTTTTATATGATGTTTGTAATCCAGGAATAACAGTTTTAACTAAAAATGATACTTTTGAAAATGTTAGATTTTCATATGTTGATAATTATCATGAGTTTTATAATATTGCTAAAGAAAATATTGATAAAGCTAAGAATGAAGAAGTATTATCAAACGAGTCATATAATCTTGAGGATTGTTGGAATGAATATTATATTACAAGTTTACCTTGGATTAATTTTACAAGTGTAACTCATCCTATACCTGAGGATGAAAGTTCATTAAGTGTACCAAGAATTTGTATTGGAAAGTATGTTTTAAATGATAATAAATATGTAATGCCTTTTAATATTACTGTTAGTCATGTATTTGTGGATGGCTATCATATTTATAAAGTGTTAAAAGAAATAGAGGACCGTTTGGATAATATTTATGATATTTTTAAATAAAATGTCGAAAAAGACTTGTCAAAAGTCTTTTTTTTTGATATTATTTAGTAGTCATGGCGAGATAGCTCAGCTGGCTAGAGCATCCGGTTCATACCCGGCAGGTCGAGAGTTCGAATCTCCCTCTCGCTACCATATGAATTCTGAAGAATATTAGAAATAATATTCTTTTTTTTTGCAAGTTGGCCATAAAAGTTGGTCATTGTCTAATATATAAAAATGTGACCGCACTGGAAAGTCAGCACGACCACATTCAATAAATATAATATACAACTTTATATGAAATATGTCAATGGAATGAGAAATAAAATTATTTTGAGCTTATGGGTATGAAAAATAAGCCCTAAATTAAATTACCGTTTATTTTTTACCGTTTCCCTTATTAAATAAGGCTTCGCTCCGATATATATTATAAAATAAAATATA
>OJMG01000239.1_pt1 | contig 53186 bp, 56 predicted proteins | sample 1597141 | NCBI WGS metagenome assembly OJMG01 (sample SAMEA2452119, study PRJEB22498) | human gut metagenome | biome: human feces; feature: human gut; material: feces | place: Australia | collected 2012 | reverse complement strand
ATTGATAAAGGAAAAACACATACATATACTATAGAGATTAAGTATGTAAATGATGAAAGTGTTGATCAAAGTATTGATATGGGTCAAAGTTTAAGCGGAACAATATATATAAGAGAGTTTACTAAACCAACAATGAAGTTAACTGACAAATTAATGGCAGATAATCCTACAATAGGTACAAGAACTACATTTACAGCATTCACTGAAACAAATACAGGAACTTTGTATAAAGCAACAGAACAAATAGGAACAAATCCAGCAAAAGATGTATATTATTTTGCAGGAGATGCAAAGAATAACTGGGTTAAGTTTGGTAAAACTAAAGAAGGTTCATGTACTTATAAAGGAAAAGAAGTAATATATGCAAATATGACTAATCAAACTACAACAACTCCAGAAAATGAAACAGAATGTACATCTACAAATATTTGCGATGCTGGTGAAAATGGCTATGCAGTTGGTTTAACCGAGAGTGAATGCTCTAACATTCCTGGTACTAAATGGACAACAGAAAAAGCAACATGGAGCGAGGCAAAAAAAGATATATATTGGAGAATAACAAGAACAAACGCTGATGGAAGTATCAAATTATTATATGCTGGAACTAGTCCTGATACAACAAGAGGTTATATTGGACGTAGTGCATTCAATACAACAAAAAATGATCCAATGTATGTAGGATATAAATATGAAACAAGTGGTTCATTAGAAAACAATAGACTAAATACAAATGATAGTACAATAAAAACATATGTAGATAATTGGTATAAAAACAATTTAACTGACTATACAAAGTATCTAAGTAACGATGCAGTTTATTGTAATGATAGAAACTTTGTAAGTGGAGGGACTTATTTAACAACATGGGAAAGAATAAATGCAAATAAACCACAACCAACATATAACTGTACAAATATGAGTGATGCATTCAGTGTAGATAATACAAGTGCAAAACTTGATTACCCTGTTGGATTGATGACAATAGATGAGATAAGTTATGCAGGAGGAGAATTATATACTAATTTAACTGTACCATATGCATGGTATTATACAAATGCAAATGGAGAAAGCATTACAGGCGATGCAGCATCTTGGTCCCTTTCCCCCCTTAATCCGACTGAAATTGGTTCGCAAGTTTTGCTCTGGCATGGCTCCAACAGCCCTGGCTACTTGAGCTATAACTACGTGGATGACTCACTCGCTGTTCGTCCCTCAGTATCTCTATCATCTTGTAATCTGATATCCAGAGGAAATGGAAGTCCTGAAAATCCTTACGTTGTTTATACAGGTAGTGGTGTTTGTGAATAAAAATAACTAATAAGGTTTAATACTTTATTAGTTTTTTCATAAAGAATAAAGTGATACATATAATTTAGTATGATAGATTTAATATTGAAATTTTTAAAAAAAGTTAGGTTGTTTACAACAAGTTATAGCATTAATGTGTTTCCTGAACCTCTTAGTCCAGAGGAAGAAGATAGATGTATTTATTTAGCAGTTAATGGAAGTGAAGAAGCAAGAAATAAACTTATTGAACATAACTTGAGGTTAGTTGCACACATTGTTAAGAAGTATGAAAGTTTTAATGAGAATACTGATGACTTAATAAGTATTGGTACTATTGGTTTGATTAAAGGAATTGATACATATAATCCTAATAAACCTGTTAAGTTAATTACTTATGCTGCTAAGTGTGTTGAGAATGAAATACTTATGTACATTAGACAGAATAAAAAGAATATGAATAATTTGAGTTTAGATGATAGTATAGGTTATGATAAAGATGGTAATGAGATTACTTTAGGAGAAGTTTTAAAAGATGAGTATATTGATACTGGAGATATTATAGATTTAAAAGATAATGTGGAGTTATTAAGAAAGTATATGGGTGTTTTAACTAAGAGGGAAAAAGAAATTATTATTAGAAGGTATGGTTTACTTAATAAAAAAGATGAAACTCAAAGAGAAATTGCTAAGGATTTAAAAATTAGTAGGAGTTATGTTAGCAGGATTGAAAAGAGGGCTTTAGTTAAACTTTATAGAGAATTTATTAAGAATAATAATATATAAAAAACAAGTATTTTATTAACTACTTTTTCTTGATTTTACATATGTATTGTGTTAAAATAAACATCGTTTTGGGGGAATACATATGAAAGTAAATATGAAACTTAATGATAATTTTTATAAAGAATTTGGTAATGTTAGTGATGAAGTGTTAGAATATGCATTTAGTAAATTAACTGAAAGAAACATGGTAAAGGTGTATATCTATTATGGAGAACATTCTAAAGAGAAAAAGATGGGGACTAAAAAAGCATTGGAAGTAAAAAGTAATATTAGAAGAGTATTATATAAAAAGTGTTTATATAATTATTTAAATACAAGTACTGATAATATTAATAATTTAATTAATACTTTAAAGCCTTTTGAAAGAGAGTACTTATTAAAAGAATATTCTCTTAATAGTGATGATATAATTGAAGTACTTACAAGTGAAGAAGTTGATAGAAATAAAAAAACTATTCAAAAACTTAAAAATGCTGTTAATGTAAATAGATTTAATTTGACTAGAAAGAAATCTCCTGAAAATTATAAGGGTTTCTTTAATCAATTTGATAAACCTGCAAATGAGGTTATAAGAGTAATAAATACTTTACCAGAAAGAGATATTAATTTACTTAAGTTAAAGTTAGGTAATGATTATAAAGAACTTAATGTTATTGATGGAGTTATTAATCAAGAGATTAATTCTCGTATAGTTGTTAGAATAAAAAGGTATTTTAGTTATTTAGATAATGGTGCAGAGTATGTAACAATTAGAGATTTTGTTAATGATACAAAAGATATAGACACTATTAAATTAAGAGTTGAATCACTAAATGAAAAACAAAAGAAACTTATTTATAAATTTTTTAAAGATGACTTAAGTAAAGAACATATAACTGCTGATAAAGAAGGACTTATTAATAAACAGATTATACGTAAACTAAATATATATATAGATAAAAGAAGAACTAAAGAATTTAAGTCTTTTTATAGTCAACTTGTTGATTTAAAGTTAGATAGCGAAACAATTGGTGAATTTAATGAAAGAATAAATACTTCTTTAACTTATTTGAGTAATGAAGAAAAGTCTCTTTTATATAAAAAGTATCATAGTGATTTAATGAATTCTTTAAATTATGGTCAAGTAACTAAGGAAGAGAATTTTCAAATAATACATACTATTATTCCTAAATTAAGATGGTATATTAAGAAACAAGTAAAACCTCGTAAGGAAGGTAAGCATGTTTTTGATAGGTTTATTGAAAGTGAAAGTATTGTTTTGGAATATATTAATAAATTAAGTGAAGAAGAAAAAAATACTTTAAAACTTAAATATGGGGAAAACTATGATAAAGTTAATGATGTTAGTCATGAATTAAATAGAGAAGTTAGAAAAATTATTCTTAGAATTGAAAGAGATATTGTAAGTGATTTAAAGAAAGAAAATAATATAGATGCTAAAGTTAGTTCACTTATGAGAACTAGATTAATTCTTAAGAGTGAAGAGTTTAAAAAACTTAGTAGTATTTATGGAGTAAATGAAAGTATGTTACTTTTATGTTTAATTAAATATCCAGAATATATTACATTTGATGAGATATATAATATAACCGGCTTAAATAAGGAAGAGTTATTAAATGTTACTAAAAAATACATTAGAGCACATAAGTAAATTATGTGTTTTAATTTATTAATAAATATGGTAAAATGTTAATGAAAGAGAAAGTGATTTTTATGTTTATAGATGAAGTTATTTTAAATGTTATAGGAGGTCGTGGAGGAGACGGCGTTACTAGTTTTAGACATGAAAAATTTGTTGAAATGGGAGGACCTGATGGAGGTAATGGAGGTAACGGAGGTAATGTTATCTTTGTTGGAAATGAGGGACTTAAAACATTAATAGATTTAAGATATCAAAAAAAGATTAAGGGGGAAAAAGGTGGTAACGGAAGTGGTGCTTTGAGAACTGGTGCTACTGGAAAAGATGTGTATGTCAAGGTGCCTGTTGGTACTACTATAATAGATTTAGATACTAATTTAATAGTTGGTGATATTACTAAACATAATGAAGAAGTAATTGTATGTAAAGGTGGTAGAGGTGGAAAAGGTAATGCAGCATTCAAAAGTAACAAGAATAAAGCACCTCAAGTGAGTGAAAAAGGTTTGTCTGGAGAAGAAAGAACTATTAAGCTAGAATTAAAACTACTTGCAGACGTGGGACTAGTTGGTTTTCCTAGTGTTGGGAAAAGTAGTTTAATTAGTGTTATAAGTGATGCTAAACCTAAAATAGCAGAATATCATTATACTACTTTAACGCCAAACTTAGGTGTTGTCAAAATGAATGATAGTAGTTTTGTGGTAGCTGATTTACCTGGTATTATAGAAGGTGCTAGTAAAGGAGTAGGACTAGGAGATAAGTTCTTAAAACATGCTAGTAGAAGTAGAGTAATTGCATATGTACTTGATATGAGTGAATATGAAGGAAGAGATGTATTAGAAGAATATGAAACTCTTTTAAAAGAAGTAAAAGCATATAGTGAAAAGTTATTTAATAAAAGAAGTATAGTTATTGCAAATAAGATGGATAGTGTAAATAGTGAAGATAATTTAAAAAGGTTTAAAGATAAGTATCCAGAAGTTACTGTAGTTGCTACTAGTGCTGTTACAAGATATGGAATAGATGAATTAAAGAATACTTTAAGTAAGATTTTAAGTGAAGTAGAGAGTGCTGATACATATGAAAATAATGAATTTGAAAGTTATGTATTATATGAATTTAAGAAAGAAAAACCATATACAATTAAAAGAATAGATGACCATACTTGGGTTCTTAGTGGAGATAAGTTAGAAACACTTTTAATGAAAACTAGATTTAATAGTGATGAAGCAGTACTTAGATTTGCTCGTAAGATTAAGGGTATGGGAGTAGATGATGAATTAAGAAGTTTAGGTGCAAAAGATGGAGATATTATTAGAATACTTGATGAAGAATTTGAATATAATGAAAGGTTAGATTATTAAGGTGAAGTTATGTTAGATAAGTTTATTCCTGATATGTATTATCAGAGTATTTATAGAGTTAATTATAAGAAACTAAAAGAAAAGGGTATTACTTTAGTTATATTTGATTTAGATAATACTATAGCCACAATAGATAGTAAAGTACCTGAAAAAGATGCAATTAATTTGATAAAAAAAGTTAAGGCTTTAGGAATTAGACCTATATTAATGACTAATAGTAATAAAGAAAGAACAGTACCATTTAGAGATGGTTTAGAAATAGATAGCTGCGCTAGTAGTATGAAACCTTTTAGTAAATATTATAAGAAAATATTATCATTATATCATACCGAACCTAGTCATGTAGCATGTATAGGAGATCAATTATTAACTGATATATATGGTGCTAATAAGATGGGAATGACTAGTATATTAGTTAATCCTATATGTAAAAAAGATAGACGTATTACTTATGTAAATAGATTTTTTGAAAAGATACTTTTTAAATTAATGGCAAAGAATGATTTATTTAAAAAAGGAAAATATGATGATTAAGAAGTGTATTGGATGTGGTAGTTTACTTCAAACTATTGATAAGAATAAAGAAGGTTATGTAAGTAATAAAGTATATGATAAAGTAGAATATTGTGAAAGATGTTTTAAGATTACTCATTATGGAGAAAGTTATGTTATAGATAAGAAGTTTCTTATAGATGAAGTAGTTAATAAGATAAATAAGAGTAATAAACCAGTACTTATGTTAGTAGATGTGTTAACTATTAATGAAGAAGTATTTAGTGTAATAAGTAAGTTTACTAATAAAGTTTATTTGGTACTTAGTAAAAAAGATTTATTACCAAAAAGTGTAAAAAGTTATAAATTAATTAATAAAATAAGTGAGTTAACTCTTATAAAAGATGTATTTGTAATAAGTAGTACTACTAAAGAAGGAGTAAGTAACTTATATAATAAATTACTTAGTGATAAAGTTAATTCTATATATGTAGTAGGTTTTACTAATTCAGGGAAAAGTACACTTATAAATACATTATTATTAATGAATGATTTAAAGGGTGTTATAACAACTAGTAGTTTACCTAATACTACTTTAGAAGATATTAATATTAAATTAAAAGATATAACTTTAATAGATACTCCTGGGTTTGTTAGTGAAAATAATATATGTAATTATATAGAAATAAAAAAGTATACTAGTTTAATACCAAAAAAAGAAATAAAACCTAAAGTATATAATTTGCGTCCTGGTTTTATGTTATTAATAAGAGAATTAATTAGGATAGAAAATAATACAGATAAAAATATTAATTTAGTACTTTATTTAAAGAATGAAATTAATATAGAAAAAATGAGAGTTATTAGAAATAATTATTTAAAGGATAAAGAGGTATTTAGTACTGTTTGTAATAATGAAGATATAGTTATAAATGGATTAGGTTTTATTAAGGTAGTAAATACTGCTAAAATAGATATATATGTTGTTAATAAGAATATTTTAAGTAAGAGAGAGAGGCTTATATAATGGGTAAAATAAAAGTAATGAGTGAAAGTCTTTCAAATAAAATAGCTGCAGGAGAAGTTGTTGAAAAGGTAAGTAGTGTTGTTAAAGAATTAGTAGAGAATTCTATAGATGCAGGAAGTAACATAATAGAAGTTAGTTTAGTTGATGCTGGTATTAAAGAGATTAAAGTAATTGATAATGGAAAAGGTATGGATAAAGAGGATGCTTTACTTTGTTTTAGTCCTCATGCTACAAGTAAGATAAGAAACGAGAATGATTTGTTTTTTATAAATACACTTGGGTTTCGAGGTGAAGCACTTCCTTCAATAGCTAGTGTTAGTGATGTTTTTTTAGATACTAGTAATAGAAGTGATTCTACATTAGTTCATATTAAGGGTGGAAAATTAGAAAGTAATGAAGTTGGTACAGTTAGTAAGGGTACTAAAATAATAGTAAGGGATTTGTTTTTTAATACTCCTGCAAGACTTAAGTTTTTAAAAAGTTATTATACAGAATTAAATGGTGTAGTTAGTTTGATAGAAAAACTTAGTTTAAGTCATCCTGATATTAGTTTTAAATTAAGTAGTGATAATAAAGAACTTATTAAGACTAGTGGAAGTAATGATTTACTTAAAACTATTTATGAGATATATGGATATAATGTTAGTAAGAATATGGTTTATATTGAAGGACATAATGATGACTATGATATAAATGGGTATGTTAGTAATATTAATATAACTAAAAGTACTAAAAAAGATATGATTACTTTAGTTAATGGAAGAATTGTTAATAATAGTTATGTTAATAGAATTATAAAAGATGCATATCATACATATTTAGCAGTAGATAAGTATCCAATAGTAGTTATTAATATTTTAGTAGATCCAACTATAGTAGATGTTAATATACATCCTACTAAACAAGATATTAAATTTGGAAAGATGGAGACTTTAGAAGAGTTATTATTTTCTTTAATTAGAGATAAGTTAATGAATATTAATAATATGTTTAAGGCTTATGATGAGACAAAATACGAAGTTAGTAATAGTGAAGAATATGTTCTTAATGATAATTTAGTTGTTAAAGAAGAGTATGATAAACCAGTTATAGAAGAGAGTAAGATGTCTTTTAATATGAATGAAGAAAGTTCAGGGTATGAAGCAGTTATAGATACATTAGAAGTAAAAAGTGAAAAACCTAGTTTACTTCATCCAATAGGACTTGCTATGGGGACGTATTTGTTTGCTTCTGATGAAGAGTGTGTTTATATGATAGATATACATGCTGCTAATGAAAGAATTAATTATGAGAAACTATTAAATGCTTTAAAAGAGAGTGTTGTACATAAAACTAGTATGTTGTTTCCTATAACAATAGAGTTTACTAAAAATGAGTTTATGACTATTATGGAAAAGAAAGAATTTATTACTAATTTAGGTATTAGTTTTGATGAGTTTGGAGTTAATACTATAAGAGTGTATGAACATCCTACATATTTTAGAGAAGGTTATGAAGAAGAAAGTTTAAGAAGAGTATTTGATTTAATAGTTAGTATAGATAAAGATTTTGATAGGGTTAAATTTAATGAACAACTTGCTATTAATTTATCTTGCAAGATGAGTGTTAAGGCTAATACTTTTATAGGAAGTCTTGAACAAGAAACTTTGTTAAAAAGGTTATTTGAGTGTGAGTTTCCTTATACTTGTCCTCATGGAAGACCAACTATTATTAAATATACTAAGTATGAACTTGAAAAGTTGTTTAAGAGAGTTAATGGATAGGTGTGTATGAGTAAAATTATTGTAGTAATAGGACCTACTGCAAGTGGGAAAACTAGTTTAGGAGTGTATTTAGCAAAAAAGTATAATGCTTGTATAATTAATGCTGATGCAGAACAAGTATATAAAGATGTGAATATTGGGACTGCTAAGATAACAACGAGTGAAATGGAAGGTGTAAAACATTATTTACTTGATTTTGTTCCTTTAGATAAAGATTTTAATGTTTATGAGTATCAATTAATGGGAAGAAAGTTACTTGATGAGTTAATTAGTAAGGGTGAAAATATTATTATAGTTGGTGGAACTGGGTTATATATTAAAGCATTATTATATGATTATAATTTTAATAAAAAAACAAGTAACTTAGATTATAGTGAGTTTACAAATGAAGAGTTAAAGTCTAGAGTAGATGAAATATATAAAGAAAATGATATACATGTTAATAATAGAAAGAGACTTGAAAGATTTTTGAGTCATTATGATACTACTAAGGAAATTATTAAAAGTAAGAGTGAAAGACATAACAGGGTGTATGATTTTGTGTTAATTGGGCTTAAACCTGAGAGAGAAGAGTTATATAGTCAAATAAGTAAAAGAGTAGACACTATGTTTGAAAGTGGGTTAGTAGAAGAAACTGAAAAGTTAAAGAGTTTTAATAAATTAAATAGTATAATTGGTTATAAGGAAACTTTAGGGTATTTAAATAATTTATATAGTCTAGATGAGTGTAAGAATTTAATTGTTAAGAATACTAGACATTATGCTAAGAGACAAATGACTTTCTTTAGAACTCAGTTTAGTGATATTTATTGGTTTAAAGTAGATTATAATTGTTTTCTTAATACAAAAAAAGAAGTTAACTCATTTTTAGTTAGCTTCTATAAAGAATGATTCATCAAAATTGTGTTCTTTAGTATCTAAACTAAAGAGCTTTTCTTTTGTTATTAAGAAATAATTGTTATCATATTTATTGTTTTCTGAGTCGTCCCAAGTTAAATCTATATGTAACCATTTACCATTTATATAAACTAAATTCCATAAGTGATTTTCACTACTTACTCTTATATTTGGTATTTTATAAATATTCATAAATATACTAAATGCATCAGCATAACCTGAACAAACTGCATGTCCTTCTATTAAAGAACCATATGCACTATTAATATCGAAGTTGTTTGTATTTTTATCATAAACTGTATGATTTAATATGTAATTATGTATTCTTTCTATTTTAGTTAAATCATCTATATTATTTAAGTCTAACTCACTAATAACATTATTAACTAATTCATTTATTTTTTTTATTTTTTCTTCACTATATTTCTTTTGTATTTCTAAAGTTATTTCATTATTAGAAGATACTTTAGTTTTAATAGTTTTAAAACTATTATATGGATGAACATAATTATTTATATTACTCATTAATTTACTATCATTACCAATACTTTCTACATCTTTAGTACAACTTTTATATTCTTTTGGACAATAAAAAGTAAATTCGTTGTAACCATTATTTAAGACATTAAAATATATATCTATTAATTCTTCTTTATTATATGGAACATAAGATATTTTATAATTAAAATTTTCAAAAGGATAATCTACTTTATAAGAATTAGGTTCTTTAATTACTAAGTCACTCTTACTAATTATAAGTGCTTTTAAGTTTCTAGTTATATCATCTAAATTAATATAAACAAAATAAACTATTAGCATTAATAAAATTGTATATAATATATTTTTTATCTTTTTCATAATAAAAGTATATAATAAATTTAAAATTAAAACAAGTATTTCTTTACTTTTATTTATTAAAATTTTATAATAATATTTAGAGGTAATGAATATGGGATGTTTAAGTAAAAATGTTTATAAAGATATTTTATTAGAAGATAAGGTTATTGTAAGAGATTTTAATATGAATTTAGAAGTAGAAAGTGAAAGTAATAAGTTTAGTGTGTGTGAATACTTTTTAAGAAATCATGTAATAAGAAAATTTTATATTTTATCTAAACTTAGATTTATGGTGTTTTCTAGTGATACTTGCTCAATTAGTGTAAGTACTTCTAATAAAGAATTGATTAGTTTACTTATTAATAAGTATTATACTGATAGAGATAAGTTTTTAGGAGAAAATAGTTTTGATAGTTATAAATTTATTATTGGGGATGAAGAAAAGTATGAAGTTAATAATGGAGTGTTAACTTTGGAAGTAATGAATAATAGTAGTGAAAAAGAGTATTTAAGTAATTTGATTTATAGTTTATTAGATGGAGAAGAGTTATATATTGGATATAAAGATGGATACTGGTTTCCACTTGAACCAAATAGATATAGAGGATATGATAAAGTGCCTTATATAGTTAATAATAGCAAATATATAGAGTTTGATAACTGTTTAACTTCTCTTGTAAGTAATGTTTTAGATAAATATAATAAGAATATAGAAGATAATAATAAGTTACAATTAAAGATTAAGGGGTTTTAAGTACTAAGATAAATATAAGAATTTTCTTAAAAATTGGGTGGTTAAAATGAGTGCTATTATGGAAACTAATTTTATTAGAGAAAATGTGTTAAATAATTTAACTAATAAATTAAATGGTGTTAATTTAGTTATTGTTTATTTTGAAGAAAATAATACTTATGTTAATTTGAAAACTAAGTTGAGTGAAAGTTTAGGGGTTAATGTTAGAACTTATTTACTAGATAGTAAAGTTGATAATAAATATGTGTTAGATTTAATAAATGAATTTAATAATGATAATATGGTAGATGGGATAATTGTTCAGTTACCTTTACCTGAAAATTTAGATAAAGATAAAATATTAAATAGTATATGTTGGTATAAAGATGTAGATGGAATAAGTTCTATTAGTGTTAATAGGTATTTATGTAAAAAAGAATGTTTAGTTAGTCCACTTGTTAGAAGTGTTATTAGTACTATGAACTATTATAATATTGATATAAATAAGAAAGTTTTTATAAAGTGTGATGATGTTAATACTAATATTTTATTAAATTGTTTGTTTAAAAATAAGAGTTTGCTTGCTTTAGAAAGTGATGTTATAATAATAATTAGTGATAATATATTTGATCAAGAAGTAAAAGAAAATGTTATTGTTATAGATGGTGGATATAATAAAATAAATGGTGAGGTTGTTGGGTGTGTTAGTAAAAGAATAAAAAGTGTTAGTAGTATGTATACTAAAGAAATAGGTGGAATAAATAATTTAGTTATTCCATATTTGTTAGATAATTTATATAGAATTAAAAATATAAAAAGGGTGTGATATTAATGGGTATTTTATTAGATTTTATATTTTTTAGTATAATTGGTTATGTTGGAGAACTTATTTATTGTTCTTTAAATAAGAGAAAGAGTGGAAAAGCACTTTATGGTCCATGGTGTCCTTTATATGGACTTGGTGGTTTACTTATTACAAGTGTGTTAAGTAGTTTTGAAAGTAATATTTTATTAGTATATATAGTAGGAGTGATAGTTTCTAGTTTTACAGAGTACTTTGTTAGTTTAGTATTAGAAGTTATTTTTGATGCTAGGTGGTGGGATTATTCATTTAAAAAGTTTAATTTAAATGGTAGAATATGTTTAGAAAATAGTTTGCTTTTTGGAGTGCTTGCAGTAGTAGTTTATTATTTATATATTCCTTTTAGAGTATACATAGTGAGCACTTGTAATCCGTTATTATTAAGGGTTATAGTGTATTCTTTATCTTTAGCAATGAGTATAGATGGGTTAATAACTATATTGGAAGCAATGGAAGTAAAATATAGGTTAGATTTAATAGATGAAGAGGGTATTGGTAATAAGGTTAAACTAAAAAATAAGTTAAATCATTTAAAAAGTGACTTTAATTATAAGAGACTTATTAATGAGTTTGATTTTGATAATAGAGAGAAGAGTAAGTTTTTAAAGAGTTTTTATAGTATTAAAGATAAAATGTCTAAAAATAGGAAATAAAAATTTAGAAATATTGTTGAAATGAATTTCTATTTATGATAAAATGATTATGATAAGAGAGAGTGATATTTAATATGGCATTTGGAAAATTTAAGATATTTGAAACAGATGATGATGTTGTAACAACTAATGATGAAGAGTATTATTCAGTAAGTAGTGAAGAAGTTAAAAAGGGTGCAACTGGGAAAATGATACTTGTTGAACCACGTGCTTATAGTGAGAGTCAAGAAATAGCGGATCATTTAAAATCTAGAAATAGTGTTGTAGTTAATTTTAAAAGAGTTACTAATGATCAGGCTAAAAGAATTATTGACTTTTTAAGTGGAACTTTGTATGCTATAGGAGGAGATTTACAAAAAATAGGTGAAGGTATTTATTTATGTACTCCTAAAAATATAGATGTACAAGGAGAGATTACTGAAGAATCTAGTGAAGATGAGAATGGGGAAAATTGGTAATATTTAAGATAAGAGGGTGTCCTTATGAATGGGTTTAATACGGTTTTTAGAGGTTACGATAAAGAAGAAGTTAAAAAGTATTTAGATAAAGTTATTAAAGAGTATGAACGTCTTTTGAATGAGAAAAAGATAGTTGATGAGAAAGTTAATGATTTAAGTAAACAATTAGAAAAGTATGAACAATTAGAAAGTACTTTAAATAGGGCTTTATTTAGTGCGGAAAATGCTAGTGATGAGATTAAAAGAGTGGCAAGACTTGAAGCGGAAGGACTTATTAATGAGGCTAAGAGAAATGCTAATAGAATAATAAATGATGCACTTATTAAGGCAGAGAAAGCTAATGATGATGCTGATAGATTAAAAAGAAATGTAACCTTGTTAAAGAAAAGATTAAGAGCTATTATTGAAGGACAACTAGAAGTAATAGAAGAAATGGATAGATTAGATTTTAAGAATAATGAATAGCTACTAACGTGGCTATTTTTTGAAAGGAATAAGTTATGGAAGATTTTTTAAAGAAAGTAATGGAGTTTTTACTTAGTTTTAAGTTTTGGGGTCCAATTATATATATTAGTATTGGTTATTTACTAAATAGTATTTTAAGTAATTTAGTTATTAAGTTAATAAAGGTTAATAAAAGAAAGAATCATAAGAAACAAGATACTGTTATTAAACTATTTAATAGTATATTTAAATATATTATTATAGTTATAGTACTTCTTATGATATTAGAATTATATGGAGTTAATACTAAGAATATAATTGCTAGTTTGGGGATATTTACTGTAGTAATAGGTTTGGCTTTACAAGATACTCTTAAAAATATGTTAGCAGGTGTATTAATTATATTAGATAATAGATATAATATAGGAGATTATGTTAAAATTAATGATTTTATTGGAATGGTTGTTAATTTAGGTTTACAAACTACTAAGTTAAAAGGTTTTAATGGAGAAATGTATACTATTGCTAATTCAAATATTTCTAGTATAACTAATTATAGTGAAAGTAATACTGTTCTTTATTATGGAATTGAAGTTAGTTATGATACTGATATTAATCATTTAGAAAAGGTATTAAAAAAGTTAATACCTAAAGTTAATAAAATTGAGAATGTAGTTGAAGATATGAAACTTTTAGGACTTGATAGTTTTAATGCAAGTAGTATGACTTATAAAGTTTTATTAACTACTAAACCTTATAAGTATTTTAATGTTAAAAGAGAGTTTAATAGGATGTTAAAAGAGACTTTTGATAAAGAAGGTATAGAAATACCTTATAATCAAATTGATGTACATGTTAAAGAAAAATAGTTAAGGGTACTTGAAAAGAGTATTCTTTTTTGATAAAATTAGAATAGTTAAGGTAGAAGGAGGATATAATATATGACAAATAATTATGTAAATAAATTAAGTTATATATCTTCACTTGTAGTACAAAATAAAGTACTTGGGGGGGGGTTACTATCTTCTAACTAACTTAAAAGAAGAAAATTTTTTGCATGTAATAAAATGGATAGGTGAGGTCTACCCATTTTTTGTTATGTAATAAAAGGAGGAAGAAATTTATGCAAAAAAAACAAACAATATTAGTGGTTGCTAGTTTACTAGTAGTAGTACTTAGTGTAACACTAGCATACTTTACAGCGCAAATAATAGGAAAGGGGAAAAATGTTACCATCAACAGTGCAGACTTAAAAATAATATTTACTGATAGTGATGGAAGTATAAGTGGTACTAATATAGAACCAGGTAAGTGGAATGTAACTAAAACATTTACTATAGAAAATAAAAGTAATGAAATATACAAATATAACATAGTTATACAAGACTTAGTAAATACATTTGTAACTGAAGGATACTTACAATATAAAATAACTAGTACCAATGGTGGATACAATATGACTGAGTTTAAAGATGTACCAAAGTCTAGTGTAGCAACTGATACAATACTAGCTTATAGTGCATCTATAGATGTAGGAGTAACTCAAACTTATACAGTTCAATTCATTTATAAGAACGATGAAGAAGTTGACCAAAGTGAAGATATGGGTAAGAAACTAAGTGGAAAGTTATTTATTACTGAAGGAACAAAAGAACCAGTTACATTACTTAGTCAAATACTAAATGATAATCCAACAAGAAGTACAAGAAGTAGCAATAATAATGGAACAAATGACTTTGCAACACCTTTAACTACAACTACAACAGGAACATTATTTACTTCAACAGAAAGTATAGCTGGAGGTACACCAAAAGAAGTATATTATTATGCTGGAAATACAACAAATAACTGGGTTAAGTTTGGAACGTTTGCAACTGATGGACCAATAAGGGGATATTATAATGCAGCAGGTACTCTTTCTAAAGAATATACTACTTTAGAAGAATGTAATTCAGCATCTTCTTATAACACTAATTGTTCTTATGCTTGGAGAAAAGGTGACCAAATGTATTGGAGAATAATAAGAACTAACCACGATGGAAGTATAAGACTCTTGTATTCAGGAACAAATCCTGATACAACTGAGGGTCATTTAGGAAAGAGTGCATTTAACACAAGTTATAATAGTCCAAAATATGTAGGATATAAATATGGAGAAGATACATCACTTGATACGATAAGAAATAATACAACAGATAGTACAATAAAAACATATGTAGATAATTGGTATAAAAATAACTTAATAAACTATACAAAATACTTAAGTACAAGTGCAGTATATTGTAATGATAGAAGCGAGGGAACAGGACAAACATACAATTATGCATCAAGCCCATCATCACAATTTAACTTTGCACCATACTATAGAATGGACGAAGATACAGATGGAGCAAAAGCAAACCCATCATATAATTGTACAGATATAAGAGACGCATTCAGCGTAGATAATACAAGTGCAAAACTAGATTATCCTGTGTCTTTAATGACAATAGACGAAATAGTGTTTGCTGGAGGAGTAGCAAATAAAAATATGAACAGGCCATATGCGTGGTTTATAAGTAATAGTGTAGGAACCCAGGTATCAGCTTATTGGTGGTCCTTGTCACCTTTTTCCTGGGATGGATCTCACGCGTTTGTTTGGCGCTGGGATTCCGTCTGTGCGGACAACCTCAGCGTCCGTGTGGGCGATCCTATTGCCGTACGTCCTGTCATTTCGCTCAAATCTTGCACTCTATATAGTACAGGAAATGGGACACCTGAGACACCGTACGAAATAAGTACTACAAGTGGATGTTGATGACAGGATCCCGTTGATCCCGTTAACTTAACTGTGTCTAACGATTACTATAAAGTATAAATGTTAAAATAAAAACTGATAAATTGGTTAGTGTTAAAAGTTGATAATTATTATCAGTTTTTTTGTTATAATTATATTTAATTTCTATATACTTCATGTTTTTTTATTAAATATTTTGTTCTTAAAATTGTTGATAAAAGTATGATTATGTGGTAGAATATTAGGTGCTTTGAAAAATAAACACCTTTAGGGATTTTACTTGCTAGTGCTTAATTGTGCAAGTATTTAGAACTATTGGGAAGAAAAACGAAAGGAAGAGTGATATTATGACAGTTGTGTCAAAAAGTTATTTATTAGAAGCAGGTGTTCATTTTGGACATCAAACTAAAAGATGGAATCCTAAAATGAAGGAGTATATCTTTGCAGCAAGAGATGATATTTATATTATCGATTTAGAGAAAACAGTAAGAAAGTTAGAAGAAGCTTATAGTGCTTTATATGAAGCTTGTAAGGATGGTGGAAAAGCATTATTTGTTGGAACTAAGAAACAAGCTAGTGAAGCTAGTATTGAAGAGGCTACTAGATGTGGAGGATACTATGTAACTGAAAGATGGTTAGGTGGTACTCTTACAAACTTTAAGACTATTAGAGAAAGAATTAATAGACTTGATGAAATTGAGAAAATGAAAAGTGAAGGTAAGTTTGAATTACTTCCTAAAAAAGAAGTTGCTAAATTACAAAAGGAATATGATAAATTAAATAAGATTCTTTGTGGTATTAGAGAAATGAAGAAATTACCTCAAGCAGTTATAGTAACTGACCCTAGAATTGAATTAAATGCAGTAAGAGAGGCTAAAAAATTAGGTATTCCTACATTTGGTATTGTTGATACTAATAGTGATCCTGATTTAGTTGATTATGTTATTCCAGGAAATGATGATGCTGTAAGAGCAGTTAAAGTTGTACTTGGAGTACTTGCTAATGCTGTGTGTGAAGGAAATAATTTACCACTTGATGATTATATAACTGAAGAAGAATTTGTTAAACCTAAAAAGAAAGAAACAAAAAAAGAAGAAGTAACTGTTACTGTTAAAGAAGTAGAAGAACCAGTTATGGAAGAAGTTAAATATGAAGATATGAAACTTAGTGAATTAAAAGCTATAGCTAAAGAACAAGGTGTTAAAGGTTATAGTTCTATGAAAAAAGATGAACTATTAAATATTTTAAAGTAAGAAAAGGAGTGTAATTATGGATATTAAAGCAAGTGATGTAAAAACTTTAAGAGATATGACTGGTGCAGGTATGCTTGACTGTAAAAAAGCATTAACTGAAACTAATGGTGATATTGATAAAGCTGTTGATTATTTAAGAGAAAAAGGTATTAGTAAGGCTGCTAAGAAGCAAGATAGAATTGCTGCTGAAGGATTAGCTAATATTTATATTGATGGTAATAAAGCAGTTATTCTTGAAGTAAACTCTGAAACTGACTTTGTTAGTAAGAATCAAGAATTTCAAAATATGGTTAAAACTATAGGTGAAACTATATTAAAAAATGAAGTTTCTACTGTAGAAGAAGTATTAAATTTAAGTACAGGGTCTGGTACTGTTAATGATTTAATTATTAATGAGACAGCTACTATTGGAGAAAAATTAAGTTTAAGAAGATTTGCTCTTCTTACTAAAAATGATGATGAATTTTTTGGAAGTTATTTACATATGGGTGGAAGAATTGCTTCATTAGTTATTGTAAAAAATGGTAATGAAGCAATTGCTAAAGATGTAGCAATGCAAAGTGCTGCAATGAAGCCAAAATATGTTAATAGAGATGAAGTTCCTAATAGTGAAGTTGAACATGAAAGAACTGTTTTAACTGAACAAGCATTAAATGAAGGTGCTAAAAAAGAATTCGTAGATAGAATAATTGCAGGAAGATTAAATAAATTTTTTGCTGAAATTTGCTTAGTAGAGCAAGCATTCGTAAAGGATGGAGATTTGACTGTTCAAGCATACTTAGATAAGACTAATAGTACAGTTATTAAAATGGTACGTTATGAAGTTGGAGAAGGTATGGAAAAGAGAAACGATGACTTTGCAAGTGAAGTTATGAGTCAAATTAACAATGCATAAATTAATTAAAATAAATGTTAGTAAAAGTAGCCTGTATGTTATTATAGGCTTCTTTTTAATTCTTCTATTTTATCAAGATATGAAAACACCTAAAGTGAATGATTTGGCTTTAGTAAATAATAAAATGCTTACGAATGTTAATGGACAAGAACTTTTAGATATACTTGAATCTAAAACTGGAGTTGTTTTGGTTGTTAATGATAAAGTAGATATTAATAGGATTTTAGACATTTTAATAAATTATAAAACTAATGAGAATATTTATGTATATAATGCTAAATATGATGAAGTTGTTTTAGGACTAGATGATGAAGAAAATGTAATTATTAAGCAAGAACCTTCTAAAATATATAATAAAATCTTAGACGAACTTGGAAGTTATGCAGACAAATATTATGTTTATGATAGTTGGAATACTCCAATTGATACTGGGTATTTGAGAATGTATACTCCTATGGTAATGTTTGTTAAAGATGGTAATATATTATTTAGTAGTTCTATAGTGGATGATAGTATTACTGATGAAGATTTAAATGTTTTATATAAAAAGGGTTTTAGTTTACTTAAAGTAAGTTAAAGTGGATTTTTCCACTTTTTTTGATGTGAAAGTATGTTTTTCGTACAAAATGTACGAAAATTAGTGGAAAATATGTACAAATTGTACGAAATAGAGGCAAGATAAAATATATAGATTTATGGAAGTAGATTTAAAAAAATGGAAGAATGATAGTAAAATGCCACTTATGTTGGTTGGTGCAAGACAGGTAGATAAAACTTATGTATTAGAAAATTTTTGTAAAGAGAATTATGAAAAAAAATATATTAATTTAGACAAAGAGGAAAATATAAGCCAAATATATAATCCCAAATATAGTATTAGAATTTCTGGTAAGAATTTTGGATTTGATAATAATATTAAATCAGTTCCATTGTATGCAGTGTTTTGTATTAATAAATAATTAAAGAAGTTAATGCTTCTTTTTTTTATAAAAAAATTTATTTAAAAAACTTTACAATTAAAATGTAAAGTAATGTGAAAATTTATTTTTTTATTAAAATGTACTTTACTTAGTAATCAGTTTAGAGTAAAATAGTGGTAGGTAGTGGAGTGAAGTGGAAGAAAGTGGGGGATTACAATGCTAATGGGTGAGTTTAATCATAGTATTGATGATAAGAATAGACTTATTATTCCTTCTAAACTTAGAAATGAACTTGGTAATGAAGCTGTTATTACTAGGGGACTTGATAAATGTTTATTCGTTTATTCTAAGAAAGAATGGGAAAGTATTGTAAGTAAACTATCTAATTTACCATTTACTAAGAAAAGTGTAAGAGATTTTAATAGATTTTTCTTAAGTAGTGCTTCTACTATTGTATTCGATAAGATGGGTCGAGTAAGTTTATCTCAGTCTTTACTAAATTATGCTAATTTAACTAAAGAATGTGTTATTATTGGCGTAAATGATAGAGTAGAAGTTTGGGATAAAAATGAATTTGATACTTTCATATCTTCTAATTTAGATAATTTTAGTGATATGGCTGAAAATTTATTTGAAGGAGGACAAGATGCATAAGAGTGTATTACTTATTGAGAGTATTAATGGATTAAATATTAAACCAGATGGAACTTATATAGATTGTACATTAGGGTATGCTGGTCATTCAGGGGAAATATTAAAGAGATTAGAAACTGAGGGGTTTTTATTCGCCTTTGATCAAGATGAGGAAGCTGTTAAATATAGTTATGATAAGCTTTCTAAGATAGGTAATAATTTTAAAATATTTCATACTAATTTTAGAAATATTAAAGAGTGTATTACTGATAAAGTTGATGGTATTTTATTTGACCTTGGAGTGAGCAGTCCTCAACTTGATGATGCTTCAAGAGGATTTAGTTTTCATAAAGATGCACCTCTTGATATGAGAATGGATAAGAGACAGGAGTTAGATGCTTATAAAGTAGTTAATACTTATCCTTTAGAAAAATTAATTGATATTTTATATATTTATGGAGAAGAAGTAAATGCTAAAAGTATTGCTAAGGGAATTATTAGTAATAGACCAATTAATACTACTTTAGAACTTGCTGATGTTATTAAAGAGAATGTTCCTATTAGTTATAGAAAAAAGAGTAATCCTTGTAGAAAAACTTTTCAAGCAATTAGAATTGAAGTTAATTCTGAACTTAGTATATTAGAAAAAAGTTTAATGGATGCGTTTAGTTTACTTAAACCTAATGGAAGAATGTGCGTTATTACTTTTCATAGTTTAGAAGATAGAATAGTTAAGAATGTTTTTAAAAAACTATGTAGTGATGACATTAATAGTAAGAATTTACCAGTAGTTCCTCTTGAGATGAGGGCTAAGGCTAAACTTATTACTAAAAAACCTATTATACCTAGTGGTAGTGAATTAGAGTTAAATAATAGAAGTAGAAGTGCTAAATTAAGAATAATAGAAAAATTATAAAAAGGAGAATATTTATGGCTAGAAAGAAGAATAAGAAGTTATTAAAGGGAGAAAGAGTACTAAGAACTTTTATATTACTATTAATTATTGGTAATATATTTGGTACATCTTTTAGTATGGCTCTTCTTTCTAAAACTAATATAGAAGTTGAAAGTATTAGAAAAAAAATATCTAAGCAAGAAAGTTTAAATCAAAGTTTAGAGATGAAAATAAGCGAACTAGCAAGTTTTGATAATGTAGAAGGTATTGCATCACTATATGGTTTGGAGTATAATAATAGTAATGTTAGAACAATAAATGAATAAGGAAGGTGTTAACATTGAAGAAAACAAGAACTGTAAAAATTAGTAAATATTTTTTACTTGTTGTTGTTTTTTTGTTTGGTCTTATAATTTTAAAACTTAGTTATATTGTGTTAAGTCCTAAAGTAGATGGTATTAGTTTAAGTGAGTTTGCATCTAATAGGAATACTGTTAAAGAAACTATGGTGGCACCTAGAGGAACAATATATGATAGTTTAGGAAATACTCTTGCAGTTAATGTTAACTCTTATACAGTTATAGCATATTTAAGTGAATCTAGAGAAGACGATAGAGTTAAAGATAAAGAAGGTACTGCTAAAGCACTTAGTCCTCTTATTAATATGACTGAAGAGAGTATTCTTAGTTTACTTAATATTGAAGGAGTTTATCAAGTGGAACTTGGACCTGGGGGAAGAGGTATTACTGAATTAGTAAAGGAAAATATTGAAAAACTTAATTTACCTGGAATAGATTTTATTAAAAGTGTAAAGAGGTATTATCCTAATAGAAATTTTCTTAGTTATACTTTAGGTTATGCTAAAACTAATGATGATGGTGAAATTGTTGGAGAGATGGGACTTGAAAGACAATATAATAAAGATTTAACTGGTATTAATGGGTCAAGAACTTTTGAAAGTGATATATATGGTTATAAGATAGCGAATACTAATGAAGAAGTGATAGAAGCTAAGAATGGAAAGGATATTTATTTAACAATAGATACAAATATTCAAATGTTTACTGAACAAGCAATGAAAACATTAGAAACAGCAAGTTCTATGGAATGGGCTAGTATAAGTGTTGTTAATGCTAAAACCGGGGAAATTCTTGGAATTAGTTCTAATCCTAGTTTTGATCCTAATGTAAAAAATATAACTAGTTATTATGATCCTTTTATTAGTTATACTTATGAACCTGGTAGTACTATGAAAACATTTAGTTTTATGGCTGCAATTGAAAATGGTTTATATGATGGAGAAGAAAAATATAATTCTGGAAGTATTAAAGTAGGAGAATATACTATAAAAGACTGGAATAAGACTGGATGGGGTAGTATTAGTTTTAATGAAGGATTTTATGGAAGTTCGAATGTTGCTGCAACTCTTCTTAGTCAAAGGTTAGGAAGAGATAAGTTAAAAGATTTTTATAGAAGTTTAGGTTTTGGTAAAAAGACTGGAATTGATTTACCTAATGAACAAAGTGGTAAGATAGACTTTAATTATGATATAGAAGTTGCTAATGCTAGTTTTGGACAAGGTATGAGTATTACTGCTATTCAAATGGTACAGGCTATGACTAGTATTAGTAATGGTGGAGAAGTAATTAAGCCTTATATAGTTAAAAAGATAGTAGATTCTAATACAAAAGAAGTTTTAGTTGAGAATAAAAGAACTGTTGTTAAGAGAGTTGCTAGTAAAGAGACTGTTAATCAAGTTAGAGATTTACTTGATGGGGTAGTTAATAATTTGCAGTCTATTACAGCAAGTGGACATAGGTATAGAACTGATAAAGTTAGGACTATTGGTAAAACTGGTACTGCTGAAATTGCTGGAGATGGTGGATATTTAACTGGTAGTATAAACTATGTAAGAAGTTTTGCTGGAATGTTTCCATATGAGGATCCACAAATTATTGTGTATGTTGTTGCAAGTAAGATTAGTGATAATTTATTAATTGCTAAAGCAACTAAACAACTAGTGGAAGATACTAGTACATATTTAGGAATAGTTAGTAGTGAAGTTTCTCCAACAGGTGATAATTATACACTTAAAAGTTATGTTAATAGAGATGTAGTTAGTTCTATAGAAGAGTTAGAAAGTATTAATTCTAATGTTATTTTAATAGGAGATGGAACTAAAGTAATTAGTCAGTATCCTAAAAAAGGAACTATTATTAATTCTAATGATAAAGTATTTTTGGTAACAAATGGTACTAATTATAAATATACTAATATTGAAGGCTTTTCTAGAAGTGACTTAGATGTGTATTCAAAGTTACTTGGTGTTAACTTTAACTATAATGGTTATGGATATGCATCTGGTACTAATTTAAAAGGAAGAGATGTTGTTAAAGGAGAAACTATTGATATTAATTTAAAAGTAAAATATTTAGAAGTAGAAGATAATTCGACAAATAGTGACTTGTAAATATAGTATACTCTTAATGGTGATGTTATGAGAGTGTACTATATTTTTTTAATTAAGAAAAGTGTTTATGATATAACTAAGAATAATCCTGAAAAGTTATATAAGACTTTAGAAAATATTTATTTGCTTGATAAAGAAGATATGTATTTAGGATATAAGATGTTTGATAAAATATGTAAATGTTTACCTAAGAATAATTTTAATAAATTAGTAAGAGATACTAATATAGAGAATTTATGTTATTCAAATAATAAGAATACTCATGTTATTAATGATTTTTTAAATAATGAAGTTACTAAAATGATTATTAAGAATAGTCATATAGTTGTTAAGAGTAATAGTATTTATCCAACACTTTTTAATAGTATTAAAAGTATTCCTAATTTGTTTGTATGTGATTTTGTTAATATGGATTATTTTTATTTAAAGAAGGTTAATTATATAAGATAGTTGTATTTTGTTTAAAAATTTTATATAATGTTATTAGGAGGCGTAGAAATGATTTGGGATATATTATATGTTCTATTAGGACTTATTGTAGGAATTATTGTTGGTTTTTTAATAGCAAGAAAAGTTATGACTAAGGAGTTAAAGAAAAATCCACCAATTAATGAAGAAATGATTAAAACTTTAATGAAAGGGATGGGAAGAACTCCTAATCAAAAACAAGTTAATCAATTAATGAAACAAATGAGCAAATTTAATTAGTTTGCTTAATTTTTTAGGAGGAAATATGTTAAAAGAAGTATTATGTGATTTACGTGAATATTATTTAAATGAAGAGTATTATGTTAACAAGGTTAAAGAATTAATTTTTGGTATTAAATAAAGTACTTGATATTATGTATAAAATTTGGTATAATTTTATATGTGTAATGGGGCTGTATTGATTCGACAGAGTAGTTGTACGTATGGATACAAGTAGTAGGCGTACTTAAAACGCAAAATAAAATAATCGGAAACGATTTTAATTTTGCTCCTAGTTTTGCCTAATTAATGGTACTGGAGGTTCAGTTTATTCTTTGTCCATGAGAATAAGTGCTGGACTCATAAAAATGGACTATACTATATAATTGTTTAGGTTATATAATGAAATTATTCTAAACTTATGCTAGTACTGGAATGTTGGCTCTCCAAGGTACTAGATGAAAATTTAAACCAACTAAACTTGTAAAAACGTCTGTATGGTTGATGCTTTGGACACGAAGTCGCACTTCGTCAGCTCCACCAAAAATAGTAAGTTATCCCCTTTAATGGGGTTTTATTATACATTTAATTTACAAAGTAAAACATATTGGAAGTAATATGTGGTATACTTATAATGGATGGTGATATTGTGAAAGTTATAGTAACTGCTGGAGGAACTGGAGGACATATTTATCCTGCTTTAAGTGTTATTGAAAAAATATTAAGTGAAAAAGGTAATGAAGTATTATATATTGGTACTAAAAATAGAATGGAAAGTAAGTTAATTCCTGAAAAAGGTATTCCTTATGTTGGACTTGATATTTATGGTTTATCTAAAACTAATATACCAAGAGATATTAAGAATATTTATTTAGTAATGAATTCATATAATAAGTGTAAAAAAATTATGAAGGAATTTAAACCAGATTATGTTATAGGTTTTGGAGGGTATGTGACTTTGCCTGTTTTACTTGCTGCTCATAAGTATAAAATTAGATGTGCTATACATGAACAAAATAAACTTCCTGGTAAAACTAATAGATTTCTAAGTAAATATGTTGATACTACTTTTGTTTCTTTTGATGAAAATAATAATTATTTTAAAAATGAAGTTATATTAAGTGGTAATCCATGTGGGGAAAAAGCTATTACTACAAAAAAAGTTGATAAGACTACATTAGGTTTTGATAAAAATAAGAAATTAATTATTATAGTAATGGGTAGTTTGGGTAGTGAAGTAGTTAATAATAGATTAAAGGATTTTATTACTAATTTTAATGATAAAGATAAAGAAATACTTTTTATTACGGGTAACTCTAGTTATGAAGAGTTTAGTAATATAAAAAATGATAGAGTAAAAATTGTTCCTTTTATAAATGATTTGAGTGGTCTTATGTCAAGTGCAGATATAATTATATCTAGAGCTGGTGCTTCTACAATAAGTGAAATTTTAGCTCTTAATAAGCCTTCAATATTAATACCTAGTCCTTATGTTGCTAATAATCATCAATATTATAATGCTTTAGAACTTAAAAATAAGAACTTGTGTTATATGATAGAGCAAAAAGACTTAGATACCAATAGTTTAAATGAAGGTATTAAGTATATTTTAATGAATGAAAAAGATATGATTAATAATTTAAAAAATGAACCTAAACTTAATGCAAGTACTATTATTGTTAATAAAATATTAAACAAATAATAGTTAAATATAGATATAATTCTTGGGGTAGTATAATTAGTATTAAAGATAACTTTAGTAAAGATGTTTATAGAGTTTAATGTTAATAGTTGAAGAAATTGTAAAAAAATTGTATAATTTATATAGTAGGAGATAAGAGATGGTTAAAAAGGTTAAAAGAAAATTTAATTTTAAAAAATTTTTGATGTTTTTACTTATTCTATGTATGTTAGTACTTTTTGGTATTTATATTACTAAAAAACCTATTAAAAGTATATTAGTTAAGGGAACATATTTTTTGACTGATGAAGATGTAATAGAAGAGGCTAATTTAGAAAATTATCCATCTTTTGTTAAGACTACTAGTTTAGGTATTAAGAAAAAGTTAAGTAATTTATCACTAGTAAAAAGTGTTAAAGTAAGCAAAGAGTTCGGGTATAGATTAGTTATTGATATAACTGAATATAAAGTACTTTTTAAAATTAGAAGTAGTAATGAATATGTACTTGATACTGGTAAAAGAGTAAGTGATTTAGATTTATTTGTACCTATACTTATTAATTATGTACCTGATGAAATATTTAGTAAAACTATTCAAATGTTTAGTAGGGTAGATGAAGATGTAATTTTAAAAATTAGTGAAATAGAGTATAGTCCTAATGATTATGATAAAGAGAGGTTTATATTGTATATGAATGATGATAATGTTGTATATATTACTTTAAATAAGATAAAAGAGTTTAATGATTATAATAAGATAAAAGATCAACTCGGTAGTCATAAGGGAGTACTATATTTAGATAGTGGAAACTATTTTGAAATTAAGGAATGATGTGTACATAATAAGATACACATTTTTTGTTGAAAATTTATTTAATATGTATTATAATATTATAGTTTTAGAAAGAGGGTATTAGAAATGGAAAAGATGTTAGTTTTTGGACATATTAATCCTGATACAGATTCAGTTACTGCTTCAATTACTTTGGCTAATTTAAAAAGGAAAATGGGTTTAAATGCTGAAGAAAGAGTATTAGGTGATATTAATAAAGAGACTAAATTTGTTTTAGATTATTTTAATGTTAAAGAACCTAGGTATTTAAATGATACTAAACTTAGAATAAAAGATATGGATTATAGAAAAAATTGTTTTATCAATGAGTATTCATCTATTATGGAAACTTATGACTATATGATGGAGAACAATACAACTGGTGTTCCAATAGTAGATGAAGATAAGAAGTTTATTAGCTTAGTAACGGCTAAAGATATATTAAATGAGAGTATATTTAGTAATGATGTTTCACTGATAACAAGTTATGATAATATTATTAAGACTATTAATGGTAAAGAAGTAGTTAGAGTAAGTGATGAAATAGAAGGTAGTATTAAAGCAGCTGCTTTTGCACATGCCACATTTGAAAGTAATGTTAATTTAACTAGAGATGATATTATTATAGTAGGAGATAGACATTATATTATTGAGCTTGCTATTAAGTCTAAAGTTAAATTACTTATTATAGTGGGTGGAAATACTCTTAAAAAGGATGAAATTAAGTTGGCTAAAAAGAATAAAGTAAATGTTATTTTAACTGATTTAAATACTTTTGAAACTTCTAGAATTATTTTAAATAGTAATTATGTTAAGAAGTTAGCAAGTAAAACTAATTATGTTTTATATGAAAAAGATAGTTATGATGATTTTATGGAAAAGAGTAAAAGTTTAAAAGTAGATAATTATCCAGTAGTAGATAAAAATCTTGTATGTAAAGGGTTATTAAGAAAGAGTGAACTTGGTAAAAGTAATAAAAGAAAAGTTATATTAGTTGATCATAATGAGATAGAACAGTCTGCAATTGGGCTTGAGGAGGCAGAGATTATTGAGATAGTTGATCATCATAAGATAGGTAGAGTTAGTACAAAAGTGCCGATTAATTTTAGAAATATGGCTGTAGGTAGTACTAATACAATTATATATGAATTATATAAAGAGAATAAAGTAAAGATTAGTAAAGAGATGGCTGGACTTATGATTAGTGGTATAATAAGTGATACTTTACTTTTAAAGAGTCCTACAACTACTATACATGATAAGAATGCAGTTAAGGCTTTAAAGAAAATTTGTAAATTAAATATTAATAAGTATGGTATAGAAATGTTTAAGGCTGGAACTAGTTTAGAGGGAATGAGTGTTAGTGATATACTTAATTTAGATAGTAAAACATTTAAAAATAATGATATTACATTTACTGTAAGTCAGGCATTTACTCTTGATATTTTAGAAATACTTAATGATAAAGATAAGTATTTAGATGAAATTGATAATATTATGAATGATTCTAAAGTAGATGCATATGTTTTTGTTATAACTGATATTATAAAGAATGGTAGTTATCTTTTATATAATAAAGAATGCGAAGAAAGTATTAGAAAAGCTTTTAATTTGAAGAAGGTTAGTGAAGGAGTATTTGTTAAAGATGTAGTGTCTAGAAAGAAACAAATAGTACCAGTATTAATTGATAGTTTAGAAAAATAGACTCAGTTTTGATTTACTGAGTCTTTTTAATATCATCAATTGTTACTTTACTATTATGAGGAATTGGTTTCCATTCAACTTTCATAAATAATGCAAAGTATGTTGAGTATCTTCCAATTATATCAAATGTTGGCCAAGTTAGGCAGTATAATATTTTTTTATGTAGTGGCATTGGTTTGATGTTTTTGTGTTCTATTATGAATAAGTAAATGGCAACCCATATTTTTTCAAAGTATGAACCTATCCTATAAAGTATTCTAAACCATAAGTTAATAAGTAATCCTATTAGAAAAGCATTTATTCCTGGATTAACTACTACTTTAATAGTGAATAGTTTTCTTAGTGCTTTTGCTAAGTATGTTCCTCCTTGGAAGAAGTTAACATCAATTCCTGTGTTATACATATAACATGCACCCATTAACCATATAACTATTAACCATCTAAATATATTGAATACACTAAGTGGTGTTAACTGCATTAATGTGTCATATGAAGCAAATCTGTGTCTTATATTTTCAATTATATTAAGTATGAATTCTTTAAAAGTTTTACTTTTATTTTTTTTGTTTACTGAAGTTTCTCCCCATTTTGTTCTTACATACCATTTACCTAAAAATATATTTATAAATAGGTAAGGGCCGCTTTCAACAAATGCTTGTAAGTGTCCTTTACTCCAACGTATTCTTTGACGAAGTGCAACTTTTAAACTTGTTGGTTGTTCATCATAAAACATTGCTTTATCTTGATAAGTTATTTGGTAACCTTGCGCTACTGCATCAGCTGTAAGAGCTCTGTCTTCTGTAAGACTTGTATAATGCCAACCATTTTTGACTATTTCATTAGTAAACAAGAATCCTGTTCCTTGAATGTTAGTGGCTAAATGTAACACACTTCTTGCGCGGTGATTTGCTCTTATACTTCTAATCCAGTGTAGTGCATATGTTGAAGCAATCCAGTTTTCATCAAAGTTCTTAGTGTTTCTGTATGAAGTGATTATCTTTTCTCCACTATCAAAAGCATCATTCATTCTACTAATGTAGTCAGTATTAAGTAAGTTATCTGCATCAAATATAAAGTATCCTTCAAAACTCATTCTACCATAGTCTTCTTCAATTCTATCAAGTAAGTATTCAAGTGCATATCCTTTAGTTCTATGTTCATTATCAAATCTTTCGTAGCACACTGCACCATGATTTCTTGCTATTTCTGCTGTGTTATCTGTACAGTTATCTGCTACTACAAATGTTGTAACTAAACTCATATCATAGTCTTGTTTGTTAATACTATCAATTAAGTTACCTATAACATTCTTTTCATTTCTTGCTGCAATTAGAATTGCATATTTGTGTTTATTTTTAGCAGGTTTAAACTTTCTTGTAAAGAATAAACCAATAATATAGTAAGCATTTTTATAAAGTAACATTATTGTTAATATTTTTCCTAAAACATCATAAACACTTTTCCATTCATGATAATGGTTTGCTATTACATTAAATAAATTCATTAAATAAATCATATTACACCTCAAAACTAATAATAGTATATCATAGTTTATTATAAAAAGATAGTTTCAAATTAATGGGTGTGTTCTTTCTATATTAAGTTGTTTATAAGTATGAGTTAAATTATATTTGGTGTTTTAAAAAAATATGCTAGTTATTGAAACTAATTAATTTTTGTAAAATAGTGTATAGTTTTTTTTCTTGTGTTTTAAAATAATTATTTATATTGTATACTTATAATGGGAAGTGAAGAGAATTGAAAAAGTTTTTAGTAATAATTGGTTCACTATTTTTAATTAGTGGATGTAGTAAAACAGATAATATTATAAATAAGGGAAAGGATAAAGAACCAGTTAAGAAACTACAAATAGTAGATGAATCAAGTAAGTCTAGAAGTTATGCAGTAATGATTAATAATAATCATCGTGCTTGGCCACATGCTGGGTTACAGGAGAGTATTGTTAATTATGAAATTATTACTGAAGGAGGAATAACTAGATTTTTAGCTGTATATAAAGATAATATTCCAGAACAAATTGGTTCAGTTAGAAGTAGTCGTCCATATTTTCTAGATTATGCTTTAGAAAATGATGCTATTTATATACATTGGGGTGGAAGTGATCTTGCTTATAGTGATATGTCTAAACTTGATATTGACCACATTGATGGAATAAGATATGAGGGTTCATACTTTTTTAGAGATAGAAGTTTACATAGGGCTTATGAACATACTGGTTTTACAAGAGGAAGTATGATTAAGGAAGGAGCGACTGCTCTTGGATTTAGAACTGAAAGTGATAAAGGGAATTTACTTAATTATAGTGTAGATGATATTGATTTAAGTAAGTATGAAGGAACTATAAAAGCTGATAATGTAGAAATAGAGTATTCTAGTTATCAAACAACTAGTTATAAGTATGATGAAGAAAATAAGGTTTATTTAAGAAGTATGTGTGATGAAGCTCATGTAGACTTAGTTACTGGTAAACAATATACTGCTAAAAATATTATTACTTATCAAGTAAAGAATAGAAGCTATGATGATTATGGTAGACAAGAATTAGATAATATAGGAAGTGGAGAAGGATACTATATAAGTGAAGGGTATGCTACTCCTATTACATGGGAAAAAACTTGTAGAAGTTGTAAAACTATTTATAAGTATAGTGATGGTAAAGAGTTAAAAGTAAATGATGGAAATACTTGGATACAGATTCAACCTGTTGGTAAAGTTTTAGATATTACTAGTAATAATACTGAAACAGAAGAATAAAATATATTGAAATAATCTCTAATATTTGGTAAAATAGAGATATACTAAGGAGGATAATTTATGGAAAGTGTGATGAATTTTTTAGCAGAATATTATATTTGGTTCTTTGTAGCAGCCATAGTTTTATGTTTTGCTTTAATTGGATTTATAATTGATTCTAAGAAAAAACAAAAAGGAGAAGTTAAAAATAATACTTTAGATAGTACACCAGAAATGAGTATTCCAGTTAATAATACTATGGATATGAATAATGGTTTAGAGAATACTGTTACTAATAGTGAAAGTGTATCTAATATGACTGGAAATAATGAACCAGTTAATATGGATGCAACTATGGAGATTAATGATATTCCAATTAATAATACTACAAATGTAGGTAGTATGGAAAATAATAATGTAGTAAATAATACACCAGTTATGGAACCAACTAAAACAGATACACCTACAGTAACAACAGAAACACAAACTAATGCTATACCAGTTAATGATGAAAGACCTGCAGTTATGTTAGATGAGTTACCTGAAGTGGAAAGTTTAAACTTGAATGAAGTACCAACTAAGCCAGAAGAAAAATTAGAATCATTTGATTTTAGTGATGACAAATAATATGTAAAATGGATGTGTAATATTTTAAAAGATATAGTAATTATATCTTTTTTATTATATAATTATTATTAGTAAGGAGAGATTATATTATGACATTAACAGAGATATATACAATATTTACAAAAGTTTTAGATGTTGGTATATTATGGTTTATATTCTATTATATATTGAAGTATATAAGAAAGAATGTAAAATTAACTTTGATTTTTAAGGGAGTTTTAATAGTAGTTTTTCTTAAATTATTAAGTGAATGGTTGAATTTGAATACAGTTGGAGTACTTTTAGAGTATGTAATAGAAAGTGTTCCTATTGCTATTATTGTTTTATTTCAACCTGAAATTAGAAATGTATTAGAAAGTATTGGAAGAAGTCAACTTCTTGGTAGACATAAGGTTCTTACAGTTGATGAAAGAGAAAAAATTGTATATGAAATTATGCAAGCAGTTGAATATTTAAAAAGAAATAGAATTGGTGCACTTATGGTTATTGAAAGAGACTATAGTTTATCTCAATATATAGAGAGTGCTACAAAGATTTATGCTGATATTAGTAGTGAATTATTAATTAGTATATTCTTCCCAAATAATCCACTTCATGATGGCGCAGTTATTATTGAAGGAGATAGAATTAGTTCTGCTGGTAGTGTTTTACCAACTAGTATGAATCCTAATATTAGTAAGAGACTAGGTACAAGACATCGTGCTGCTTTAGGTATAGCAGAAGTGAGTGATGCAATTAGTATATGTGTTAGTGAAGAAACTGGAAGAGTTAGTATAGGAGTTGATGGTCAACTTAACTATAATATGACTTTAGAAGATGCTAGAATGTTACTTATTGAAAGTTTACAACCTAAAAAAGAAACTTTCTTTGATGCAGAGGCTAATTTAGAAGAAAGTGAAGGTGAGTTAAATGAAGACAACAAAGAAGAGTAATGTATTTGTTAAAACTATTAAAAAAATAGCAAATTTCTTTGATAGAATTCTTATTACACCTATAAGTAAATTAGCATATTTTATAAAAGATAAGTTTTCATTTAAAAGTGGTTTTATAGATAGAATGCTTAATAAACCTAATGTACTTTTATATATATCATTAATACTTTCATTTACTATGTTTATGATGGTACAAAAGAATTTTATTAATTTTAGTGATACTAAAGCTATTACAATGTCAAATTTACCAGTTGAAGTAGAATATAATGATGAAGCATATGTGATAGAAGGTTTACCTACTAAGGCTGACTTAGTTTTACTTGGTAAGAAGAGTGAATTATATTTAGCTGAACAATATGGTGATCATAAAATAACACTTGATTTAACTGGTTTGGATGTAGGTACACATAAAGTTACACTTGACTATAATAATCCTATTAGAAAGTTAAATTATATACTAGATCCTGGAACTGTAACTATTGTTATTTATCCTAAGGTTAGTGAAGTTAGAACATTATCTATTGATGTTATTAATACTGATAAGTTAGATGAGACTTTAGTAGTTAGTAATGTATTACTTGATAGAAATGATGTTATTATAAAGAGTTATAAAGAAAAACTAAATACTGTTGCTAATGTTAAAGCTATAGTTGATGTTAATAGTTTGAATGCTACAGAAAGTGGTACTTATACTATTGATAATGTTAAATTAGTAGCATATGATGATAAAGGTAAAGAAATTAGTGGAATAGAAGTTGTTCCTGGACAAGTTACTGCAACTGTTACTATTACTAGTCCAAGTAAGACAGTTCCATTAAAGATAGTACCAGTTGGAGAAGTAAGAAGTGGAAGTGCTATTAGTAGTATTACAAGTAGTGTTACAAATGTTATAGTTTATGCTGATGAAAGTGTTCTAAAGGATATTAATTATATTGAAGTAGAAATTGATGTTAATGGAATTAGTTCTAATAAGACATATCAAAAAGTAATTAATAAGCCACAGGGAGCTAGAAGTATAAGTGATACATCTGTTACTATTAATGTTACTATGGAAGAAGAAACAAGTAAAGATTTTATGAATATTAGTGTTGAAACTGAAGGACTTAATGAGAAATTTAAGGCGAGTGGCGCTACTGAAAATGATGCTAGAGTTACTGTTAGTGTAAGAGGAGTAGGTAGTTTACTTGAACAGTTACTTGATACTGATATTAAGGCTTATGTAGATTTGTCTGGTATTACTGAGCCAGGTACGTATAATGTTCCAGTGTATGTTACAGGAAGTGATGTTAAACTAACTTATACAAGTAAAACTAAACAGATTAATGTTGTGGTTCAAAACAAGTAGAAATACTTGTTTTTTTTATTTACTTTAATTTGTATAATTTTTTGTAAAGTTGTGATGTAAATAAAAAATAAAAAAGTAATTTTATAATTTTTTACGTATAAGTATATAGGAGGTAAAAAGTATGAATGATAATTATTTAGAACATATAAGAAACGAAATAATAACAACTGAGACTAAAGTTTTGGTAAGAGAATATAAAAATAACCTAGATAAACTTACTAGAAATTATAACATTGGTAAAGAGCTAACACTAGCCGGTAAACACTATGGAGAAGGAATAGTAAAAAAATATGCAAATATTTTGACTAAAGAATTTGGAACAACATATGGTTTTACTAATTTAAATTATATGAGACAATTTTATAATTTTATTGAAAAATTCCATGCATTGCATGGAAATTTAACATGGAACCATTATTTAAAACTTTTACCATTAAATGATATTAATGAAGTAAATTATTATATTCATATAACAATGAGAGATAATTTAAGTTATAGAAATTTATCTCTCAGAATAAAAAACGATGAATATCATAGATTACCACCAGAAACCAGAGATAAATTAGAAACAAATAAAAAGATAAAATCAGGAGAAGAAGTATTAAATCCAATAATAGTTAGAACAAATAATCTAAAAGAAAAATTTACAGAAAAAGTATTACAAGAAATGATAATAAGTGATTTAGATTATTTTTTAGAACAACTAGGTGGTGGATTTACATATGTAGGTAGAGAATATAAAGTACAAATAGGAAATACTTTTAATTATATAGATATTCTTTTATATAATTACATTAGAAATTGTTTTGTAGTAGTAGAACTAAAAATAACAGAACTAAGGAAAGAATATTTAGGACAAATAAAAACATATATGAATATAGTAGATAAAGAAATAAAGAAACCAACACATAATAAAACAATAGGGATCTTAATAACAAAAGAAATGAATAATTTTGAAGTATCATTAATAGATTCCAATAATGTATATAAAACAACATTTAAAATCGAGTTAAACAAATCTGCGAATATTTAGAAGGAAAAAAATAAAATGAAAGATAATTATTTAGAATATATAAGAAACGAAATAATAACAACTGAGACTAAAGAATTTAGTAAAGGATATAAAGCAGCAGAATTAAGAAAAATGAGAGCCTTTTATGTATTAATTCAAAAATGCGGTGCACTGCACCGCACTTTGTCATGGAATCATTATTTAAAACTTCTCCCATTAAATGAAATTAATGAATTAAACTATTACATTAATATAACAATAAGAGATAATTTGAGTTATAGAAATTTATCTCTCAGAATAAAAAGTGATGAATATCATAGATTATCACCGGTAACAAGAGATAAATTAGAAACAAATAAAAAGATAAAATCAGGAGAAGAAGTACTTAATCCAATAATAGTTAGAACAAATAATTTAAAAAAAATTCCACCCAGTGGATGGAAAATTGACTTGGTATCATTATAAATTGCTTTTACCATTTAAAGATATAAATAAGAAAAGAGAATTGTCACTTAAAATAAAAAGTGATGAATATCATAGATTACCAATTGAAACCAGAGATAAATTAGAAACAAATAAAAAAAATAAAGTCAGGAGAAGAAGTACTTAATCCGATAATAATTAAAAGATAAATAATAAAAAACATATCAATTTAGATATGCTTTATTTTATATTTTTTTCGAATGGAGTAAGAAGTAGTCCAATATTTATTATTCCTGCTAATCCTACAAAAGAATAAATTACTTTAGTAAGAAGAGCATCTACTCCAAATATAGCTTCTACTAGGTTAAAATTAAATAGTCCTACAAGACCCCAGTTTAAAGCACCAACTATAGTTAGAGCAAGACAAATTTTTTGTAATGTTTGCATAATACCTCCTTTTATTAATATTTTAATCAAATTTTATTTATTTATACATAAACGATAATTAATTAAATATAATTTAATGTAACTAATAAAGGAGGGTTATTTTGAAAAAGTTTTTGGTAGTATTATTTTCATTATTTTTATTAGTAGGATGTGGTAAAAAGAGTGATGATGTTATTAAAGAGTTTGAGAGTAAAGTGAATTCTTTAGAAAATTATCATTTAGAAGGAGAAATGCAAATAACTAATAATGAAGATAAATATAATTATTTAGTTGATGTTACTTATAAGAAAGGTACTTATTATAAAGTTTCTTTAATAAACAAGGAGAATAAACATGAACAGATTATTTTGAAGAATGATGAAGGGGTTTATGTTGTTACACCAAGTATTAATAAGAGTTTTAAATTTCAAAGTGAATGGCCTAGTAATAGTAGTCAAAGTTATATATTAGAGAGTTTGTTAAAAGATGTACTTAATGATAGTGAAAGAAGTGTTAAGAATACAAATGATAAGTATACTATTATAAGTAAAGTAAATTATCCAAATAATAATGATTTAAAAACACAAGAAGTTACTTTAGGTAGTGATTATTTACCTAATAAAGTAGTTGTTAAAAATAGTAGTGGTAGTACACTTATAAGTGTTGTTGTTACTAAAATTGATTTAAAAACTAAGTATGATAAAAATTATTTTGCATTATCTAATAGTATTAAAGAAGAAGTAAATAATTCTAGTACAAAAGAAACTGGTGCTACTTTAAAAGATGTTGTTTATCCAATGTATTTACCATCAGGAACTAAGTATAGTGGGGAAGAAGTTATTACTAAAGATAATAGTGAAAGAGTAATTCTTACTTATACTGGAGTTAAACCTTTTATACTTATAGAAGAAGCATCTAATAATAAAGAACATGAGACTACTTTAGTGAGTGGTGAAGTTGTACAATATGGTAATGTTTTAGGAGTGTTAACTAGTACTAGTTTAAATTGGAGTAATAATGGTAAGGAGTATTATCTTATTGGAGAAAGTTTAAGTAGTGATGAGATATTACAAATAGCTAGTAGTACTGCAACTGTAGCATTAACTAAATAAAAAGGGTTCACTTTGTTGTGAATCCTTTATTTCACATGAACATATCTTGTTTCTTTATGTGTTGTTCCTAAATAATTTATACTATATCTTATTTCATATTCACTTTCTTTTGAAGTGTTTACTTTATCAACTTTAGTACAAGTATTAGTACAATCATATATTTCATATTTCATATTATCTTTACTAATTGTATCAGTAACATCTAAACTATTTACTAGGAATTTAATTGTTTTAAGTCCTAAATCTGGAACTGTTTCATTTATTTGATATGTTGGATGTATCCAGTTTCCGTTTTTTGTTCCAACTGCTTTTAGTTCGATTACGAAGTCAGTTGATGAACCTTTTAAGTTAGCAATAAGGCCACTACTTGAATTATCTTTAAATATACTATATGCTGACTTTACAACTACTGAATCATAGTTAGTAGTATTATCAATTGTATATGATGTATTAGTAGTGAATCCTACGTAGGTTAGGTTAGTACCACTTTTTAAGTATATGTCATAACCAAATTCTCCAATGTTGTTAGTATTATATTCGAGACGTTTGGTTAAACTTTTTTCTGCATAGATACTAAAACTAGTATTGAAGTAATCTGTTAAATATGTTTTATCTACTGCACTTGGAATACTAATTCCTGTCCAAGATAGTTTTGCTTGAGAACCATTTTCTACAACATTTAAATCAGTTGGATTTGATAGTTCACTGAATCTATTACTTATTTCTGTTGGTTCTGTACCACTTATAAAGTAGTGAGTTTCCCTTAATGCTTTTGGTGTATAATCACTTGCAAGTCTTGCAGGAATTGTTTCTAATTCTACTTCTTTTTGTACTAAACCTTTAGGTACTTTAAACTTGCTACCAGTATTAAATATTTTACCAACTATAAGTGACTGTATTTTATTTCTGTGTGCTGTAGAAGCAGCCATTTTAATATAGTTATCTTTTGTTAATTCATCGTAACCATTCCAGAATGCAATAGTGTAGTCAGGGTTATAAGTTACTACCCATGAGTCTTGAATAGCATCTAAGCTTATTCCTTCTTTTCTTAATCTATCTTCATCATAAGAACTTGTTCCTGTTTTAGTTGCTACTTGAGTACCACGAACGTATGAAGCACCTGGTGTAACATTAAATAATACATTAGTAATTAAATATGCTGTTGTTTCTTTCATAACTCTTTTACGAGTATATTTTATTTCTTCAGTTTCGCCACTTTCTTTATATTTGATACTTTTTACTGCATGTGGTTCAGTATAATATCCACCATTTGCAAATGCAGAATAAGCCCCAGCCATTTGTTTTGGGTTAGTTCCTTCAAATGCACCAATTGAAGCTGATTCGAATATTTTACCATTATCATTTCCTGGTGTTATTCCTAAGCTAGTTGCAAAATCCCATTTTTGTTCATTTGTTGTAGCATGGAAGGCTTGAAGAGCAGTAGTATTCATTGATTTAGATAAACCAGTTTTAAGTGTTACTATTCCTGAATACTTTCCATTCCAGTTTTTAATAACTCCACCTTTATTATAAGGTGTTTCTTCATCAAATAGTGGAGTATATGTATTCCAGTTTAAGTGTTCTATTGCTGGACCGTAATCTAGTACTGGTTTTATTATTGATCCAGGGTGTCTATTAATGCTTGTTGCATAGTTAAACTGTAGTTCACCTTCGTGATTTCTTCTTGAACCAATTGCAACAAGAGAGCCATCACTATTATTAAGTACTGCCATACCTAGTTGAATTGCATCATCTTTGAATTCGTATCCACTAGATCCATCATATATACTATTTATTACATCTTGTCTTTCAGGATCAAAATAAGTATATATTTCAAGAGGTACTTTGTATGGATCTACTTTATATTTTTCTTTTACTTCTTCTATTACTGTGTCTATATATCCTTGATATTTACTTATATAACTTTGTCTTTCAACTAACATGCTAGTTACTGATATTTTTTTAGCATCTTCTGCTATTTCTTTACTTATGTAACCATGTCTTACCATTAAGTTTAATACTTGATTACGTCTTGCTTCTGCTTGTTCAGGATAACTAAATGGATCATATGCGGTAGGTGCTTGGAAGAGTCCAGCAATGAGTGCTGCTTCACTCAAACTTAAATCTTTAACACTTTTACCAAAATAAGTTTGACTTGCTTTTTCAACACCAAATGAATGGTTACCTAAGAATTCACTATTTAGGTATAAAGCAATTATATCTTGTTTAGTATATTTCTTTTCTATTTTAAATACTGACAAGTATATATCAGTAAATTTTCTTATTATACCTTTAATACCTGTACTTGTTGTATCAGTTAAAGCATTTTTACTAACTTGCATTGTCAAAGTAGATGCTCCACCTGCACCAGACTGTCCTAGTACTTGACCAATGCTTGCTTTTATAAAACGCGCTAAGTCTACACCATTGTGTTGGAAGAATCTAGAGTCTTCTGTTGCAACTACTGCATCAATTAATACTTCAGGAATTTCATCATATTCAACTTTAACTCTGTTTTCAACTTCACCATTTCCTGCATTCATTCCAAGAGTTGTTAAGACTTGATTATCATTATAATAAATAACAGTTGAGTCTTTATTAAATAATTTAGCCTCCGTAAACTCTGGAGCAGTTATAACTATATATGCAGCAAAAGCAATTACTGTAAATACTGCTAATATAGCAAGAGCAGTTATAATAGTTAAAACAATGTACCATGTTTTTCTTTTATTCATTTTTGGTTTCGGTTCTTTTTCTTTTTTAACTTTCTTTTCTTTCTTAAACCTTGTTTTTAGTTTTTCTTTTTTATTTCTTATTTTATTAAAATTTAATTTACTATTTAGAGATTTCATTTTCTCCCTCCTTTAAATATACTTTTTCTACAACACTTAGATAATCTAGTCTTGGAATAAAGCCTTCTTTAATAATGTAAGCATACTCATTAATTACATCAAATGGTATACTTTTTCTTTCATTACTATTTATAAAGTTAATTAAAGTACTTCCTTTTAACAGGTAAAACTTATTATTCATAAATATTATTAGAAAGACGATACCACCATGGTTTAATATTCTTTTTATATGAAGTATTTGATGTTCTTCTATATTTGATAGTGGAAAACTTGTAGTGTTTTTACATTCTTTTGCATCAAATTCAATATAGTGTCCTTTATAAATACCATTATAGTCAAGTGTGCTAGTGTGACTAAAAACAGCTTTGTTAATCATCGTTGTCTTTTTAGTTCTATATTCTACATTTAATACCTTTATTGGAGTAGGCTTCTTATAAATAATAGCTCTATCTTTTTCTAAGTAGTAGTTGTTTGTCTCGTTAATTATATTTTCTAAGAACATTCCACGATTTTTGTAACTTAAATTTTTTTTGGGCATATAAACACCTCATGTATATTTTACCATATTCAATAAAAAAAGTCACACTTAAGGAAGAAGTAGACATATTTTTTGTAAATGTGTAGTTTATTTAGTACTTTAGTTAAATTAATTATAAATATTGTTGATTTAGAGTGTAAAAAGTGTTATAATTTGTCGTAGAAACGAAGGGAGGGAAAGAGAATGACAAGAGTTGAAGTTAAGAATGGAAATGTAGAATATGCTTTAAAGAGATTTAAACTTAAAGTTCAAAGAAGTGGAGTCCCTTCTGAAATGAAAAAAAGAAAAGAATATTCAAAACCTGGTGTTGTTAGAAGAGAAGCTAAAAAAGAAGCTATTAAGAATGCTAGAAGAAATAATAGAAAACATAATAACTAAGGAGGATGTATATTGTGCTATATGATAAGATTAATAAAGATATGATGGTGGCAATGAAAAGTCATGATAAGGATACTTTGAGTACTATTAGACTTTTAAAAAGTGCGATTGATTTACAAAAAATTAATAATAAGTTAGATAGTGTTACTGATGAATTAGTTATAGAAGTTGCTAGTAAGCAAGTTAAACAACATAAAGAGAGTATACTTGAATTTAGAAATGCTAATAGAAATGATTTAGCTGATAAATTAGAAAATGAAATTAAAATTATAAGTAATTATTTACCTGAACAATTAAGTAAAGAAGAAATTGAAAAAGAAATAGATAGAATTTTTGATTTAGTTAAGCCTGAAAGTAAAAAAGATATGGGTAAAATAATGAAAGAAGCTAATATATCTTTAAAAGGGAAAGCTGACTTTAAATTAGTTAGTGAAATAGTTAATAGTAAATTAGGTGCTTAGGCATCTTTTTTAGTTATGGAAAGTAAAATGATTTATATAAGTATGTTTTTGATAATGGTTATGTAGTAGATAAATTGAGAAAGTTAAAACAATTGTTATTAGAACTAAAAAAATAAACAAATATGGAAATTGATAGTGATATAAAACAAGAAAATAGTAAAAATGATAAAAGGTTAAACTTAAAAATGAAAAAGGCATGTGTAATGTTTTCTTTTTTTTGTTGAAAAAGATATTATTTTTTTGTATAATTGTTTTTAGGATAGAGGTGTGTTATGAAAAAGTTATGTGTTTTTATAATAAGTATGTTTTTTTGTTTAACTAGTTTATATGCTGCTAATCAAACTAATGCAAATACAATTAAAGAGGATTTGAAGTGTTTTTATACTAGGCTTGATAAGGAAAATATATTTATTTTAGATACTGATAAATTTAAGTGTACAAATGGAGTTTGTGTTAGTAGTGACTTTAATAAGATAGGAATACTTAATACTAATGAGTATGAACGAGTAGGAGGTTCTACTTCATATTTAGTAAATAGACTACCTTTTGTTACTTTAGGAAATAATGGGTATGATGTTGTTACTTCTAATGAGATTAGACAAGGCGAAAGTGAAGGCGGATTAAGACCAGTACTTGTACTAGAAGAAGGCTTATATGTAATAGGTAGTGGTACTAAAAGAGATCCTTGGATACTTGTAGCAAGTGCAAATGGGGTTAACTTTATACCATATATAAATAATACTAGAGTGGATAATATTCCTAATAGTACTGATAAGTATTTATTTGTTAAGTATAATTGCTCAAAGAATGTTGAAACAAATTATGTTGGACCAGTATATGGTGATACTTTAAGTAACTTAGGTGCTAAAGCATATACTAAGAATGCAACATGTAATTTATATTATAAAGATGGATATAAGGTTACTTTTAAATATCCTGGAGGAAGTAGTAATTATACAAATATAGGTCCTAGTAAAAAAGGAAGTATTAGTAAACTTGAGATAAATGGTTATACTTGGGAAAATGCAAGTGTTAGTTGTAATAATGGAGTTACTGCAAATATTGAAGATACTAAAATAACTGTTGATAATGTAACTAAAGATAGTGTTTGTACTGTAAACTTGAGTATGTTACCAACTGTAACAATGACAGCAACTAATGGTAGTGTTGTTGCACCTGTTAGTAAGACACTTCCTCGTTTAGGAGATAATTTAACATTTACAGTAACAGCTAACTCATATTATCAAACAAGTGGTGCTACAGTTAGTTGTACAAAGGGTAGTACGATAAGTCTAAGTGGTAATACTGTAACAGTAAGCAATATAACTAAAAATGATACATGTAGAGTAAATATGGCACCACAAACATATAATGTAACACTTTCTGTAGTTAATGGAAGTGGTAATACTACTAAAGGAATAAAGTATGGAAGTACTGGAACATTTACAGTAAGTGCATATAGTGATTATACAACAAGTGGTGCAATAGTAAGTTGTAATGGTGGAGCTAGTGGTTCAATAAGTGGTAACACAGTTACAATAAGAAGTGTTAATAAAGCACAAACATGTACAGTAACAATGGCTCTTGCAAAACCAATTGGTGAATATTGGATAGCAAATACAGATGGTTATATAAGAGAATATACTAGTAGTGGAACATTAGTTAAAACTATGTATGGGTCATCATTATATTTACAATATGGAGCTTACTACTATATTGAAGCATATGGTGGTCAAGGAGATAGTTATGGATATTATTCAGGTGGCTCTGGTGGAAGAGCAACTGGATATGCAACATTTAGTGCAGGAACAACTCTTTATCTATACGCAGGTAGTCAAGGCGGAGGCGGACGAGGTGCTGCATATGGTGGTGCATCTAGTCGTGTAGTATATGGAAATACAAATATATTAATTGCTGCCGGTGGCGGAGGCGCTAGTAGTGATAGTTATGGTGGAGACGGCGGAAATGGTTATGGTTCTGGTGGAAGAGATGTAGGAGATGGATCAGGATCGAGTGGTTCATATGGTTCTGGTGGAGGAAGCTCTTGGGATTCAAGCCAATACGTATCTCAAACATGTTACGACTACTATTGCCCTTATGGAACTCTTAGAGGAACTAGATGTACTGGTAGCACATATAGTATAAGTGGAAGTTGTTCGTGTTATGTAGATGGAGGAAGAAGTTATGATATAGACTGTTCAACAAATGATTGTGATTATGGATACTCGAAAGACTACTGGCCAAATGGTAACTGTCCGTCAGGTTCAACTTGGGCACATCCAGGCTATAGATCATATTCAGGTAGATGTTATTGGGATGGAGATTTTCAAGCAGATAGAGACTCTTATGATTGTGGTGGATACGAATCAGTTTCAGGATATCCTGGAAGTGGCGGAAGTAACTCATATAGTTCTTCATATATAAGTGGATATTCAAGTAGTAGTGGATACAATACTGGAAATGGATATATTAAGATTACTTTACAAAGTTAAGATGTTTTCTTAACTTTTTTCTTGTATTTTTAATTCTTTCTTTGTATAATTATTTATATAATAGAGGTGTGTTATGAAGAAAGTATGTCTATTTGTTTTAAGCATGTTTATTGGACTTAGTACTTTAAATGCAATTAATCAAACAACAGAAAGTACTATTGTAGAAGATTTGAAGTGTTTTTATACCAGACTAGATAAAGAAAGTTTGTATATTTTAGATACTAATAAATTTATGTGTAGTTCAAGTGGATGCACAAGTAGTATTTTTGAGAAAGCAGGAATTATTAGTACATATGAATATAAAAATATTGGGGGAAATAGTTCTTATTTAGTAAGTCGTGAACCTTTTGTTACTTTGAATAATACTGGTTACGACCTTGCTACTTCTACAGAAATAATTAATAATGAAGGAAATGGTGCATTAAAACCTAACATGTACTTAAAAGAGGATGTTAAAGTTCGTGGTAGTGGTACTAAAAGAGACCCATGGATACTCGTTCCACTTGTAAAGTCAGTAAATTTATATGCTAGCATTAATGGTGGTGAGTTAACTAGTGATTTTCCGAGTAATACTAGTACATACTTGTATGATGGCTATTATTGTGATAAAGATGTTAATATAAGTATTAGTGAAGACATATATAATGAAAATATAGATAAAATTAATGTTAGTTCTATATATGAAAATAAGAAGTGTGTTTTTAAATATAAAAGTGGTTATAAAGTAACTTTAAAATTTACAAATAATATTATAGAAGATAAATATATTGTAGTTGGATCTTCTTTAAGTAATAAAATAGAAAAACCTACTAATAGTGATTATACTTGGGAGGAAGCAGATATATCTTGTGAAGAAGGTATAAATGTAACTGTTGATGAGGAGTATATTAAAGCAACAGACATTAGAAAAGATGGAACTTGTACTATTACTTTAAAAGAATTACCTGTTATTGGACTTAGTGTTAAAAATGGTAGTATAAGTAATGGTGCTTCAAATAAAAGAGTTAGTTATATAGGAGAAGATATAACTTTTACAGTGACGCCTAACTCTGGGTATAAAATTGAAGGGTCGAGTATAACTTGTAATAATGGTAGTACACCAGTAATATCAGGTAATTTAGTTAAATTTAATAATGTTACTAAGAGTGATGTTTGCGTTCTTAATATGGCAGTAGATAAGTTAAGAGTTACATTAAATGTAGTTAATGGAAGTAGTGATGCAAGTTATAAAGAAACTAATTTAAATGGAAGTTTATCGTTTACTATAACACCAGGAAGTGAATATGACTTAACACTTACTAGTGATACTTGTAATGGAACACTTAGTGGTAATATTTATACAGTAAGTAATGTAACTAGTAATAAAACTTGTACTATTACTTTGAAACATAAAATATATACATGGGCAAAGTACAAATACGTTACAAAAACAATACCAGCACAGGCTACTACAGTGACTACTTCATTACCTGAGGGAACAATGATATTAGATGAAGAATATGATTCACAAGTTAATGTAACTGGATTTGTAGCGTTTGATAGTTTTACTGCTGGTACGGATGGTTACTTTACTATACCTAGTGATTATGAGGATTTTTCACCATACACTTATAAAGATGCTACAGAAACTGTTCCTAGAAGGTATTTTGCGATTAGTAGTAATGGTAGGTGGATAACTGAAATATATTCAGGTACAACATTAGTTATAGATATGTATGAAGAATGTTGTAGGGCATGTGATTGTGATCATAAATCGAGATTCTATTTAAAAGGAAGTCCTAAAAAATATACAATAAGTTATACTCCAGAAACAACAACAACTACTAAAGAGTTTGTGGAAAATGTAACTAGTGAAAATAAAAGTGCTTATCCAACTGATGGAGATATGAATGGATACTATTATAAACTAATTAGTTAAAGAATGCATGAAAAGTGCATTCTTTTTCATATAATTAATAGGTGAGTAATATGTTTAGAAACTTAAATAGCTTTTTAAATAATGAAACTTATAAAGTTAGTTTACTTCCAAATAAAGTACATATATTAAACTATAAAAGTATTATAGATATAAATAGTAATTCTGTTATAATTAAGTTAGATAATAATTTATGTAAAATATATGGTAGTGATATAAAATTAGTTAAACTTGATAAGAAAGAATTACTTATAAGTGGGATATTTGAAAGGATAAATATAAATGAAAAATAAAGTGTTAGTAAGTGCTAAAGAAGAAGGTATTCTTAAAACACTTATATCTAATAATATTTATTTTAGTAATTATACTATTAAAGATAATAAAGTTATATTTATAATTAATTATGAGGACTTGGAGTTACTTTCAAAGTTAGCTAATATAAAAGTTATTAAATATTATGGATTAGTAGGAATAAAAAATTTTTTAAAAAAGCATTATATATTATTAACTAGTTTTATATTATCTTATTTAATTATTATTATACTTAGTAATGTAATATTTAAAGTAGAAATAGTTACTAATAATCAGGTTTTAAAAGATAATATAACATATTATTTAAATTATTATGGTATTGTTAAATATAAGTTTGTTAAAAGTAATAAGTATATAGAAAATGTTAAAGAAAAGATATTACTTGAAAATAAAGATACTATAGAATGGATATCTATTAATAGAGAAGGTGTTAAATATGTAGTTAATGTTACACCTAGAGTTATTAGTAATAAAGTTAATATAGATAAACCAAGTAATATTGTTAGTAAGAAAGATGCTCTTATAAAATATTTAGTTGTTACTGGAGGAAGTAGTGTTAAAGAAGTAAATGATGTTGTTAAAAAAGGAGATGTTATAATAAGTGGTAATGTTGTTAAATTTGATAAAGTAGTTGGTACTACTAGAAGTAAGGGGAAAGTGTTTGGAGAAGTATGGTATACTGTTAATATAAGTATTCCTTTTAAGCATGTTATATATGAAAAGACTGGAGAAACAATTAACCATATATATTTAGATATATTTGGTCATAAGTTTACTTTAATAGGGCATTATATAACTAATAATTCTATTAATGAAGTAAGTGTATTAGTAGATAAACCTTATTTGTTTTTTAAACTTATGAAAGAAAGTAAAGAGTTATATAATTATAAAGAAGTAAATTTGAATAGTGAAAGTGCTTTTAAAGAAGCTTTAGAGAGGGCGGACAAGAGTATTAGTAATAAACTAGACACTAATGAGTATATAATTGAAAGAAAAGTTTTGAAAAAAGATGTATTTAGTAGTAAAATAGATATAGAGTTGTTTTATAGGGTATATGAGAATATTGGTGAAGAAAAAGAGATAACTCTAGAAAGTGAGTAGTTTATGATTAAGTCAACATTTTTTGAAGTATTAGATACAACATGGCCAACTTTAGTTATTTTTTTAACTATTATTATTTTGTTAAGAGTATTTACTATATTAAATACTAGTAAGAAGTTTATATTACATGAAGAAATACTTTTATTACTATTTATTACTTATATATTATTTTTATTTGAACTTGTTACTAGTAGAGATGTATATATGAATGGAACTAATTTGGTACCTTTTAGAGAAATGTTTAGGTATCCAGTTGGAAGTGAAAACTTTAATAGACAAGTTATAGGTAATATTTTACTATTTATGCCTTTTGGCTTTTTTGCAACATATTATACTAAAATTAAAAAGATTAGTAGTATTAGTTTTATGTCTATATTAGTTAGTTTAACTATTGAAGTAGTGCAAAAGTACATTGGTAGAAGTTTTGATGTTGATGATATTATTCTTAATGTGGTTGGAGGAATACTTGGTTTCTTAGTATATATAGGACTTGATGCAATTAGAAAGAAATTACCTAGTATATTTCAAAAAGATGGTTTTTATAATTTCTTATCAATTCTTTTAGTAATAATAATATGTTTATATTTATTTGGAATAATTAGTTTTGGGTAACTAATTATTTTATTTTATGGACAATTTAGTTAATATTTGGTAAAATTAATATGAGGAAAGTGATTATGAATTATCAAATAACAAATTTAACTAATGAAAATATTGATGAAAAAGAATTAGAGAGTGTAATAAATAAAGTGAGTGAAATACTTGATGTGAGTGATTCAATTGTTAGTATAGTACTTACTGATAATAAAAATATTCATGAAATTAATAAAACCTATAGAGGAATAGATAGAGAGACAGATGTAATTAGTTTTGCTTTTATGGATGAGGGGACTAATCCAAATAATGGTATTACTGATTTAGGTGAAATTTATATTAGTTTAGAGAAGGCTCATAGTCAAGCAGTGGAATATAATCATTCTTTTAAAAGAGAGTTGTGTTTTTTATTAACTCATGGACTTTTACATTTGCTTGGGTATGATCATATGAATAAAGATGATGAAAAAGAGATGTTTAGTTTACAAGAAAAAGTTTTAAGTAGTTTAGGAATAGAGAGGTAGTATGAAAGATAAATTATTAGAGTTAATTAAAAATAGTTATGCACCTTATAGTGGTGTTCATTTTGCTTGTATTGTTGAATGTAAAAATGGAAATTTTTATAATGGAGTAAACATTGAAAATGCAAGTTATGGTGCAACTATATGTGCTGAAAGGAATGCTATTAATGCTGCAATTAGTGCTGGGGAAAAAGAGTTTAATGCATTATATTTGATGACTGATTTAAGTCATTTAGCATATCCTTGTAATTTGTGTAAGCAAACTATGTTAGAGTTTTTTGATAGTGATGTTATATTTAATATAATGAATACAAGTGGTGAATATAAAGTAATGACTTTTAAAGAAATTATGAATACAGTATTTAGTAAAGGAGACTTAAAGTGAGAAGTGGTTTTGTAAGTATAGTTGGTAGGCCTAATGTAGGGAAGAGTACTCTTATTAATAAGTTAGTGGGAGAAAAGATAGCTATAGTAAGTGATAAACAGGGTACTACTAGAAGTTTAATACAAGGAGTGTATACTGATAAAGATACTCAGATAATATTTATAGATACTCCTGGAATACATAAACCTATACATAAACTTGGTAATAAACTTAATAATCAAGCGTATTATAGTACTAATGATGCAGATTTATTAGTGCTTGTAATGGATGGGAGTGTACCTTTAGGAAGAGGAGATATGTTCGTTATTGATAAGATGAGTGGTTTAGAAAAACCAGTTATTTTAGTTATTAATAAGATAGATAAACTAAATAATGAAGATATTCTTAAGAAAATAAATGAATTTAAAGATTTATATAATTTTGCTGAAATAGTACCAGTTAGTAGTATGACTGGAGATAATACTAATAGATTAATTGAAGTAATTAGAAAGTATTTAACTGATACAGTAAAGTATTTTCCTGATGAAGAGGTTACTAGTGAACCTATAGAAAAAAGACTTACTGAAATAGTAAGAGAAAAAGTATTACTTTTAACTGATGATGAAGTACCACATTCGGTACATTGTGTATTAACTGATATTAATGAAGAAAATAATATTGTTAATGTTTATATAGATATTATAGTAGATAGAGAAAGTTTAAAGAAAATTATTATTGGTAAAAAAGGTCTTATGTTAAAAGAAATAGGTATGAAGGCTAGAAAAGATATGGAAGTACTTTTAGGTAGACAAGTTTATCTAGAATTATATGTAAGAGTACTTAAAAAATGGAGAGATAAAGAGAAATATTTAAATGAACTTGGTTTTAATGAATATTAATTTGATTTTTATCACAATATATATTAGGTGATGAAAATGAATAAGAAAGAATTATGGAATAAGTTTAAGGAAAGTGGAAAAGTAGAAGATTATTTAAATTATAAGAGAGGTAAATAGAGTGGAAGTTATTAGTATAGAAGGAATTGTTGTTAATACTCTTAAATATGGAGAAAATTCTAAAATTATAAATGTTCTTACTAAAGATAAAGGTATAATTGGAATTATTTCTAAAGGTTGTATGAGTCCTAAAAGTAAGTTAAGAGTTATTAGTAATAATTTTATCTATGCTAATTTTCATTTATATTATAAAGAAGGTAAACTTGGTACTTTAATTAGTGCTGATGTTATTAATTATTTCATTAATATAAAGAGTGATATTGTAAAGTTTAGTTATATGAGTTATTTAGTTGATTTAGCTAAAAATGTTTATAAGGAAAATAATAGTAGTGATATTTATGATATATTAATAAATGCTTTATTGAAGATAGAAGATAATTTAAATCCTAAAATAATAACTAATATAGTAGAAATTAAGTATTTAACTTATTTAGGGGTGGGACTTAATTTAGATGGGTGTAGTGTTTGTGGACTTACTAGTGTTGTTAGTATGAGTTATAATAAAGGTGGATATGTTTGTATTAATCATGTAGGAAAAGATAAAGTAATGGATGATGTTACTTTAAAGTTGTTTAAAGCATATTATTATATAGATATTAGTAAGATAAGTGAACTTAATATTAAAGAGAAAGTAGTTAATGAAATAGATCATTTTTTAAATATTTATTATAAAGAATATACTGGGTTATATTTAAAGAGTAAGAGTTTTTTAGATAAGATTAAATAGTCTTATCTTTTTATATATTTATATGAAAAAATGGTCGAATGCTTTTTTAAAATTGGTCGAATGTTTTTTTATTTTCTTTATTTTCCCTTTAAAACAGGGTATTTATTAATGCTATTTTGGGTCGAACTAATTTTAAAAGTGGTCGAAATAGTATACTTTTTATTGAAAAAACTAAAAAAATAATATATAATGTTTATAGGAGGTATACTATGTTTAGAGAAGATCAATATACAGAATTAAAACTTAAATTAACAAAAGAAATAAAAAAAGAAGTGGTTGCTTTTGCTAACTCTAATGATGGAAACATATATATTGGGGTGGATGATGATGGGACTGTTGCTGGTTTAAAAAATCCTGAAAAAGATTTAGAAGCAATAAGTGGTATGATAAGAGAAGGCATAAAATCTGATTTAACTCTTAATACTAGAATTTATATTGAACAAATAGAAGGAAAGGATGTTGTAGTAGTAAGTGTAAAAGAAGGAAGTAATAAACCGTATTATTTATCTGATAAAGGTTTAAAACCAAGTGGTGTTTATTTAAGACATGGAAATGCTTCTGTTCCTGCAAGTGAAGAAGTTATTAAAAAATTATTAGTAGAAAATAGTAGTAATTCATTTGAATCTGGTGTATCTAAAATACAGGATTTAAATTTTGATTATTTAATAAGAGTGTTTAAAAGTCATGATATTGATATAGAAAATAAATTTAAAACATTAAATATTACAAACTTAAGTGGTAAATATACTAATTTAGGATTACTATTGTCTGATGAATGTCCTTATTCAATAAAATGTGCTATATTTAATGGAAATGATAAAATAGAATTTCAAGATAGAAAAGAATTTACTGGTTCTATATTAAAACAAATTAATGATACTTTTGATTATATAAGTTTGTATAATAAAGTTAAAGGTAAGATATCTGGTTTAAAAAGAGTTGATACTTATGATTATCCAGAGTATGCAGTAAGAGAAGCACTACTTAATGCTGTTATACATAGAGATTATAATTTTAATGGAAGTATTTTAATTTCTTTATTTGATAATAGAATAGAAATTGTTTCACTTGGAGGACTTGTTAAAGGTATATCAATTAAAGATATATTTAATGGAGTATCAGAGACAAGAAATCCTAACTTGGCTAATATATTTTATAGATTAAAATATGTTGAGAGTTTTGGTACTGGTATTGAAAGAATTATGGAAACTTATCAAGAGTATTATGATAAGAGACCTATATTTCAAAATACTGAAAATACTTTTAAAGTAATTCTATATAATATTAATTATGAAAGTGAAGATGTAATAAATAATTTTGTAATTAATGAAGAACCAGTAGAATTAGATGCTAACTTACTTTTAGAAAAATATTTAAAAAAGAATAAAGTTATAAATAGAGCTTCTTTACAAGAAATATTGAATATTTCTAAAACTAGTGCTGTTAATCTTTTAAATAAAATGATTAAAGATGGTAAAATAATGCAAGTTGGTGAAGGAAAAAATACTTTTTATATTTTAAAATAATATTATTTATGTACCATTAAATGTACTAAAACTTGATTTATAGTTAATAATGTAGTATAATAAATACAATTAATGGGGGGATATTATGAATAATAGATATTATTTTACTAATAGTTTAGAAGTAAAAAGTGAACTTAATAAGTGTACTAGTAAATATTCTAACGATTATATGTATCAATTATATTTTATAAAAGCTTTAATAACTTTTGGTGAATTTAATTATGCTTTAGAGCTATTAAATAGTATGGAAAATAAATTAATTAGAAATAATACTTTTAAATCTAATTTAGTTAGTAAAACTATATTAGATTATAAAATAGAAATATATTTTTACTTAGAAGATTTTAGTAGCATTAGAAATATTTTTAAAAGTAATCCAATGTTATTAAAAAATCATAAATATTTCTATATATCTAAGTATATAAGTATTAAAGATGGATTAATTAGTGAAAGTGATAATTATAAACTTAAACAATTAATAAATTATGATAAAACATTATTTATTAATAGAACTAATGTAGAAAGAAAATTACTTAATGAAATGTATTTAAATTTAAATACTAACAGGGTATATTATGATAACTTAGAAGATAATTATATATTTAAATATGGTAAACGTTATTATAAGGTTATATGTTTACATAATACATATAATATAATATATATAGAAATTATTAATAATGGGTTTAATTATAATTATATAGATTTAACATATATAGATTATAATAGTAATATAAAGAGACTTAGTCAAATAGATAAGTTTAATAATAGATATAAGGGTGTTTAAATGAATTATAATAAGAATGTATACAATTATGGGAAAAATAATATTAAATATAATCCTAGTGTTTCTAAAAGAGTTTTTGAAGAGTATTTAGAAATGTATCCAAAAGATTATTTTGCATATATATATTATTCTAAAGTATTAATAAATTTAGGTTATTTTAATGATGCTTTAAAAGTACTAAAGTGTGTTAAAGAAGAAGCTCTTATTGATAATAAATTTAATAACAATACTGAAATATTTAATTATTTTATGCAAGAAGTTGATTATAATACATTAAGAATATATTGTTATTTAGATAAATTTGAAGATGTAATTAAATTTTTAAATACTTATACATATTATTTAGAAATAAAAAGATTTAAATTTATATTATATATTGCAAAAATAAAGTTAGGTTTATATAAAAAGAATAATAATACTGGTTATAAATGTAATCAATTATTAAATTATAGTGAAAGTGAGTTTCTAAAACATATTACTAAACATTTAGATAGTAATATAGGTGAAAGTGTATCTACATTTAATGAGTCTTTTGATGTAGAAAAAGTACTTAAGGAAGTTAAAAAATATATACAAAATGGTAAATGCTATTATTATGAATGTTATTCAGATTCATATATATTTAAATTTGATAATTGTGGAATGTTTGATAATAAAAATACTAATTATTTTATAGTAGTAACTTTTCATAATACACCTTACTTAATAAGTATGTATCCTTGTTCTAATACAAGTAATAATTTAGAATATGTAGATTTAAATTATTTAAAAGAAACTAATAATAAAAATATAAAGAGACTTAGTCAAATAGATAAGTTTAATAAAAGATTTAATAAGTAGAGTAAAATTTACTTATTTTTTATTTTTAAACCTTGAAAAAATATAATCATTATTGTAAAATTAATATAGAGTAGAAAAGGTGATAATATGTTAGATAAGATTAAGAATAATTATTATGTATTAATGGGAATAAGTATATTTTGTTTAAT